>Ga0208392_1000476_pt1 | contig 10782 bp, 11 predicted proteins | sample LakWasMeta3_LOW4_2_FD_183855 | JGI IMG/M metagenome (GOLD analysis project Ga0208392, IMG submission 183855) | Freshwater sediment methanotrophic microbial communities from Lake Washington under simulated oxygen tension - Sediment Metagenome... | ecosystem: Environmental > Aquatic > Freshwater >... | reverse complement strand
GCATTCTGGCAGGATCGCTATGACGATATCAACGCCTTCGAGCACCACCTGGTGCGCAGCGGTACGGTCGTATTGAAGTTCTTTCTGCATGTATCGAAGGAAGAACAGAAACAGCGCTTCATGGACAGGCTGGAACGCCCCGAAAAAAACTGGAAATTTTCGCTGGCTGATCTTAACGAGCGCAGCTACTGGAACGATTATGTCGACGCATTTGAAAAAGCCATCAGTGCAACCAGCACCAAATGGGCGCCCTGGTATATCGTGCCGGCCGATAATAAATGGGCGACTCGAGCCATAGTCGCCGACATTGTCACCACGACCTTGCGCAATCTCGACCTTGAGTTTCCCGAAATGGATGATCAGCAACGCGCGTTATTGGAACAAGCCCGACAAACCTTGGAAGAAGAATAACCATGGCGAAATTCAGGCTCTCTCCTTTTCGCGCAATGCGTATTGTGCAGTCGCAGATTCAGGAATTTCTGGATGCCGTTTCGATGGCGATTTTAGCTTATCAGGAAGGGATGATTGCCTATCTTATTGTACAAAATGTTTTCGAACAGGAGGTTTTCGTAGTTTCAAGCGCTTCATATGTCGAAAACAAGCCCTAGGCGGTTTATTGCCCGCTTAAAGAAGTCCTTTTCATGACTTCCGGTCTCAGGGAAACCGAAATACTAAAAGTGTTAGCTTTTGATCGGTTCAATTGTTGATGAAGATTCCTTAATAATGGAGTAAGCGTAACAAATGATCATTTAACCCAACACGAAGAGGGTTTTTATATTCTTCGTTTATTTCGTTTGTATGGAGAAAATGCTATGACTAACATCCCAGTTGATAAAAAAAAGACAAATTGCTTATCGGCGCTTGCCGTAATGGGAGCGCTGCTGACCGGTTGCGCTGCGGAAACGCCAAAAGCTCCACCGATGAGTGATCAGACCGCTGCGTATGTAGAATACGCCAGAGCAGATATGAGACAGGACAAGGTGGTCACGGTCAATCAGGCTATGAAATTGGATCAGAACGATCCAAATTACAATGCTTTCTGGCATGAGTATTACCCATACGAGGCGGAATTGAAAAAACTTAATGACGAAAGGCTGGCGTTAATTCGCGATTACCAATTCAACTTGAACAACATGACTGACGACACGGCAAACAGTCTTGCTAAACGCGCTATTGCAATACGCGAAAAGAAGCTCGAATTGCTCAAGGAGTATTACAAAAAAATAAAAAAAGCCACTTCACCAATAATTGCTGCAAAATTTCTGCAAGTAGAACACGAGATCGGCCTTTTACTCGATCTCGAAATTGCATCTAATATGCCATTGCTGAAAAAGAATCAATAAATGCAGTAGCTCTGACTTTATCTGTGCTGATCTGGAAATGTGTGGGGGTTATCTACCGGATAGATAATTTTTAACAATCCAGGGAAGTTACCTTCACAAGGGACTCATAGGAAGGTGAGGATGACTTCAAATTTAGACACCGAATTTAAGGTCAAAGTGATCAAAGCTCCTATGCTTTTAGTGTTGGCAAAATTATCGTAGGTTAGATATCCACTCCAACCTGCTCAGCACTGATCTGTTTTGTGATGCTGTTTATTTCACGGGTAATAACGGTATTTTTTCGTGAATAATCATGAACGAGAAAACAATGAGACGTGAACATTGTAATAACTGCTGTTACGCACGGATGATCTTTATCCCGTTTGCCGCGCTGAGTACCGGAGCTTTTGTCGATCATAGCCCGTGAGGGGTGCGGCAGGGAGGCCGCACGTCAGCAGAAGGGGCAGGAGCCCCTTCTGCTGACCCTCGACAAAAGCGAGGCGCACAGGACAAATCGGCAGGATAGCCGATTTGCATGCATCGCACCTAAGGGCGAGGCACAAGGACGTGCCGAGTGATTTAAGCGGCAACCGGGTCGCCTTTTTTTTGGATACTTTTCTTTCGACTGCAGGGATGCAGGAGGTAGGCAGAAAACTGCTCCTGCGTTTTCTGCATTCGCCACATCCCTGTGGTTTAGCAACGCAGGGAGCAGTTGCCGAGGCGAAGCACAAATTCGCCTGGAGCGAATTTGAACAGCCATGAGGTTCGCCCGCAGGGCGAAAACCAGGGAGGGTTTTCGTAGCGAAAAGTAACTCGCCCTCGGGTGCGAGAACCCGATTCAAATAACGTCGCGGTAGCGCCACCTTAGTAATAAAAGCTAATACAGTCTAAATCCGAATACCTGCGAAACATTAGGTAATAAAAAAAGTCTGAGACTATTCGTTGGCGATTCTGAGTCTGTTATTGATTACGTCTGCATAACCACGGAAAAATTAAAGCTGGAGCCTCGCTTATGAACAACGAAAAAAATCCGTTATACGATAAGGCGCTGGAAAAGTTTATCTCGCACAAAGTGCTCGATTTATTCATCCGCGCCGGATTGATCGTTTTTTTGGTCGTTTATTGCTATCAGATATTCAAGCCTTTTATAGGCTTGATGTTATGGTCGCTGATATTGGCCGTGGCCTTGTATCCCCTGCATATCTTGATCGCCCGCAAGATGGGTCACAAAGATGGCTATGCCGCAACGGCCTTGGTGCTGGTGATAATATTGAGCGTATTCACTCCCACGACTCTATTGGTCTTTTCCTTCGCGGATTCATCTACTGCTTTGGTGAAACAAGTTCAGAGCGGGACACTGCAAGTGCCTGCGCCCAGCGAATCCGTCGCCGGATGGCCGTTGGTGGGCAATAAACTATATGCGTTATGGTCGGCTGCGCATACCGACCTTGGCGGCGTGGTAGCGAAATACGAACCCAAAATTAGCGTAGTCACCAAACAAGTGCTGGGCTATGCCGCCAGCGCCGGCAAGGCCATCTTGATGTTTTTGGTTGCCTTAGTGCTTTCCGGGATATGGATGGCCTATGGCTCATCTGCCCATGCGGCGGCCAAGGCCATTGCCAAACGGATAGCCGGTGATAAGGAAGGGGAAATTTTGGTCGCGCTTTCGACGGCGACCATCCGGGCCGTGGCGCAGGGCGTCATCGGCATTGCCTGCATTCAAGCCCTTTTACTGGGAGCCGGTTTTATCTTGGTAGGCATTCCCGCCGCCGGTATTTGGGCCTTGATAGTTTTGTTGTTGGGCATCGTGCAAATCCCTGCCATCTTTATTGCACTGCCGACCATTATTTATGTGTTTTCTACGAATGACTCCACTGCGGTCGCGGTGATGTATGCTGTTTATACGCTGGTTGCCGGTATGGCGGACAATATCCTCAAACCCTTGATGTTGGGTCGTGGCGTGGATGTCCCCATGCCGGTGATCCTTTTGGGCGCGTTAGGCGGCATGGCAACCGGCGGGATTATCGGTTTGTTTTTGGGGTCGGTAATGTTGGCTTTGGGATACCAATTGTTTATGGCTTGGGTGTATCGTGAAACTGAAGAGTAAAACGTCGGAGAGAAAACCCTGAACGTTTTTAGGATAGATCGGTGGGACCGATAGCACTATTATGACCAAACCACAATATCGATATTCCGGTGTTAAGGTAGTATTTTTGTATCATTACTAAGAAATTATCGCAATGAAAACGCTAATATCATTGGTTTCTTCGATTTTGTTGTCTGCCATCCTGGACACTGCTAATGCTACGACCTATCTAATGCCTGAGGACAGCAATGATAGAGTTATTACTCAATATACTACTGATGATACGCCTTTAATCCGCTCAGAGCAGGACGAAACATTATTGGATGTAGCGCGCCGCTTTCTTTTAGGACAAACCGAAATAGTCAGACTGAACCCGAATGTCGATCGCTGGCTGGTTAAAAAAGGCGTGATGGTTCGTATACCCAACAAACGTATTTTGCCGGATACGCCTCATGATGGCATTACCTTAAATCTTCCCGAATTTCGGATGTATTATTATCCGCGTGATCAAGAACAAGGCAGTCCGCAATTGCTAATGTCTTACGCCCATGGTGTTGGCAGACAAGACTGGAAAACGCCGCTCGGCAAAACCAGCGTGGTGAGGAAAGTTAAAGACCCATCATGGCGCCCGCCGGAATCCATAAGAAAAGAACATGCGGCCGATGGCGATATATTGCCAGCCGTTGTTCCGCCGGGGCCTCATAATCCTTTGGGGGCGTACGCACTGAACCTGGCTATTCGGAGTTATCTGATCCACGGCACCGACATTGATAAAATCTTTGGCATCGGCATGCAGATAACACACGGTTGCATCCGGATGTATCCGGAAGACATAGAGGAATTATACAATTCGGTAAAAGTAGGAACCCCGGTTTATATCGTTAAGCAGCCTATAAAAGTTGGCTGGCTAAATAACGTTCTCTACATCGAAGCCCATCCGGATTTGGAAGGCGAGGAAATGAGCCAAGATCGACGATTTGCAATAGCACTAGCTCTTATTAAAAAAGCCAATAACCAGGAAATGCCTGAGTTCGATCAACTGGCGTTAAATCAGGCGCTTATAAACCTGGATGGGAATCCGGTTGCCATCTATGAACGGTTACCGCCGCTGTAAAAAACTCCGGTAAGGGGTGTCATACGTTAGATCTATGGTACGCGGTGCGTACCCTACATGGCTGATTCATGTCAGAGTGCGCCCGCTTCATCCAGCAAGCCGGTCACAGTTTCGTATAGTGTCGGCAGCGATTCATCAATAGTACGCCAGACTGTCAGGTCGTTAACCGAGGCATAGCCATGAATCAGCACGTTACGAAACGCGATGATTTGAGGCACATCGGGGATGCGGTCAGCCCATTGCGGCTCGATTTTGCAGAGTTGATTAAGCGCCTCGCCAATGATTTCGAACTGGCGCTCGACGGCGGAACGCAATAACCGGTCATTGGTGTAGTCCTCGAAAGTTTTGCCCGCCACGAATTCCAGTATTGCTGCGGCAGCCTCCCTTGCATCCCAAAGATAAGCGCGTGGGTCACGCTGCATAGACGACTTCGCGGCTTCGATTGACGCTGGCTTGAACATAGGGGTTACGCAGAGCGGAGGCTTCCGCCAGATCAACGGTGCGCCCCAAGATTTGCGACAAGTCAGCTTGTAAGCCAAAAAATGCCTTTAGCGTAGGGCTATCGGCAGACGGCGAGAACTCCACCAAAAAATCGGCATCGCTGCTTTCCGGAACGAAATCGGTTCCCCGCGCGGCTGAACCGAACACTTCAAGCCGTTGTACTCGATAGCGACGGCAGAGTTCAGCGATAGCGGACTGATGTTGCTGGATAAAGGGGTGCATTGTTAATGCCTCCTTAGGTTTATGTGAAGCCGACTTGATAATCTTTGTTTGATTTGCGGCTGGTAGCATTTCAGTGCAGTTTAATCGGTGATGCTTATTGCCGCAATGCTTCGGCAAATTCTATGGAACACATAGTTCGCCTTATATAGTTTTTTTAATCAAAGTTTACAATAAATGAACCATTGTTAACCTCAAGCCACATATCAACAATTAGTGAACTTTCATACCCATGAATCTGATCGCTGGATAGTGACCAACCACCAATTTCTAAATTCTCGCCCATAACCTTTGAAATAGACTGGCACCGAGATAACATCTGCTTGGCCTTATTATCGTTACCATTAGTTGCAACAAAATCACCATTTTCTAATTGCTTACTTGTCAATGCATTAAGAATATCTCTATTAATTCGCCACTTTTCATTGGCAAACTTCCATTTTTCTGATGACATAACCAAGATTGATGCAATTGAAGATACATGAGGAAGCCCTGCTGAGTTTGCGTACCAGTTAATGCCTCCACATAACACCCCACGAAACCATGATAAATCGTTCTGGGCACCAGAGGGAGAGAGCCTGAAAACTAGTGCCTCATCATCATTCAGAATACTAGCTAATCTTGTAGAGTCTAATAATTTTATATTTACAGCGTTTACAAAATAAAGAGTCTTAATTTCAAGCTGAGTTAATACATTTGGTGCAGCTAGAACAAACCCATCAGAAGTCGCGCAAACCATCGAAACCATACCCGAATATCGTATATCGCGGCATCCGGTGAGATCGGCACAAAGTTTATGAAAACCAGAAACAGTGCCTGATGATCGTGCATTTTTGATAATATTCTGCAAATGCACACTCAGTATAGCTTTGGCTATTGCCAAATCCATTCCCATGCGGTCAAAGGAGATTGCACTTCGCTGCAAATTTATTGGACATATTCCTGCTGGATCGAATATTGCCATTGACGGCCTTTTTATAGAGTAAGTAGGCCCATTATTAAAATAATCATTCGATAAATGCAGTGATGAAGATTTTCCATAGTTTGTGATCTCCTCAACACGGATACCATTTACAATCACTTCATCGTTAGGATAACCCATCCAAGTTGATCCCCCACTATTCTGCATCTCTTTAGGGTTGTATCTCCAATAAATATCCTTGTAAGGCTCTGGATTGGCTAGTCTTCGCCATGAAGATTTTGTTATATCTAGAAGAGAAATTAGTTTATCAACTTTTGGTGAAAATATGGCTGAAACTCTAAAACGAGAACCAGATGATATATTTGCTCTCATGGTCCAATTAAAGCCATTCCATCTGTACTCTATTCTCGGCTCTGTTTGAACGAACCAATCTACTTCGGGCCACGAATCAAGCAAAATCTCGGTATCCCTATTTTTGTTATCCCGCAATTGAGATGGGCGAAGTGCGTCGAAAACTTTTGAATCAGAAACCCATATTTTTATTGATGTGCCGACTGGTGCAATACAACGTCTAAGTTCAATAATAGGTTCATCAATTCTAGCCTTAAACTCGATCCCTTCAGACTCAGATCTATCAAAAGCGCGTGTTTTTACCTCTATCTCTTCACCCAATAAGAAAGATGCTAATGCACCAACTCCAAACCTTCCTCCTCGCATTACTCTTGTTTGCCCTGATTCATCGGTATGCTGTCTTTTCCAAAGATCGCTATTTCGAAAGGATGCTCCTGCGATCAGAAAATATTTTGTAAGAGTATCAAGCGTCATACCGACGCCTTTGTCAGTTATAGTAATCCACCCTGTCCCATCATCATTTTCATAAATGTTCAATATAATATCTGGTTCTTGATGACCTTGTGTGTTGATTGAAGACTGATGGTTTGATAAGTCAGACAGCTCTTTACATGCATCCACAGCATTTTGAATCAACTCCCGCACACCAACTGCGGGTTTATAGTCATATAACGGCCCTACTAAAAGTTTAAGTAAATCTGGGCCAGATGAGTTAAAGCCTGCTTCTATCGGTATATACGGAACTCTTTGGGAAAATTTTTCAGCTGAATCTAAACTTGATCTAATACGTCGCATTGTGAGTCCAAGTGAAGCAAGTTGACCGCGGCGTCCATAAATTTCACCAATTGTTGCCCAGCTTTCGTCTAACTCACGTTGTATGTCTCTAAATAGGCCGACTAGTCTTAAATAAGTTTTAACATCCTTTGGTGCGGTATTAACAAAAAAGGCCTCAGGATCGTCGTGGTAACGTGAAACATCTTTTACTGCAAAATGATTGCGCCATTCCTGACGAGAAATGGGACTACGAAGCTCTTTTACACTCATTAAAGATTTGAGCGCTCGTTCGCTTTGAACCTGCACATAATCAGCAATTCTTAAAACCGCCATCAGGTACGGCCCCTTGACTCTACACTGTTCATGAACGAAGTCATGTTTTTCTTCAAGGTAAGAAAAAGTATTTCTTATTGACATACCATGACTACGAGCTACAAGACCTGCGATGTCTTTTAAATCTATGTCAAAACCGACAAGCTCTAACTTAGTTGCACTGAGGCTTGGAACACCTTTAATGGCTATTTCATGGGCTAATCTCGTATGGTGTCGCCTAACAAACTCACCGATTAATAAACAGTCTCTTTCAGATAAGTTGTCACAGTCTATTTCTTCAGTTATTAGAGGTTCGTCATCGCCAAATATTGCTAAAAGCTTATCTTGCCCAAACCTTCTAGCTTCAGCAGTGAAATCTTGCCACACTTGTGACCATGGACTGTCCCTAAAGCACGAAACAATAGGCTGGTTAGAATCTTCTATTAGAGCTCTAAAACCATCCTGAGTCAGATGCATAGCGCAGTCATGCAGTAATATTGCTATGCATAGAACTGCAACATCTTCCGCAGTTATTAAACTTTGGCTTTCGTCTGAAATTAAAGATGCGGCTGTATCTAAGACGTCTGAAATATGTCTTGGACCGTGATCAGTGAACCCAGGAAAGAATGGCATACCACTACTTGCAAGCCATGGTTCGAATTGAGTAAAGCTATTGCTAACTGCTGATTTAAGTTCAGATGAGTTTGCTAATTTTTGTTGAAATAATTCTGGTAGTTTTATCATTCTCAAACAATTTACTTATTGTCCCGTTTATGAAATTAAGAGACTTTAAAAATATAGGATTTCACACTATCAAGGCTTATAAAGCCGCCTATTCTACATGATAGCCTTGTAAGCCGAAATAAGCCGGTTTGAGCAATAGCGTGAACTGGCGTTTCAGGCAGAGCCGCGTAAAGAGGCTGGTTTTCAATTGGGAAAAATCCAAGCCGGACTGGAACCTGATAACTGGAAGCCATTTGATGACGTGGGCGCCGGTACAAAAGAAATTCGTATTCGCGATGCTGTCGATATTTATCGCGTAATGTATGTCGCCAAGTTTGAGGAGGCCATTTATGTTTTGCATTGCTCCAAAAGAAAACCGAAGCGGCAACGAAACAATATAAAATTATTGCAGAAGCCCGTTACCGTGCTGTTGTAAGAAAAAGAAAGGAGGATAAACATGGCTATTGATACTGAAATTCGCCACATCACCAAGCCGGGAGCCAATGTGTTTTTGGAGCTTGGCTTCGATGCAGCCGAGGCTGCCCGTTTTCAAGCTGAATCACAGCAGCGCATCAGCTCACCAAGGCGCTCAAAGAACCGCTCATGGATGAATTGTCGAATTGGATTGCAGATAATCATTTGAAGCAGGCAGAGGCCGCCGAAATATTAATGGTTTCCCGTCCGCGCGTCTCCGACTTGGTAAATAAAAAAACCAGCAAATTTACTATCGATACCTTGGTGGATATGCTGAGCCGAGTCGGCAAATCGGTTCGGCTTGCGGTTGGCTAGCCGTTACTTTTTTGTCGTTCCCGCGTAGCACGTCACTGTCATTAAAGTTAAGCCTTGTAGGAGCGGGCCATGCCCGCGATGAACGCGCTGCAAGACGGCAATCGTCGCGCAAATATCGCGGGCGCGGCCCGCTCCTAAGGTTGTTATTGCGATTAACTTAATGGCAGTAACGCAGTTCCGTAGGCAAGACAACAGGAATAGCAAAATTCTCAAGCGCCGGGAAAGGCGCGCACGGCGCGCCCTACTCCTGTAAGTCAGGCAACGAAAAGCTCACACAGCATGGTTATTAAAAAACAAAAGTCTTAATGCCTCGAGCCGGTATCAAGGTTTTAGCTTGTAATCCCTGGCTCTTTAGCACGAAGTCAATGGCCTGCTCGGTGCGGTTCAAGACCACTACGGCCACAGTCCCATCAACATTCAAAAATGCGCAGGCTTCAAGGCTGTCCAGGGTTTTGGCGCAGGCCACCCGGCGAGCCCCTGGGCGGATGAAACGGGAAAAATGACCGATGTAGTAATAAGAGCTTTGGTAAAGTATTTCTCTGGCTTGGGTGTCGGCGATAATCGGCGCGCTGCAAAAATTGCCGACATGATTGGGGCCGCCCGTTTCATCGAGAACCATGTTCCAGTCCACCCACGCCTCCGTCCAGCGGTTAAGGTCGTTTATCATCGAGTGGGCATAACGCTCTCCGGTATCCCACGAACCGAGATGCGGCCCGCATTCCTGGCAACCCTCCGTGAAAATAAGGTGTTTGTCGGGATAGGCGTCATGAGTCAGTTGGACATTGTCGAAGTGATCTCCGCAATACCAATGAAAACCAACGCCCCAGACATAGTGAGCTGCCTTTGGATCGTCCAGCACGGCCTTGGCTCGCTCAAACAGCCGGTCGCGATTGTGATCCCAGACAATCACTTTAACATTGCCAAGCCCGGCATCATGGAGGGTCGGGCCAAGATAATCCCTGACAAAATCCCGCTCTTCTTCGCCTGTGTAAATACAGGAGTCCCAAGTTTGCGTGGCTTCCGGCTCGTTCTGCACCGTCAGTCCCCAAATGGGTATGCCCTCCTGCCCGTATTCCTGAATGTAACGAACATAGTAATCCGCCCAGGCTTGACGATATTCCGGCTTTAGCTTGCCGCCGTTATTCATCTTCCCGTTGGTTTTCATCCAGGCTGGAGGACTCCATGGCGAAGCGAAAAGCTTTAATTTGTCGCCTGACAAACCAATGGCCTCGCGTATCATCGGAATCAGGGATTGGCGGTCATGCTCGATGCTGAAATGTTTAAGATAGACATCGCCATCCACTTCCGTGTAGGCATAATTTCCCAGCGAGAAATCGCAGCTATTGATATGGGTTCGGCATAAGCTATAGGCATTGCCGGTGTCTGGAGAGAAATAGGCTGCCAAAATTTCTTGCCGTAAGTCGGGCGGCATTTTGTACAACGTTACCGCCGCCGCTTCCGTGAAAGCGCCTCCGAAACCCTGAATTTCCTGAAACTTAACGCTAGTGTCTATAAACACCGAAGGGCCGGAAAAATCCGTAGCAGGCTCGAACGCTATCGGCGCCAGTTCCGACAAGCGATACGCTGTGTCATGAGCGGTGCAAAATTGCTTTACCGGACGCTGTTTTGTCATTTTGCTAACTCCATTTGTTGAGTGTTGCTAAAGAAG
>Ga0208392_1000475_pt1 | contig 10786 bp, 6 predicted proteins | sample LakWasMeta3_LOW4_2_FD_183855 | JGI IMG/M metagenome (GOLD analysis project Ga0208392, IMG submission 183855) | Freshwater sediment methanotrophic microbial communities from Lake Washington under simulated oxygen tension - Sediment Metagenome... | ecosystem: Environmental > Aquatic > Freshwater >... | reverse complement strand
TGCCAACTCAGAGATTAAATAATCTATATTCAGAGAAAAAATCATGCGAATCATTGTCATCGGCGGCGTTGCTGCCGGCACTAAAGCAGCCGCAAAAGCTCACCGGGTTGATCCAAATCATGAAATCATCATCTATCAGGATGAAGACGAAGTGTCTTATTCCGCCTGCGGCCTACCTTATGTCATCAGCGGTGTCATTATTGATGAGCATAAACTCATAATTCGCCAGCCTAAAGATTTTGCAAAAGAAGGTATCAAGGTTTTTACCCACCATCGCGTCATCAACATCGACAAGGCTAAGCAACAAATTACAGTAAGAAACCTGGAAAATAATACCGAAGAAGTGGTTGATTATGATCGCTTGCTTCTGGCAACCGGCTCAAGTCCAATTGTGCCCAACATCAAAGGCATTACGCTCAAAGGCGTTCTGACCCTGCGTAATTTCAGCGATCTTGACCGTTTTAAAACGCTATTAAATACAATGCTGCTTAATAAAGCGGTGATTATAGGTGCTGGCTATATCGGTCTCGAATTGGCGGAATCTTTTCATGAACTCAATATTAAAACCATAATTATCGAGAAAGCGGCGCGTATTTTACCACGGTTCGATCCTGAAATGGCTCAGCCTGTTCATGATCATTTGCTTGAAAACCAGGTTGAATTAATACTTGGCGATGGCCTTGCCGAACTGCATGGCGAAAATGGCCGGGTTGCAACTATAGAGACGGAGTCCGGCAAAATGATACCCGCCGATCTGGTTGTAATCGCTATCGGTGTCAAACCCAATGTCGAACTGGCAAAAGCGGCCAGCATAGAGTTGGGCACAACGGGGGCGATTGCTGTTGATTCCAGAATGGAGACGCGGACTCCCGGTATTTTTGCAGCCGGTGATTGCTGCGAAACGGTCAATCGAATAACGGGTACGCCGATTTGGATGCCCTTGGGCGATATTGCCAATTTGCAAGGACGTGTCGCAGGAGAAAATGTTTCAGGCGGAAACGCTCATTTTCCGGGGGTTTTCGGAACGGCCATATTCAAAACCTTTAAGTTGACAGTAGCAATAACGGGGTTATCGGAACAAGCGGCACAGAAATCCGGTTTTGAGACGGTATCCATTGTTATGAAAGGAACAGACCGCGCCCGTTATTATCCCGGACGACAGGAATTTTCACTAAAACTTATTGCCAATCGAAAGGATGGCCGTCTGCTGGGAGCTCAAGTGGTTGGCTCCGGTAACGTCGATAAAATGATTGATATTGTAGCAACTGCACTACTCGGGAAGCTAACGTGTGCAGATTTGGAAAATGCAGACCTTGCTTATTCACCTCCGTTTAGCCCGGTACTTTCAACAATCATCGTAGCAGCAGGTATCTTAAAAAGTAAAATGGCTTATACTCCGCGCGGTCACGGATGCGAAAAATAGAAGCGTAATAAACCCTTATAAATTATATAAGGGCGGAGTCTTTTAGCGGAGCTTCGAGGTCAATATCAGGATAATGTTGTTTTGCCCATTCTATTAAATTCCAGACCCCCTGCTTTTCCTTTGGAGCACATAATAGTCGTTGGCAAATTGCAGCTGCCAGTATATTTCGTGGTGTTAATGGGTTCCTAAGGAGTTTGAACCAATTTACAATTGATTTATCGTCGGGGTTTAGCTCGCCGGTTATTACTTTAAAAACCTGTCCCTGTACTTGAAGTTGACTGATATTCTGTGTCATGAGAATAATGTCAACCAGTTGCTTTGCCAGTGATCGCTGAGCTTCAGGCAGTTTTTCGATCACAACGGGTAAACCCTGACCAAGCGCTTGAAACTGCGATGGAGATGTTGAAACTTGCATCGCTGCGATGAGCTTATCCGCCAGGGAAATAGCCCCATTCGATGTTGTTTTTGTGCACGCAGCTGCCAGTCCCTGTCCCAGCGCTTCATTTTTGTCGGGATCCTTCGATTCATTGATTGCAGCAATAAGTTGACCAGTCAGTTCTTCGACTTGCGTTTCTTGAACCTTTGCTGTTACCGCCCTGAGCCCCTTCCCGAGTGTTTTAATTTTAGAGATGTAGATGTCTTCGTTTTTCGGCTCTCTTATTAGGCCGTTAATTACGGCGATTAGCGGGTCTGCAATGGCTAAAGTCTGGTCTTCCGGTATATTATTGACCATTGCCTCCAGTGCCTTAACATAAACTTTTAATTGAGTGTTATTCGAGCGCTTAAATAAGGATATTAAATACTCAGATTCTATAACGATCTCTTGAGTCGGTATATTAGCTGCTGCTTTAGCTATTCCCGGTCCGAAGGCCATTGTTTGCATTCGATTCTTTTCCGACTCCTTGATTGCAGTGATGATTTGCATGGTAAGTTCATTCGCTTTTTCTCCGGATACCTTAGCAGCCAGCTCCGCCAGTCCCTCCCCGAGAGCATCAAATTTAATATAATTTTGCTTCTTTTCCAGCTCCCTAATGAGAGTGATGAACTTTTTGGCCAGCTCATAGGCTTCCGGTTCAGATAACTGTTTTGCAATTCCTGTTATTCCTCCTACAAATGCGCTAAATTGCCTGGAGGAGTAAGTTGCATCCTGTAGATCGTATAATGCCGAAGTGAGCTTTTTGGCAAAAGTATCGGCCAAAGGTTGTGTTATTTTGGCTGCTGCTTCTGCCAATCCCTGACCTAGAGCGTTTATTTGGCCAGGATCCAGGTGCTTTTTTTTTAGGGCAGAAAAGAGGGTATCGGCAATCGTATTGGCCTGCTTTTCAGGCATCATTTGAAGCATGGCCGTAAGGCTGTTACCTAGAGTTCTATAACGTGCGATATCATCTTCCTGTAGCCCCTGACCGATAATGTTAAATTGGCTATGGTACTCGCCCTTGATCACGATAGCGTTGATAAACTGGTCAGTCAGTAGTTCTAATTCAGATATAGGCATCTTGGTAACTATTGCCGCCAACCCTTGGCCCAAGGCATCGAACTGCTCAGGGATCATCGATTCCTTCATGGTATTAAAGAGCAGCTTGGCCATGTCTCCAGCCTGTTGATAATCCTGCATCTTGCCAAGAGTTCCAGCCTTTTGTTTATCCCCCTTCCTTGCTTCTTCTATACTTGCCAGACTTTGTTCAAGCGTCTTGAAGGCATTGTAGAAGGAGATGTAAGTGTACGAGGAATCCTTGATCAGGACGATAAGTTTTTCGGACAGATCTTCTGCTAGGTTTTCAGGTATCTTTGGCGCCAGAATTTCAAAGCCTTTCCCTAAAGTCTCAATTTGTTCCGGAACCAAAGCCCCCTTTTTAGCGCTGATTTGTACCGGATCCAAAGATGTCTTTATAGCGTTAAACAGCTGATTGGCCAGTGCGCCAGCCTGTTGTTTATCCTGCATGTTTTCGGCTACAAGTACCAGGCTTTGCTTCAGCGTGTCAAGTTGAAGAGAGGTGTGTGTCTTATTGATAGCAGTAATGAGTTGGCCCGCTATTATATTGAGCTTTTCCTGCGGCACCCGCTCAATTATCGATGCCAGGGCTTCAGCGCGCGGTTCAAGTTCAAATTCGCTGTCGATTGTTGGTTCATTGAATGAATTCAGAATCAAGTTGGATAGCTCTACTGGATCATCCATTTCCATTTTGCCAATGAGTGTTTTTATTCGTTGACCGAGTATTGTTGGAGCAATCAAGTCTTCTGGATCACTGCTATTATCATTATCATTGAGGGGGATTGCAGACATGATTTCATTACTTGAGATTTTCGCCCCCAATTCCGACAAGCTAAGTAATCGGGCCAGACGGACTATATCGGAGTCCCTGGCAAGTGGTTTATCTAGACGATGAAGAAGCTCATTTTTCCGGGTAGGACTAATTCCCACGATGGCTGTCATGATGGCTTCCGGATTATATATAAAGCGTTCAGCAAACGCAGGATCCCTGAAAAGTTGATCAAAGAATTCCAGTTTTGGGGCTTCGTCGGCTGATTCAAGTTTTTGCAATCCGCGCCATTGTTTTTTGGTGACATTGGTGATGGGTGTGTAGTTGAAATCCAGAGGTGACCAAAGAGAAACAGCCTGAAGGCTGATTTGCCCAACATAGGATAGAATGGCAAATCCAACAGCAAAGATCATGCTAGTTACGCTAATTGCTGTTAGCCATTTTAAAGCCCGGTTGAAAACACGTTCCCTCTTTTCCTTGATCTCAGCTGCATGGCTACTGTCAATAAATTTCAGAACCTCGTTGAACCCTGTGCTCGATGGAATATCCCCGTTTTTATGATAACGAACCGCCCAATTTACCGAGGGTTGCCAGATATCAGTGTTTGGCTCTCTCGAAAAAGTGCCATCTCGCCATTCCAAAGCTCTCGCAAGGTCTGCACCTGTCAGCAACACGCCAGAGCCTTTGTTAAAATCTTCGGTGCGGTCACGAAAGCGTTGGTATTCGCTGGCCAGACGAGCCTCCTGGGCAACCCAATCCCGCAATCGCGGCCACTGACGGATCAGTGCTTCGTGTGAGATGTCAACTATCGTGTCGCTATTCAGCGGTGAATTGATATGCAGGAAGTTGATCCCTTCCCTGGCATAGGCCTCGATAACCGGTTTGAAATCCTGCCAAGGCCTTCCTGACCACTGGGCAATACGTGCCAGTGATTGGGGGCTGCGAACGACCTGACCGCCTGATTCAGCACTGCGTTGTTCGGTAATTGCCCGGAACAGATCGACTGCAGCCAGTTGTTCGGGACAAAGAAGTTTATCAATTTGGTTTCGGGGAGATAACGCCGCCAGAATTTCATCCGCGTGTAGCGACAGAGCATCAGCGATGCCGCCGACTGTAGTGAAATCGTTCCACGCAATGCTGGGTGATTCGGTTTGACGTTGGATGGCTTCGCTCCACATCCGCGACAAGGCATGCTGCAGGATAGGTAATTGGTCCGGATCGTTGCTGACGGAATTTATCAATTCCGTTACCAGAGTGGGCTCGATGTCGCCATTGAAGAGATAGGCGGGACTGGTAATGGCCCTTTCGATCTGTTCGCGGGTCAGTCTGGGCGTCAGATATAGAGTACGGTTGATGGCATCCGGTAGTTCCAGAAATCGCACACAGTTGCCGAGAAAGTCAGTACGCATCGTGAGCACAATATAAATCCACGCATTGGGAACGGTTTGTGTGGCCAGCAGCAGATTAACGAACGCTTCCGCCTCGTCAGCCTGGCGTCCCCCGGTGTCCGAATAGGTAAATATTTCCTCAAACTGATCCACGAGAACCAGTAGATTAAAGGCGTCTTTACCCGTTTGTCGTGTACGGGCATCTTGAACGATATCGATGAGTCCGAGCGGACCGCGTCGCAAGTCGGCTTCGATTAAAGCTACTTCAGGGGTCATGTCTCGTTCGTCTTCTGGGATGCGTTCTTCCCCGACCAGTTCGATGCCCAGTGCCGAACGCGCAAGCAGGGCATGAGACAGACTTCGTAAGGGGCGATTACCGGGCCGCATGATCGCAATGCGCCAATCGGAACCGGTCCCGAGAGAACCTAATGGCAGTGCAGGGAGTAATCCGGCTCGCACCAGGCTGGATTTGCCGGACCCGGAAGGACCGATGACGGCTAAAAAATGACGTTCTTTGAGGATATCGAGAAGCCGGTTAGTATGTTCTTCGCGGCCAAAAAATATTTCCCCTTCCCATGGTTCGAAAGGTCGCAAACCTGGGTAAGGCCTGGTAATTTCATAGCTGTCAGGCATGGTTTTCTACGCGCAGCGTGTTCACAAAACGCTCTATTTCATGGTGTAAAAGTCCATCGCGGCACTCTAGCGTCATAAGATTCCTGCCTGCCAGGCCGACACTGGGTTTATCAACAGGAGGCCCGTCCAGCAAGGCGCTCAATAGCCCTTTATGCTTTTGTGCCAATGCCTTACGGGCGCGCAAGTATTGTGCCTGTACCCACATGGGAGGTGTCTGTCCATAGACAATAATCATGCCTTCGCTGTTTGCGATAACTTCATCCAGTTGTGTGTTGAATTCGCTGGGCGATTGATCTGGAGCGGGTTCGGTCTGAGTAGTTAAGGCAACGGCACCGAGTTCAAAGAGTATGTCGCTAACTTTAAGCCCTAAATCATAATCCGCTTTGTGAGCGCTGATACAAATCGCTAATGATTCATCTTCATTATTGGATGTGGGTTTAACGGAGGACGGTTGATTCAGGCTTTGAACCGCTACTAAAACTCGTTGGCGAAATTCCTCAAAACCACAGGCGATGGCGCCTGTCAAAAGGCGCTGGTGGTCTTTATCATCAACTTTTTCCAGGATGACGTCGGGATTGCGCCATTGCAGAAAGGGACATTGCTGTTGCCTGGAAAATGTAGAGGCTGCCGAGGATTGGAGCGCAGTATAAGATATTGTACTGTCTTTTGGATGACGTCCTTTGGCCTGGCTGAGTAACTGCACGAAAAGATGGGCGCTGTGCAAATCAGTGTGAAGGCTGTCGAGAAACTCTGCTTCTGACGAGCGAGGGTAGGTATCAAGGCCTAATGGGCGAAGATCGGCGTCGGCCTGTCGAAGGGCTGCCGCCAATGCCTCCCATTGATCGACTAAATCGTCGGTAGGTTCAGCAATCCAGACGATTTTTTTAGTTTCTGTTGGCGGCTGAAATGATAGTGTTACTCGGCGGTTGGTATCAAAATGAATAGTTGTTGTTTCCTTCTGGTCAGACTTGTCTAGTTCCGAATGGGTTTTTAAATATTTGGTTATTAAGTGTGCGAGTGTATTCAGATTCTGCCAGTAAGGATTGTCCGGATCAGTGTTGGGAACCGGCCATCCCAAAAGTTGTGGCACCTGATCACGGCCTTCTCGCCAAAAGCGTATCGGGGTAAGTTCCTGAAGACGAGGATGCCAGCTTTCTCTTTCCGTCAAATCGAGTTCAACGATAAAGACATTTTCCTTGTTTTTATTGGCACAGTTGATTTCCAGAAAGCTGCCTAACTCCTTTTGACACCAGGCTGACATTGAGTAACCCGGCGACATAAAGAGAATCATTGTACGGCTACGAGTAACTCTTTCCATCAATGTTGCTGTCACTTGTTCATTGGCAGCTAACTGATTGTCCATCCAGATAGACGCCCCGCTACCACCCATCTTGCGACGCAGCAGTTTTTTCAGTTCATCGACAAAAGTGGTGACCCAGCCAGCTTCTGCCCCAAGCTGCTTCTCGTCGTCCGAATGGGCGTAGCTGATAAAGACATCATGAACGGGCTCATCATTTGGCACAGGTCATTCTCCATGTATTAAACAAAGCTCTTGAATCTGATTGTGGCTGAAGCTGGAACAGATTTTCTCGAGGATAGCGCAGGTGTCTGATATTCAGCAATATTAACATTACACCTTAGCTGATCCTGTTGGCAAGAAATTTTTAATCGGTGCGTTATCCGTTTCATTCATCTATTTTCTTTTGATCATGAAAAATGATTAAAAAATTCTGATGGCATTTATGTGGATTAGAACAATAGTTTTTCCTATCGAATATTGTGGATAACTTGATTGTGAATAACTTGATAGGCAGTAAGCTTTTTTTATGTTACAACTAAAACACTCAGTATGAAACGTTGGAATAAATGCAAGCTGACAATTTCATACACTCAGGGTATTTCCAGATGTTCCTTAATATCTGGTGATGTGACTGGTTGAGAATTCGATCGATCGGAGTTAATGATATGTCTATGTTAAATACAAAGAGGACTCATTATAGGTTTGGTTTAGCAGGTGCACTTTTATCAAGTTTTCTTATTGTTAATCCGTGCGCCTCCAATATACAAATCCATAATATAGATTTGGAACTAGAAATGGAACGGCTAAAAGTGGATGATGTGTTGAAAAATTATATAATTCCGAAAATTGAGCAGTGTCGAAAAAATTATCCATCATATCAGGTTTTAACTCTTGCGTGGACAATCAAATCCAATGGAGTAGTAACCGATACAAACATACCGAAAAATATCAGTAAAGATAAATTTGTCAGCTGTGTTGTTGAAGTAATTGAAGATTGGATTTTTCCTTCATTTCCAAAGGAAATTCGGGTAACGTATGAGTTTTGACCTCGATTTGATGTTACAAAAATCAAACAGCTCGGAGACTAATGTTGAATCCATGTTTAAATTACCCCCCCCGTAAATAACCTTTAATTAACTATCGAAACTATGACTAACTTTGCCTTAACCGCCATTTCCCCGATCGACGGCCGCTATGCCAACAAAGTGGAAGAACTTCGCCCCGTGTTCAGTGAATATGGTCTGATTCGTTTTCGCGTACTTGTTGAAGTCCGCTGGTTACAAGCATTGGCAAAGCATCCGCTGATTGCTGAAGTCAGCCCGTTCAGTACTTCTTCAACACAGCTGTTAAACAGTATCGTCAATGATTTTTCCGAGGCAGACGCACAGCGCGTCAAAGACATAGAAAAAACCACCAACCACGATGTGAAAGCTGTTGAATATTTTTTGAAAGAAAAGATTGCCGGATGCGCTGAACTGGAAAACGTCAGTGAATTTATTCATTTCGCCTGTACCTCAGAGGACATAAACAACCTGTCTTACGCCTTGATGCTGAAAACAGGCCGCGAAGTTATCCTGGCGCAAATCAGCGACTGTATATCTGCAATCAAGAAAATTGCCGTAGAAACTGCCGACCAGCCCATGCTGTCGCGCACCCATGGACAATCAGCCACGCCGACTACAGTGGGCAAGGAGTTCGCTAATATCGCCGCGCGCATGCTGCGCCAAAAAGAACAACTGCAAGCCGTAAACCTGTTAGGCAAAATAAACGGCGCCGTAGGTAACTATAATGCGCATTGTGTGGCTTATCCGGATGTTGATTGGGCGGAATTTTCTCAAAACTTTGTCGAATCATTGGGATTGCAATGGAATCCTTACACCATTCAGATTGAACCGCACGATTATGTTGCCGAATTTTTCCACGCCCTGTCGCGTTTCAATACCATTCTGCTGGATTTTGACCGGGATATCTGGGGGTATATTTCTTTAGGATATTTCAAACAAAAAACGATTGCCGGAGAAATCGGCTCATCCACCATGCCTCACAAGGTTAACCCGATTGATTTTGAAAACTCGGAGGGCAATTTAGGCATAGCCAATGCCTTGTTTGCCTTTTTGGCGGAAAAACTACCGGTGTCACGCTGGCAGCGTGATTTAACCGATTCCACGGTGCTAAGAAATATTGGTGTCGGTATCGCTCACACCAGCATCGCCATACAGGCCAGTTTAAAGGGCATTTCCAAATTACAGATTAATGCCGAAGCGATTGAAGCCGATCTTGATACTAACTGGGAAGTGCTGGCGGAGCCGATACAAACCGTGATGCGCCGTTATGGTATTGAAAAACCCTACGAGAAACTTAAAGAACTCACCCGGGGCCACCGTATAACCCCTGAACAAATGCAGGCGTTTATTGAAAAACTGGAAATCCCGGCTGAAGCCAAAACTGCCTTACTGAAATTAACGCCGCGTAATTACATAGGTTATGCTGAAAAATTGGCCAGAGAACTTTAAAAATGTAGGGTGGGCAGGCTTTTTTGCCCACCTGGGCTTTTGTGTTGATAAGCATTAATCAAGAAATCTTTTCTCTTTAAGTGTGACGAGGTTGCTAATCCCGTCATGCTTCGGGCCGAACGGCTATAGCAGTTATGGCTTTTTCTATAAATAAACAGACCCACATCCGAGTTGACGGCGGCTGAGTTTGGTATATCACACCTAGAAACGATAGTACCAGTGTCGGTGTTGTCTTGGATACGAGCTATGCTAGACAATTGAGCGAATCTCAGCAGGCTCGCTTTGACGCCGAAACAAGTAACTGCATTTGCGTACGGGACTGGTTGCGCGAAGCCGAGAAGACCATGGACATCAAGACCATTTCTGCCAGCGTCTATTTGAACGAGTGCTTCAATGGCGATGGGTTTGTGCTGGTCGGCGGCGCTTCGATGTTTTTAGATCCAGTATTTTCCGCCGGAGTCACCCAGGCGATGCGCGGGAGCGATACTCGACGGCTTCGCAAACGGCGGAGATTTAAGCGCCGTACGACTGCGGCAATATGAAGAGCGTATCCACAAACCGATGGAGTGCATTTTCAAAATGATCTATAACTGGTATCGCTTTTTGAAACAAAAGGATGCTAACAACAACATACTCCGCTCTCGCCAAATCCCGATGCTCCGCGAACGATTCATTGTTTTGCTATCAGGCGGTTACGACAAAGTGAGCATGGATCAGATACTCGCTTCGGCGTCAACGTATTTGATGAGTTAATGTTGTATTAATCGAGTAATTTTTTTATTTGTCTGGCTAATAATCAATTCGACATATAAATGTGGTTATTACGCGGTTGAGCCTATTGGTCTGTGGAATGGTTTGTTGAATGCGAATTTGTGAAGTATGCTTACATTCTTACGCTGAAAGGCTTGGAGTGTGCTACAGGCACATAAATTGATTCTGTCGCAAAGTTTTTCGAAATTAGAGACAATGTGTACGTTTTATCAATTTAAAGACGATGATTAGTTTTATAGAAATCTGTCAGGTCAAGTATTTGAACAATTTAACAGAGGATATTGCAATGAAATACGTAATCATCGAAACCTTGGAAGGAGCAGTAAAGCGGCTTTTTTTATTTATGGCAATCGGCGGTTTTTTTCTGATTTTACTGTCGTCACCGACCTTCGCGCGCGACCGTTCGCCTGGGTTTAACACAGTGGTTCCTGAATCCTGGACGCCTTCACTCGACCAGCTTAAAGAGACTTTGGAAGCCTCATCCAGGACTGAGTCAC
>Ga0208392_1000473_pt1 | contig 10827 bp, 11 predicted proteins | sample LakWasMeta3_LOW4_2_FD_183855 | JGI IMG/M metagenome (GOLD analysis project Ga0208392, IMG submission 183855) | Freshwater sediment methanotrophic microbial communities from Lake Washington under simulated oxygen tension - Sediment Metagenome... | ecosystem: Environmental > Aquatic > Freshwater >... | reverse complement strand
AAGCTATATTTGAGTATATCGAGGTCTTTTATAACCGTGAGCGGCTACATTCCGCCAACGGCTATTTGTCGCCCGTGGATTACGAATTGCAGTGTGAAGCTGCTTAACTTTGTGTCCGGAAAAGTGTTGACACATCACGTGGGCTTGGATGCGGAAGGGGGACAATTTTGGGCCAATGGAATCTCCAATTCCGAACCGTCTCGGTAAGGGATGACCGTTCTTCGTTCATGTGATAGGTCTGTGCATACTGCCCAACAACCAACGTAACTTCAAGATGGCGCAGATGATCAAGAAGTTGGTCACGCCATGCCAGCGCGAATTCTAGCCGAGGCGGAAGATCACCGGATTTACCCGTGCCGGGAAAACAAAGGCCCATTGGCAGAATAGCTATCCGCCTTGAGTCGTAAAAGACGTCGCGCGTCACTCCCATCCACTCGCGCAAACGATCTCCGCTGGCATCATCGAAAGGCACACCGGATTCATGAACTTTTCTTCCTGGCGCCTGGCTTGCAATCAATATTCGGGCCTGCGGGTGTATCTGTAGAACGGGCCGGGTTCCATGTGACAGATGTGCCTCGCAAATGGTGCAAGCGCGAACCTCGGCAAGCAAAGATGCAAATGAATTCATGGGACGACGTTCCTCGTGACAGGCGAAAAACCAAACGCACCCGCTGTCGGGTCGGAGCGAAGGAAGCTTGTGACCAAAGCTCTGGCTATAAGAGGGCTGAGCATCGCTCTGTTCGGTCGCCGACACCCTAACGAATTTATAGCGTCCATCTCCCGACTATTCTCGTACATCGTTCATCCTCTCCAACTAGCTGAATAGCCAGCTGTTTTCCTGGATCACAACCGCCTGGTTATGTTCCTCGTCCTTTGCGCCATAGACGATCGTCACAATGCCCGTGTCCAGTTCTTGCTTTAAGAGCTGAATTTGCTCGCTATTGCCCTTAAGTTCATCGAGATACCGTTCCTTGAACTCGTCCCACCTGCACGGGTCGTGATCGAACCATTTCCGGAGCTCTGTGCTGGGAGCGATATCTTTTAGCCACAGATCAATGCATGCTTTTTCCTTTGTCAAACCGCGCGGCCATAGCCTGTCCACGAGGATACGCCGGCCGTCATGCTTGTCCGGCAGTTCGTATACCCTTTTAATCCTGAAGCGATAATTTTCCGGCTGTTGCATTTACGTGTTGATTTCGTTATTTGAGTTAAAAGGTAATCACGAGGTATCGTGCCGCGTCATGCTTGAATAATTTGCCAGGTATAATCCGAGCGATTTAAACTTTAAAGACAATTGTGAGTAAAACGACTGAATCAACTACAGCTTTAACAGAGTGCGGCTCACCGGGCATTAAATAAAGCAGTTGGCCGGATGTTAATGCTTGTGTTGTTCCCATTGCTGGGCACTCAACTTCCCCTGTTATGCAATGAATCACACAGGGCCCTGATACTTTGTGACCAGCAAATTCTTTACCTGCAGGAAGAACAAGGCGAACCAGTTCCATTTCGTCTGTTTTCGCAATGACTTTTGTTTTTTCATTTGGGACGTCTTGCGCCCAGGTTGCCAAGTCAACAATTTCACCTGGTGATGCGTGATGTGTGGCCATGAATATCTCCTAAATTGTGTTGAATGGAAAGAACGTCATTCCGTCGGCTGACGATGCACACCCAGCCAACCTTTTATGGATGCGATTACCAACGGTATGGCTCCAAATATAATAAATACCAAGTCACCGGGCAGCCGTAGCCACTCGATCAGGCGCGAGCGCTCGCTGCCGATGTAATCAAGGCTGCGCGCATGCCAGTATCCATGCTGGACTACATCCCAGACTTGTAACACGCCGCTGGGGAACAAGCTCATCGTTAACATCAGAGTCAGGCCGGCGTTGGTGCCCCAAAATCCAACCTTAACGTATTTTTCAATGCTTACCCAGCGTGCATCGGTGCTGGTCTGGCGCAATACAAATACCATCAGCGCAAGCGCCAGCATGCCGAATACGCCCATCATCGCGGCATGACCATGGTTGGGCGTCAGTTGGGTGCCGACTTCATAGTAGCTGACAATCGGCAGGTTGATTAGGAAGCCGCAGATGCCGGCACCGACGAAATTCCAGAAGCCCACGGCCATCAAGAAGTAGAACGTCCATTTATGCGGTATTGCAACCTTTTTGCCGCAGACGTCGCAGTCAGCACGTGTGGTGCGCACGAAATCCCATGCGTCCAGGGTCAGCAGCGTCAAGGGCACCACTTCCAGTACCGAGACCATCGCCGACAGTGCCATGTTGACGCTGCTCTGGCCAGTAAAATACCAGTGATGACCGGTGCCGATCAGGCCACCTCCGAAATACAGGATAGCGTCGAGGTAAATCACTCGAAGCGCGACCTTGCGCCGGGTGAGACCCAGTTGATAAAACATCAGCGCCACCATCGTGGTTGCGAAGAATTCAAAGAAGCCTTCGACCCATAGATGTATGATCCAGAAACGCCAGGTATCAACCACGGTGAAGTTGGTCTTGGCACCGAAGAAGAGTGCCGGAATATAAAACATCGGAATCGCCAGGGAAGCTAACAGGAATGGCCTGATCAAAGGTTTTGCTGCCGAGTCGGTCAAGGAATCTGGTTGCACCAGCTTCAATAATATCGCAAACCACACCAGCAGACCGGCTATAAGCAGGTACTGCCATAGGCGGCCGATTTCCAGGTATTCCCAGCCCTGATTGCCAAGCCAGAACCACCATTGACCCAGCATGTGTGAAATCCCTGCCCATTCGCCTAACAGGCTGCCGCCAATCACCACGGCGAAAGCACCGAATAGCAAATGAACCCAGCCTGCAAACCAGCATGGTTCATCGTTGCGCAGTGAGCGGCCGAGAAACAAGGCGGCGGCGACAAAGGCGGTAGCGATCCAGAAAACGGCTAGTTGCAGATGCCAGGTGCGCATCAGGTTACTGGGAAATATTTTCTCCAATTCAATGCCGTAAAAACTGCCCGGTTCTGCTCGATAATGCGTCGCCGCACCACCCACCAAAGTCTGCACAAGAAACAGCAGCGCCACCACCACGAAAAATTTCACCAGTGCTAGCTGGCCGGTGCTAGCTTGGCCAGGCAGCAGATGAGGGTGTACATGCTTTCCGTTGGAAATCCAGCCAAGATAACCGAATTTGCCGAACATCAATAGTACGATTCCAATTCCGGCCAGCAGTACGATAAGACTTAATGCACTCCATAACAGGGCGCCGGGGACTGGTGTATTGCCAACACTGGGGTCGTACGGAAAGTTATTGGTGTAGGAGTAATTTTCATCGGGACGGTTGGTTACCGAAGCCCAGGCAACCCACATGACGAATGCGGTAAACTGGCGCAATTCAGTCGGATCGCTGATCAATCCACGCTTGAGTCCGCCGTTACGCTCAGGGTTCAGAAAATAATCGGTCCAATAAGCAATCTGCTTACGGTAGGTGGCTGTTTGCGGCATGGTCAGATGCAAAGTTGCACTGGCGGCGTCATAATGATTGGCTTTTAGCTCGACCGCTGTTTGTGCATACACTGCTGCCAATTGCCCAGGTGTCAGCGCAACCAGTGGCTGTTGGTATTGCTGCTGCGCTATGACCGTGGCGGTATCCTCGCCAATACGGTGCAATGCCTCGGCCGAGTAATCGGGCCCCAGGTATGCGCCATGACCCCAGATACTGCCGTTGTTCATCAGTCCGTACTTAAGAAAAATTGCCTAGCCTTCGCTGATGTCGTCGCCAGTAAATAGGCGAACACCTTGCGAGTCAAGAATCTGGGCTGGAATCGGTGGCGCGTTACGATAGGCCAATGAGGTGATGGTAATCAGACCTGCAAAGCCCAGGATCATCACAATCGCCACTGTGCGTAGCCACCAGGGGGACAACGCAGAATCTTCTGAAGTTAAAGGTTGAGCGGCAACAATCATGGTGTTCTCCTTTAGTAAGCACCTAATACTATCATCATCAATAGCCTGAAAACTCTTCCGTGCGGATGTTGTCGTCGTCAACGCCTACTTCGCTCAGTATCTGCCGCATCGCATTCACCATCCCGGGTGGGCCGTCGATATAGTAGATAGGGAGCGTTAAATCATCGATGTATTTCAGGAGCATGGCTTTGCTGATAACCCCGGTTGCCCCATGCCACTCGCGGTTGGACTTTTCCATCTGCGTCATCGTACCGGCAAAGGTATAGTTTGGATTTGTGTCGTGAGATTCAATCAAATCGTTTAGAAATGCCGCATCTTCCGGCTTCCGGTTGGAATAAAAGACCAGGATTCGGTGAGAAAGTTTATCATGAATAGCTTGAAGAATAATGCTTCTCACCGGCGTTACACCAATACCGCCGGTAAGAAAAACAGCTGGAACACTCGCATTGTTGTGCAGCGTGAACGAGCCATGTGGGGCATCCAGTGTTACTTCCGTGCCAGGCTCCATTGTTTTTAATACCCGCTTGAATGCAGTGTCACGCATTCGTGTCGCCACCATAAGATCGTCTTCGTAAGGAGCGCTTGCCAATGAAAACGCTCGTGTGTTCCCCTCGACGTCTGTTTCAGCAGGGTTGATCAGGGTACAGTCAGCGAATTGGCCGGCTTTGTAGACAAACCCTGCAGGCCTTTCAAAATGGAACGCCATCGTTCCCTCTGCGATTTCTCGCTTATATTTCAGTTTGACTTTATAGTTGGGCATGGCGTAATTCTCCTTATTTTTGTTGAAAATATAGCGCACGCAACAACACCGTGCGCAGTGACTAAAAATAAAACCAACCGGGCGCGGACCACGAAAGCCAAAAAATGAGACATGACCGCATGGCCGCGCTCCGGCTGAGTACAATGACAGATATTGAGTTTATTCCGACCTCAGTTATTTATTTCCAAGCTATATCTATTACTTTATTTCCGTCAGGTCGCCCGCTGGAACAGTCCCTTCGGAACGGCCTCTAAGATAGGCATACAGGTCGTCAATGCCATCGACTACGGTTTTGTTGCCACGGAACGAATACATGATGCCACGGCCCTGAACAAGTACCCGCCGGAACTGTTCTTTAGTCAGGTTTTTCATGCTGTGAAGTAAATTCGGATTGCTGACGTTGCCCTCTCCAGTTGATTGATGACAGCTTCCGCAAGCTTCTGTTCTGTAAATATTCCAGCCATTGAAAGTTGCTTTATCGACACGGCTCCCTTCGACCTTATAAAGGGGCTGTGCTAATTCGGTCAGATCGCCTGCCGGAATAGCTCCGTCGGAACGGCCTTTAAGATAGGCATACAGATCGTCAATGCCGTCGACCACGGTTTTATTGGCGTTGTAGGAATACATATTGTTGTGCCCATCGATAAGCATTCGACGGAAATGTTCTTTAGTCTGGTTTTTCAAGCTTTGAAGTAGATTAGGATTGCTGACGTTGCCTTCTCCAGTTGATTGATGACAGCTTCCGCAAGCTTCTGTTCTGTAAATATTCCAGCCATTGAGAGTAGCTTTATCGACACTGTTCCCTTCGACCTTGTAAAGGGGCTGTGCAAAGACTGGCTGGATGGGGGACAGGACAAGAGCGCCAATCACAACAGCGACCGTCATAATTTTATTTTTGCTACGAAATATTATGTTCATTGTTACCTCTCTTAAATCATAAGTTGTGGGATAACCCGGTTTCACTTGCATGCTGCATCAACTAAGTAAGCAGCCACACTCTAGCCCACCCTATGCAACAAAAGCTCAGAATGCTTTTGCAAATGAAAAATGTAACATGGCGCATCTCGATCTGCGGATTGGGCCATGAAAGATTCGCCTCAGAAGCCGAGTTGTACCTCGGCTCTACCACTCAGTTGACTATCAGCGAGAATAAATAAAATATTCTTGTTAAGAATACACCAATGGGCTGGTTCTATCGCAAGCATTCAAAGTCATAAAGACATTAAACCGTTTGTCGAATCGACCGGCAAAACCTCTCCCTTTCAGGACCGGGCCATCAAAGGTGGTCACTCGCCTCCAACAACACCATGCACAGCCACCAGGGAGACAGTGCAGAGTCCTCTGTAGTCAGGGGTTGTGCGGCAACACTCATAGTATTCTCCTTTAATAAGTACTTAATACAGTCGTCATCAGTAGCCTGAAAATTCTTCCGTACGGATGTTGTCGTCGACAACGCCCGCATCGCTCAGTATTTTCCGCATCGTATTCAGTTGCCATAGACTTGGGCGATGTAGTGCGACACGCCGGGCAGAACATGAATCTGACCGAATTGCGATATTCCTTCCAATCAATGCCGCCTCCTTAAATCGCTCATGCCTTAGCGCTTGTTCGACGCAATAATCTGTTGGATACGTTGATCTACACCGTCTAATTCGTGATCGTAAATCCCGGTTCGATAAGCATCGCCTTCGACGCGAACAGAGGACGTCAGCAACGGTCGCCCTTCTTCATTGATATTGATGCGGGTGATCGTAGAAAGCCCCGGCTGCAGGGGATTGTCCTTCAGTTCTTTGGGGTCCAGTCCAATCCGCACTTGCACGCGTTCGGCGACATGAATAAAGTTGCCGGTAGCATTATCGGTAGGCAAGAGCGCAAACGTGCTGCCGGTGCCTGGCGTGATGCCTTCCACTTTGCCGTGATAGACCAGCTCATCGCCGTAAGCCTCGGCCCGGATTTCGGCTGATTGCCCCGGGCGGATTCCGGCGATCTGGGTTTCCAGAAAGTTGGCGTCTATCCAAAGGTCGTCCAGTGGCACAATTGCCAGTAGAGGCGCTCCGGCTTTAACGTTGTCACCGATTTGCGCCTTGCGTTTGGCGATATAACCCGATACCGGCGCAATAACATTGCGGCGTTGATAATTTAGAAAAGCGCTACGTACCCGGCTCTTGGCTTTTTCGACAGCGGGGTGATTTTCGATTGCGATACCGACAACTTGTGCTTCAATGCCTGTTTTTTCAGCCTGGGTTTCACGAATCGCAGCTTCCAGCTCACCTAGCCGGTCTTGGGTGTTCTGGACTTGTTGCTCGGATACCGCGCCGTCGCGGGCAGCTGTCTTGAATCGGCCAAGATCGTGGCGAACCTGACTCAATGCGGCTTCTTTGGAAAGAATTCGCTGTTTAAGCGAGTCGACTTTCGCCATCAAAGTGACAATATTACGCACTGTTTCGCCCAACTCGGCTTCGGCCTGTTGCAAGGCAATTGCCGCGTGAGCACCATCCAGCCTGACCAGCACGTCGCCTTTTTGCACATGCAGAGTGTTTTCCGCCAGGATTTCTGTGACAGTGCCCTCAGTCTGAGCCTTCAAGGTAATCAGGTGTCCCATTACAAACGCGTCGTCGGTGGCTACCCAGCCACAGTTAACTGACCACCAATAGCCGCTAAACCCCAGGCCCCCCAACACTATCAACAAGGTCACAAGTTTTAGTCGGCGATTGCGTTGATGAATAATTTCCTTGGGGCGAATCTTAGTTTGCATAGAGATTTTATTGAGTTTTAGTCGCTGTTTCCGAATAGCCGCCGCCCAGCGCCTTAATGACTTGCACGGCGGTTTTAAAATGTTCGCCTTCCAGCGTTGCCAATCGAAAGCGTTGCTGATGTTCTTCCAGGCGCGCCAACATTAACTCATTGCGGTCATTAAGACCGGTCCGGTTGAGACTATCGGCAAGGCGCCCAGCTTCGGCTGCTACGGCAACAGTCTGCTGTTGTTCGGCAAGCCGCTCGTCAATTTCACGCCACCTGGTAAAGGAATCAGCCACTTCCTGAACCGCATGCAGGAGACTGCCGTTATACCGTTCCACAGCGGCATCATAAATGGCTTCCTGATAGCTCAGAATGGCCCGCAAGCGGCCGCCTTCAAAGATCGGAAAGTCGATCGACGGGCCGATTGCATAGGCAATACTGGAACCCTCAAGCAGTATGTCGGTCACGCTAGCGCTGTGCAGGCCGGTGAACGCAATCAGGTTAACGTCAGGATAGAAGGCGGTTTCAGCAACTTTGATTTCCTGAGCGGCGGCTTGCGCATGCAGCCGCGCGGCGGTGACATCGGGTCGGTGTGACAGCAAATGCAGCGGCAAATCTGCCGGTAAAGCCAAGCGATTGGGGAAAACACCGCGTTCGACCATAATATTGCGGCCCCAATCGGGGCCTTTTCCGGCGAGTGTCGCCAACAGGTTTTTTTGCAAATCAACGTCTGCTCGCACGCTGGCTTCAATTTGTTGCGCCGCATTGAGCGCCATTTTTGCTTGCAGCAACGGCGCGGCGGTCACCAAGCCGCTTGCCAGACGGGTTTGATGCAGCGATAACAAGGCTTCCCGGTCGGCCACGATTTTTTCTGCGAGAGTCAGTTTTTCGCTGGCCGCCACCAAATCGAAATAACTACCTGCAACTGCCACGGCCAATAACAATTTTGCGTCGTCCAGCTCGGTTTCCACCGCAAGCGACTTGCCGACGGCCGCTTCCAGTGCCGCCTGGTCACGTCCCCAGAAATCCAGGTGATAACGTAATATCAACGGATTGATCAGAAGCTGCCGGAAATGTTCCCCGGCAAATTTGGCCTGCGTGCTATTGGCTGAGTAACGCTGGGCGCTGAAACTGACATTGGCATCGACGGTGGGATAAAGTTCCGCCGCCTGCGCATCAACCATGGTTTGAGATTGACGTAAACGCGCTGCCGCCGCCTTGAAATTGGGATTGTCAGCCAAGGCAGCGTTGATCAGTTGGTTCAATGCCGGGGTTTCGAAGGTTTCCCACCAGGTTGATTTCGGCCATGCGGCATTGACCGGCCGCGATGGGCGGACTGCCGCCAGGGTTTTCGACATGTTCGGTATGGCCATCATCTCCGCACGCTTGCTTTCATCGCCAAACCAGGCGCAACCGTTCGCCGTTAGCAATACAGTCACGCAACAGACCCAATGCGCTAAAAATCGGTATCGGCAACCCGGTTTCATCAGGGTTCCTCCGCAAGTATTTCTTGAGCTTCACGACGTTGGGCTTGACTCTGTGTTCGTTTGACAGGCTGCTTGGTTGGGTTCGCGAACCAAACCAGTATCGCCATACTTACAAAACTGCAACCTGCTATCCAGAAGGCATCATTCATACCGTGAATATTCGAGTGCCGACCGGCTAGTTTTGCCAGCTTGGCGACAGCTGTCGATTCGTTAAAGCCAGCCGAAATCAAGGTGTCCAGAGTTTGCTCAAAACGTGAGTCCAGCGGCGTGTAGATTTCGACAAATCGCGTCATGTGCATAGGCGCCCTTTGATAAAGCACAATACCTTGGAACGAGATGCCGATGGCACCGGCGGCAATGCGCATCAGGCTTGCCAGTTCTATCGCCCGCCATTGGCGCTCCTGCGGGAGCCCATGCAACAGCAAGGCAGTCAGTGGAACGAAGAAGCTGCCCAGGCAAGCGCCCTCCAGTAATTTGGGCCAGAACAGTTGTGCGAAAGCATCGTGTCCATCGAACCGGCTCAACCAGAAATAGGCCGCCGCAAAGCCCATTAAATTAATCGACGCGAGCAAACGGGCATCGTAGCGTTTAACGATTTCGTGAAACACGCTAGCCATCGGTTTGGCGAAAATAGCCGTTGGCAGGAACACCAATCCGGCCAGCAACGATGAATAACCGAGCGATAGTTGCAGTTGCACAATCAACAACGACACCAGTCCTTGAAAGAAAAGAAACCCCACGAAAAGGATTACCGCGCCAATCGTAAAATTCCGATGCGCGAACAAGCTTATATCCAGAAAAGGACGCCGCACGCTCAACTCCCAGATCGCCCAATAAATCAGCGTGACGGCGATAAAAATAATCAGGCCGTTGATATACCAAGAATTATTCCAATCCAAGTCGTTGCCTTGATTTAGTAAGGTTTGGAAGCCAAACAGCGCCAGCGTAATCAGCACAAAACCCACAGTATCGAAACGATGCCTGATACGCTTACTGCCGCGTTGATAAAGCAATGCGCCGATGATGCCGCCGACGGCCAGCGCTATCGGGATATTGAACCAAAATAGCCAGCGCCAGCCGAGCGTGTCGGCTATCCAACCGCCTATAGGGGGCCCGAAGGTAAACGGCGTCAAAGTAAACACGCTCCAAACGCCAATGCCGATGGATTTCCTGTTATCAAGATATTCCTTGATCAGCAAAGATTGCCCTAAAGGCAGCGTCAAGCCCCCGGCAAACCCCAGCAGTATGCGCCCGGCCAAATAGCCGTAAAACGAGGTCGCAGTGGCACAGATAACAGATGCCAATGCAAACACAAAAAAGGCCGCAACAAAGGGGCGATATTCACCCATCCGCCGCGAGAACCAGCTACCCACCGGAAAAGCAAGTGCCAGTCCGATCATGTAATCGGTCTGCGTCCAGGTAGCATAGCTAGGCGGAATACCCAGGCCCCCAGCGACCCTCGGCAGCATCGCGATATACGCCCCGGCGTTAAATATGACCAGCGCATGGCTCAGGCCCAAGCAGATGTTAAATAAGACAAAACGCCATCCTTGTAGCTGTTTTTCTTCGATTATAGCCATTAGTTTTTGGGGTCCTATTCAATTACGCCACTATTTGCCGGTCTGTGGGCAGTCGCAACATTCTGTCCATACCATACCGAAATGGCGTCATGCCAATGTGTTAATTGTGCATTGCGATCTGCATCGGCCATGGGCAGACAATAATAATATCGACTCAATATTACTTTAATGTTTTTTTCTGTCAACTGTGTTGCCGCTTGTTGGGCCAAAACGATCGTTGGCGTCCGGGCCTGTTCCAGCCCGTAAACGATCGTCAGGCTCGGTGACGGCTGGTCATCCTGAATAGTCAAACCCTGTTCGCCTTCACTGACCAAACCGGCGATG
>Ga0208392_1000471_pt1 | contig 10856 bp, 10 predicted proteins | sample LakWasMeta3_LOW4_2_FD_183855 | JGI IMG/M metagenome (GOLD analysis project Ga0208392, IMG submission 183855) | Freshwater sediment methanotrophic microbial communities from Lake Washington under simulated oxygen tension - Sediment Metagenome... | ecosystem: Environmental > Aquatic > Freshwater >... | reverse complement strand
CTGACCGTGGGTATGTCGGTTGATGCCAACGTTCTGATATTTGAGCGGATAAAAGAAGAACTTCGCAATGGTAATACGCCGCAAGCCAGTATATTTATTGGTTTTGAGAAAGCCTTCGCGACCATTCTTGATTCCAATATCACTACTTTATTGGTGGCGGTTATGTTATTCGCTTTTGGTACCGGCTCTGTCAAGGGCTTCGCTGTTACGCTGATTATTGGTCTTTTGTCATCGATGTTTACCGCTATTACAGGCACTCGGATGATTATGAACTGGGTATACGGTAACCGCAGGGTTGAGAAATTATCTATTTAGAAGATTAAAATATGAAGACAACAAATATAAATTTTATAGGTAATCGAAAGATATGGCTGATATTTTCCAGCATATTGATGATTATCTCGATCGTTTCCCTTGCTGTTAACGGTTTGAAGCTGGGCATTGATTTTACCGGCGGGACATTGATTGAGGTCGGTTATCAAAAAGCGGCAGATTTAACTGTACTGCGTAATACCCTGGATGAGGCAGGTTTTGGTGATGCCACTGTGCAGAATTTCGGTACGGCAAAAGATGTACTGATTCGATTGAAACCGCATGAAGGGGTGAGCAGTGCAGATTTAAGTGTCAGGGTGCTTGAGGCTATTAACAAAACGACGGCAGAGCCCGCTAGTATTCGGCGTGTTGAATTTGTGGGCCCCCAAGTCGGTGACGATCTGGCCGAAGATGGCTTTTTGGCATTGTTATATTCAACGATAGGCATTTTGATTTATGTGGCCTGGCGTTTTGAATGGAAATTTTCTACTGGAGCCGTCATAGCGACTTTTCATGATGTTATTGTGACCTTGGGTTTTTTCTCTGTTTTCGGTTTGGAATTTGATCTGACCGTGTTGGCGGCGATTCTCGCATTAATCGGTTATTCGTTGAACGATACTATAGTTGTTTATGATCGCATCCGGGAAAATTTCAGGAGTTTAAGAAAAACTTCGACAGAAGAAATTATGAATATTTCTATTAATGTCACCTTAAGCCGGACCATTATGACTTCTTTAACGGTAATTCTGGTGTTGGTTTCCCTGTTTTTTCTGGGCGGCGAAACAATTCGTAACTTTTCCATTGCACTTTTATTTGGCGTGGTTTTTGGCACTTATTCATCCATTTTTATCGCCAGCCCTATGGCGTTGCTCTTGGGGGTTAGTCCTGAGGATTTGATGATACCCGTTAAAGAAGGTGTGGAAATAGATCACAGACCTTAACGCCCTGAAAGATTTACCACGAAATACATGAAGAAAACGTAAAGCTTCGTGTACTTTGAGGCGAACAATAATTACTTATCTTCGAAATAGTCCAGCTATTCGGCTATAATCAGCAATCTTTTTTATCCATCTGGAGTTTTAAAACATAATGGCAATAGAACGCACTTTCTCAATTATTAAACCTGATGCTGTAGCAAAAAATGTAATCGGTGAAATTTACAGCCGTTTTGAAAAAAACGGTTTGAAAATTGTTGCTGCAAAAATGCTGCACCTGACCCAAGCGCAAGCAGAAGGTTTTTACGCGGAACACAGTGAGCGCGGTTTCTTTAAGGATTTAATTTCATTTATGATTTCAGGTCCTGTGATGATGCAGGTACTGGAAGGTGAAAATGCCGTCCTTAAGCATCGTGAAATAATGGGTGCAACTAACCCTAAAGAAGCGGCTGCCGGAACAATTCGCGCTGATTTTGCCGCAAGCATTGATGAAAACGCTGTACACGGATCAGATGCTCCAGAAACCGCAAAAAGAGAAATCGCTTTCTTTTTCTCGGACAATGAAATCTGTGCTAGAACCCGTTAATTCTAAGCCTGTTAATCCTAAACGGATTAATTTACTCGATTACGACAGAAAAGGTCTTGCGGCCTTTTTTGTCGATTTTGGCGAAAAACCTTTTCGAGCGACGCAGTTGCTTAAATGGATTTATCAGGAAGGCGTAGAAGATTTTGACCTGATGACCAATTTAAGCAAGTCTTTGCGTGCCTGGCTCAAGGAAAATTGTTACCTGGCCACTCCAGAGATTGTGATCGAACAAATCGCAAGCGATGGTACCCGCAAATGGGCATTGCAAACCAGTTGTGGCAATCGAGTCGAAACGGTATTCATTCCTGAAGAAGGGCGCGGTACTCTATGCGTTTCATCACAAATCGGTTGCGCACTGGCTTGTACTTTTTGTTCTACTGCCCAGCAAGGTTTCAACCGTAATCTGACGACAGCAGAGATTATCGGCCAAGTCATTGTTGCGCAAAAACGCTTGGGAGATTCAAAGAAAATTACCAATGTGGTCATGATGGGCATGGGCGAACCCTTGCTGAATTTTGACAATGTAGTTGCTGCCGTGAATCTGATGATGGATGATTTCACCTTTGGGCTTTCCAAGCGCAGAGTGACCATCAGTACTTCGGGGGTCGTGCCGGCCATGTATCGCTTGACGCAAGTGTGTGATGTCAGCCTCGCCGTATCATTACATGCAGTCACCGATGAATTGAGAGATGAACTGGTTCCGATTAATAAAAAATATCCATTAAAGGAGTTAATGGAAGCATGCAGGGACAACGCAAAGATTGCACCACGGCGCACAATTACCTTTGAATACGTGATGCTTGATGGTATTAATGACTCCATGCAGGATGCTCGCGGACTCATTAAATTATTAAAAACAGTTCCGTCAAAACTTAACTTGATACCCTTTAACCCGTTTCCCAATAACGCTTATCGATGTTCAAGCAGTGAAACAGTTAATCGTTTCAAAACTGTTTTAAACGATGCAGGGATAGTCACCACGGTTAGAAAGACCCGCGGGGAAGATATTGATGCAGCCTGTGGTCAATTGGTTGGGCAAGTTGAGGATAAAAGCCGCAGACATCTGAAGCTAAAGGCAGTAGGTTCAGAGCGTGCAGCCTGACATATCGAAAAAAATTAATCGCCTTACCAGTGGTGTACTTATAGCTGTTGTATTAACTTCTTGCGCTTCATCGACCGTAAAAAGCACAAAAAATGATGATTCGGCCAGTATTTATTTGCAACTTGGGGTGCGTTACATGGATCTGAATAAGTTGGAAGTGGCTAAAGAGAACTTGCAGCTGGCATTAAAAAAAGATCCCGATAATACTCAGGTGCTTAATGCATTTGCTTTTTTGTATGAAAAATTGAATGACTATGACAAAGCCAAAGATCATTATCAAATGGCACTGGATGCGTCACCTAATGATTGGAGTGTACAAAACAACTTTGGCCGTTTCCTCTGTGACCGTGGCGAATATGAGGAAGGCATGGTTTTATTGAATCAGGCGATGTCGACTCAGTTGAACGATAGACAGTGGCTGGCATTGACAAATGCCGGGCGTTGCCAGCTTGCAATGAAACAAAATCAAAGTGCCAAAGCTTACTTTAAGCAAGCATTGATACTTAATAATACTTACGCGCCGGCATTGCTGGAAATGCAAAAAATCAGTTATCAAAGCGGCGAATATTGGGCGGCAAAAGGCTATTTACAACGATACCTTGGCGTTGCAGACCATACCTCAGGAACTTTATGGTTCGGTATGCAAACGGAACGTGCACTCGGAAATACTGCGCTTTCAAAAGAATACCAAAATTTATTATTGGAAAAATTTCCACTTTCAGATGAAGCAAAACAAACCAAGCCCGTTATACAATAACAGGCCATTCTGACCAACATGGCTAATAATATACAAGCGATTCGCGGGATGCACGATGTGCTTCCCGAACAAACACCGCTCTGGCAGTATGCGGAACACATGATAAGAGACGTGCTGGGTACTTATGGTTATAGTGAAATCCGTTTGCCGATCGTAGAAAAAACAGAACTTTTCAAGCGCTCTATTGGTGAAGTGACCGATATAGTCGAAAAAGAAATGTACACCTTTGATGATCGCAACGGTGATTCCTTAACCTTGCGTCCGGAAGGGACGGCAGGCTGTCTTAGGGCTTGTCTGGAACATGGTCTGTTACATAATCAGGTGCACAGGTTATGGTATTACGGCCCCATGTATCGCCATGAACGTCCACAAAAGGGACGTTATCGACAGTTTTTTCAATTGGGTGTTGAAACTTATGGCATGTCCGGGCCTGATATCGACGCTGAATTGATTTTGATAATGGATCGCTTATGGAAAAAGCTGGGTATCCGCGATAAAGTTCGCCTGCAGTTGAATTCCTTGGGCACAATTGCTGAACGACTGGTTTACCGGGAAACTTTAGTCAGCTATTTTCAGGAACACCTTGATGAGTTGGATGAAGACAGTTTGCGTCGGCTGGAGACTAATCCCTTGCGGATTCTGGACACCAAAAACCCGGCAATGCAGCAAGTTGTCGCCAATGCGCCGGAATTAATGGCCTATCTGGGCGATGAAAGCTTAAAACATTTCAATGTATTAACTGCAACATTAAATGATCTGGGTATCAGTTACGAAATAAACTCCAGATTAGTGCGTGGACTGGATTATTACAGCAAGACTGTTTTTGAATGGGTAACTGATGAACTGGGTTCACAGGGCACTGTATGCGCGGGCGGACGTTACGATAGCCTGATAGAGCAGTTGGGTGGCAAACCCAATTTTGCCGTGGGTTTTGCAATGGGCATTGAGCGCTTATTGGCTTTGATTGAAACGTTGGGTAATGTGCCGGTTACAAGATCCGTTGACGTTTATATGATCCGTGTTGGTGAAACAGCTGAACGGGAAGGCTTGCGTTTGGCTGAAACTATCAGAAATGAAGCTCCCGGATTGAAGCTGCAAGTAAATTGTGGCGGTGGCAGTTTTAAAAGTCAGTTTAAAAAAGCCGACAAATCAGGCGCTGAATATGCCATTATTTTAGGCGATGATGAAGTCAGTCGTGGAGAGGTCAGCGTTAAATCATTGCGTAGTGAGCAAGAACAACAAACGCTAACTCAGCAGCAAACCATTACTTTTTTGCAAGGGTTATAGGGGTAACTTTGTAGACCGGGTTATCAAGCAAACAGTCACAAACTTTTTTAAATACCGACTATTTTTAAAAATACAAACAAGAGAAAGCAAGTGGAAATTTACGAAACAGAAGAAGAACAACTTGAAGCATTTAAAAGATGGTGGAAAGAAAACGGTCAATCGACCATTATGGGGTTAGCCCTTGGTATTGCCCTTGTTTTGGGCTGGAACTACTGGCTAGGTCATAAGAAGGCTCAGGTCGAGCAGGCTTCGGCGTTATACAGTCAATTAATCCAGGCAATTGGGGCGGACAAAAAAGACAGCGCAGAAAAACTGGCTGTGCGGATACAGGAACAATATCCCAAGACCGAATATGCTGCCTATAGTGGTCTTTTACTGGCAAAATTAAAAGCTCAGCAAGGTGATCTAGCTAAAGCACAGGAAATTCTGAAAGGGATAGCCGCAGGATCCAATAAAGAATTGAGCAATATTGCCAAGATCAGGCAAGTTCGCTTAATGCTGGCTAAAGGTGAGTATGAGCAGGGATTGCAGTTGATTAATGATATCGATCCGGCAACATCATCGAGTTTTTCAGGTAATTATGATGAATTAGTGGGCGATTTGTATGTTGCCCTGGATCGTTTGGACCTGGCGCGAAGTTCATATCAAAAAGCATTGGAAAATGGCTACAGGTCACCGTTATTGCAAATTAAAATTGATGATTTGACTGCGCCTGAAAAAGTAGAAATTCAAAAATAATGCGCCTGATTACGCTTTTATTGCTTTGTTTAGCTTTGGCAGGTTGCGCTGCATATGACGCTGTTAGCGAAGGCGTGTCCGGTATTTCCGATTACTTTCTTGGTGGCGAGGATAATTCAGATCCCCCGGCTTTATTGGTTGAGTATACCCCTGAAATAAAAATCGAAGAGCTTTGGCAGGAAACCGTCGGTGATGGAGCTGACGAGCAATCTTTAAAACTGGTTCCAGCAATCGGCTTTGGCAAAATACTGGCTGCAGATAGGGGGGGGTTGGTTGAGGCCAGGGATTTGAGCACGGGGCGCCTGATTTGGGAGGCTGAGACAGAGGTTCATTTTTCCGCCGGCCCTGGTCTGGGAGCTGGAACCGTCATTTTGGGTTCCAGGGACGCTGAAGTCGTGGCCTTGAATAGTGAAAACGGTGAGGTGCTTTGGAAGTCCCAGGTATCCAGCGAAGTGCTTTCCGTACCGGTTATTGCCCATGGCACCGTAATTGTTCGCACTACTGATGGCGCTGTTATTGCTCTTAATGAAAAGACGGGTGCAAAGCTGTGGAGCTATGAGCATAATGCGCCGGCTTTAAGTGTGCGAGGGATCGGTGCTCCTCTAATTATTGAGGATAATGTGATTGAGGGCTACGATAACGGCAAGTTAATGGCATTGCGTTTAGCGGATGGCAAATATGTTTGGGAAACCAGTATCGCCATTCCAAAAGGACGTTCTGAAGTTGAAAGGCTGGTGGATCTTGATGTTGACCCGATAGAAGTGGCGGGCGTGATTTATATTGCCAGTTATCACGGTGGAGCCGCAGCTGTTTCTGAACTGGATGGTGATGTGTTGTGGCGTAACGAAGCTATTTCTTCCTATACCGGCTTGAGCAATGATTTTCGGTACCTGTATTTATCGGATTCTACCGATGATGTTTGGCAATTGGATCAGCGCAGTGGAGCGTCATTATGGAAACAAAAGGAGTTGCATCAAAGAAAACTGACAGCTCCGGCTGTGTATGGAAGTTATGTTGTGGTAGGCGACTTTGAGGGTTATGTACATTGGTTGTCTACAACTGATGGCAGACAGCTTGGTCGTATTAAGGTTGCGGATAGTGCAATCGATGCCAAGCCTATCGTGGTAGATAATACCGTTTATGTTTATGCAAAAGACGGCACGCTTGCCGCTTTACAGACCCGGTTACCTTAACACTATGTTACCTGTAATAGCCCTGGTAGGGCGGCCTAATGTTGGCAAGTCCACATTATTTAATTATTTAACCAAGAGCCGTGAAGCTTTGGTCGCGGATTTCCCCGGTTTAACCAGAGACCGGCAATATGGCCGTGTGAAACACGGCGATCGTGCTTGCCTGGTTGTCGATACCGGCGGTATTGCCGATGATGCCGAAGGCATAGAAAGCTTTGCCAGAAAACAAGTACAAATTGCTTTGGAAGAAGCTGACGTCGTGTTATTTATGGTTGACGCCCGTGAAGGACTGAGCGCTTCAGATAAAGTCATAGCCGATACCTTGAGGAAGCTGGATAAACCGGTCGTACTGGTAACAAACAAGGTTGATGGTATTGATGCTACCCTAGCGGCTACAGATTTCTATTCACTGGCTTTGGGCGAACCAGTGCAAATCGCAGCCTCACACGGCAGAGGGATACCGGAATTACTGGAAAGAGTAAACCGGCTATTGCCACCTGAAAATGAAGAAATTGTTGAGGATACCCACAGAGGTATTGGTATCGCAATAGTCGGTCGGCCTAACGTCGGTAAATCGACCCTGGTTAATCGGCTACTCGGTGAAGAAAGGGTTATTGTGTTCGATGAGCCCGGCACTACACGTGATAGCATTTATATTCCTTTTGAGCGCAATGGCAAGCAGTTTACGCTGATTGATACGGCTGGAATGCGCCGCCGTTCCCGGATTTCAGAGTCTATTGAAAAATTCAGTGTCATTAAATCATTGCAAGCAATTGAAAAAGCAAATGTCGTTATTTATTTGATTGATGCCCGTGAAGGCATTACTGATCAGGATGCTCATTTACTAGGCCTGGTGTTGGAAGCGGGGAGGGCGTTGATTATTGGCCTCAATAAATGGGATGGTCTGAATACAGAGCAAAAAGAAACCATTAAACGGCAACTCGATGTAAAATTGTCCTTTCTTGATTTTGCTGAAAAACATCCCATTTCCGCGCTGCATGGCAGCGGCGTTGGCAAATTGTTTGATGTTGTGCATAAACTGTATGATTCGGCGATGCTTGATATGTCAACACCTGTTCTGACCAGAATCCTGAAAGAAGCTACCGACGCACATCAACCACCGATTGTGAACACGCGACGAATCAAACTAAAATACGCACATCAGGGCGGGCGAAATCCACCAATTGTCGTGATTCACGGCGTACAAACTGATGCCTTGCCGACTTCTTACAAACGTTATTTAATGAATTATTTCCGTGACAAGCTAAAGCTGTCAGGAACGCCGATACGCCTGGAATTTAAATCACCCGTTAATCCTTTTCACGGTCAAAAAAAGAAGCTGACCGAATGGCAAGTACAAAAGCGTCAACGCTTGATGAAGCGTGTAAAAAGCAAGAAATAAAAAAAGTACAACTCGCATGTTTAAAATTGCGAGGCTGCAGGAATACCGCCAAATAAATCTCCTTTCCGCGCAACAAAGGTATCTACACAAGTGAATGCTCCTTCTCCCTTGAGGGAGAAGGTTGGTATGAGGGGGATATAACTAATTGATTTTATTCTCCTCATCCCAACCCAATGTTTCCGGGCTGTCCTGCCCAGAACCCTACGGGCGCTCTCCGTGCGACCAAATCCGCTTCCGGCGGATTTGTCCAGCAGGAGAGGGAGATCGGTTCTGTTGTAACTTATTGTTTTTACTGTATAAAAAAGTTTTGTAGATACCTATGAGCAGGAGAGAGCCAGTCACTGTTTTAATCTATTGTTTTTTCTATCCAGAAAAGTTGTGTAACCTATAACCTTTCGTCCTTAACCTTTAATCTTTATCCAGGCGTTTTTATGGCAACTATTTCATTTCAAGGCAAACCACTTCATACATCCGGCGAATTACCTGCAGTGGGTAGCAAAGCCCCCGATTTTTCTTTGGTAAACGGTAAACTAGCGGATGTGACTCTGGCAACTTACGCAGGAAAAAAGAAAGTACTGAATATTGTACCCAGTCTCGATACGCCTACTTGCGCCACTTCAACACGAGTATTTAACGAAAAAGCATCACATTTATATAACACTGTTGTATTGGTTATTTCTGCTGACCTGCCGTTTGCACAATGCCGATTTTGCGAAGTAGAAGCCTTAAAACATGTAATTCCACTATCAACCTTCCGTTCAAATTTTGCTGATGATTATGGTGTAAAACTGGTTGATACCTTTCTTGCCGGATTAACCGCTCGAGCAGTTGTTATTATTGATGAGCATGACAACGTTGTTTATACACAATTGGTGAGTGAACTCGCTAACGAACCGGATTATGAAAGTGCGTTGACAGCGTTGTAGACATCAATTTGGGGCGGCAACTAAATAACCTGATCGATTCAGACCATAAAACCATTCGCCAGACAGCTAGACGATTTAACCTTCCTCTCGACGGCTTATTAGCCAGCAAACCAGAAAATGCCGAAGAAACATATCGTTTTTTCGACGCATATTATACCGTCGAAGATGCAAAAGCGGATTTCGCCAGGGTTTTCAATAGCCTCAAACGATCTCCAAGAAGCGGGCTATCCCACCCGTTATGATGCCCACACACAGGCCGGTCAAGAACTGGATAATATGTCCATTTACGACTGGATAGAAACCCGTATACCCGGAGGACATACATCACAGTTCGGACAACTGCTGGATGTTGCTTACAATATCGAATACGGGGCGGAAACAACAGATCAATCTGCCTTGAATCTAATCTATCTGCTGGGATACCAGCCCAATTCCAGCGCCAAGGCCAATGCATTCAGCCTCTTTGGCGTCTCTGATGAACGCTATCATATTCGCGGCGGTAACCAGAGATTGCCCCAGTCGATTAAAGACTATCTGAAGGGATAACAAATTTTATTTCGGTGCACAATTGACTGTTAAACGAAGTGCAAAAATTTGACGGCGTTATCATGTTGACAAAGAAAGCATTAGTTCGTTAGAAGAATTGTTTAATTTTAATCTCCAGGAAATATCTTTGACAACATGGCTGCGATGACCTTGCTTGTATAGGATTTTATAGAAAGTGCCTTCTGAACTTTGTTCATCAAGATTTTCCAGTGTCATATTGCTTTAACATGCTGGATGTAAAGTGGCTTTTCTTTAAATTCCAATGGTAATAAAAAATATGAAAATCAAGACACTGGCGACATTGTCTGCCGCTTCACTATCCCTGCTGGCGCTCTCCACGATGGCTAGTCCTGTTGTCAAATCTGTGGAATTTGTCGGCATGGATGCTCCATCGAACAGCGATGAAAAAACCGACATCTACAGCAAAGCGAAGATGAAAGTGACTTACCGGAACAACAAAAGTAGAACTGACAATTTGCAGTATCATACCCTGATGGAAACCACTGCGTCTGTTAATGGCAAAATGGTCGGCGGTCTGGTCGATCAATATGAGAAAGCCTTGGAAGATATTAATGGCCAACTGGCTTCTGATGCGCCAGACGGCAACTCACTGATGCAGATTCCTGGTATGAAAGCCGCTGATCGCGCCCGCAATCACGCAATGGCTCTGGTTACGCAATACGAATACAAGGAATTGGCACCCGCTGATAAAGCTGGAAGTTTCTGGAGCAAACTGCCAGCAACCATGAGTCTGGCACTGATCGATCAAAACAAAAAAAATGGCGCATTGATGGTAACCGATTACAACAATATCAGCTTTGCCGATGTCGACGGTTTATGGATTCCTTGCGCTTCGTCCCTGTCGCCCTGGAACACTCATCTGGGTAGTGAAGAATACGAGCCGGATGCCAAGGTGCGCGGCGGTGGCAGCAAAGCGAACGGCAGTGATGATGGAACCGACATCAACTCCTTCAGTCAATATTATTTCGGTAATGCCACAGTGGCTAATGCCTATCACTACGGTTTAGTGCCTGAAGTAACTGTTAAACGCGATGGCAGCACTGAGGTCGTAAAA
>Ga0208392_1000470_pt1 | contig 10858 bp, 11 predicted proteins | sample LakWasMeta3_LOW4_2_FD_183855 | JGI IMG/M metagenome (GOLD analysis project Ga0208392, IMG submission 183855) | Freshwater sediment methanotrophic microbial communities from Lake Washington under simulated oxygen tension - Sediment Metagenome... | ecosystem: Environmental > Aquatic > Freshwater >... | reverse complement strand
TTCTTCATCACCGGGAGCAGGAACAGGCAGTTCCATAAGTTCCAGAGGAGTTCGATTATCGGTAAGGTCACAGAGCCTTTTCAATACCATAGCTTTCATTCTTCTCACCCTTGGTCCTCAATTGATAATTAGTCAATGTTATATTGGAATTTTCGTTTTACAATGTGTTTTTTAGAGAAACCGGCCTTCATCTCAGGACAGGACAGTTTATGATTAAGCCGTTCAGGGTGCGCTGTGAGCCTGTCGAACAGTCGAATCATGAAATAACCGCGGAGAAATAACAAATGAAAGATCTGCAACGTATGTTGAATGATATTGAAATGGAAGTTCATTTGACCCGTCATCTCATCGGTAAAAACTCATTGAATGACAGAGTGATGACCGCTATGAAAAAAGTGCCTCGACATGAGTTTTTACCTCCGGATTTACGCTACTGTGCTTACGATAACGGTCCGGCACCCATCGGTTCAGGGCAAACCATTTCCCAACCCTATATTGTCGCCTTGATGAGCGACTTATTAGATACGAAACCTTCTGATATCATTCTTGAAATCGGTACCGGCTCCGGTTATCAGGCAGCTGTCCTCTCGCAGTTGGTACAACAGGTTTATTCCGTTGAAATAATTGAAGATCTGTCCACAACAGCACGCAAACGTCTCGATAAACTCGGCTATAGCAATGTAGAAGTTCGCAACGGCGACGGCTATTTCGGCTGGCCCGAACACGCTCCGTATGATGGCATCATCGTCACAGCTGCCGCTCCTCATATTCCCCAACCCCTGATAGATCAATTACGAACCGGCGCTCGACTGGTTATACCTGTTGGTTTTCCTTATAGTTATCAGGAACTGATGGTAGTAGAAAAAAGGGCAAATGGCGAAATTGAAACACAGATGGTTCTTGGCGTCAGCTTTGTACCGCTCACGGGTGAACATGACATAAAAACTCCCCGCAAAGATCATCTTCAACCCCCTATTTAATCTATTGAGCCGCTGCCAATACTATGATTAATAACAACTATGAAATCAAAGATCTATCGCTGGCGGATCAGGGACGTGAGCGCGTCGAGTGGGCACTGTCCGAAATGCCGGTACTGCGTGCAATTCATGATCGCTTTGCCCAAGAACAGCCGTTAGTGGGCGCACGTATCAGCGGCTGTCTGCATATCACCACCGAGACGGCTAATCTGGCACGCACCCTGAAAGCAGGCGGTGCGGAACTGGTTTTATGCGCCAGCAATCCGCTCAGCACCCAGGATGATGTCGCTGCCGCGCTGGTGCAGCATTATCATGTTCCCACTTTTGCTATTCGTGGAGAAGATGGCGGCACTTATTACCGGCATATTGCCAAAGCACTGGATCATCGGCCGCAATTGACTATGGACGATGGCGCCGATCTGGTCAGTGAGCTGCATAAAAACCGAAGCGATTTATTGGCCGAAGTTATCGGCGGCACCGAAGAAACTACTACCGGTGTGATTAGGCTGCGTGCCATGGCGGCGGATAAGGCGCTTAAATTTCCGGTGATTGCCGTCAATGATGCGATGACCAAACATCTCTTTGATAACCGTTACGGCACCGGCCAAAGCACAGTGGATGGTGTTATTCGGGCCACCAACATACTGCTGGCCGGTAAAAACTTCACGGTTGCCGGTTACGGCTGGTGTGGACGCGGCATTGCCATGCGCGCCAAAGGCCACGGCGCCCATGTCATCGTTACCGAAGTCGAACCGCTGAGAGCACTGGAAGCTGCGATGGATGGTTTCCGGGTCATGCCGATGCTGGAGGCTGCCGCCTGTTCAGATTTTATTATTACGGCAACGGGTGACAAAAACGTGCTTGATCAGCCGCACTTTGCGGTCATGAAGGATGGCTGCGTCATTGCCAATTCCGGACATTTTAATGTTGAAATCAATATTCCGGCACTGGAAAAACTGACCGTAAAAATACACCGCCCGCGTGCCCACGTAGAATCGTATCAGCTTAAAGATGGACGCACGATTCGGTTGCTGGCTGAAGGACGACTGGTCAATCTGGCTGCAGCAGAAGGTCATCCGGCAACGGTCATGGATATGAGTTTTGCCAATCAGGCCTTGAGTATTGTTTACTTGTGGCAGCAGGGTGAGGATCTTGACAACATCGTGCACCCGGCGCCCGCAGCTATTGATCAACAGGTGGCCACAATGAAACTGGGAGCTATGGGCATTAGTATTGATAGCTTAAGCCCGGAGCAGCAGGCTTATTTGTCGTCCTGGAAAGAAGGTACCTAAGTACCTCATGCGAGAACATCCATGCAGGACAGGATTTACAAGCTCAGTTCTGCATGGCGATTTGTATAAAGAATTTTACTCGCCGCTGTTGTGGTAAAATTTTTAATATGCCGCGATTTATGGCTAATGTATTTCGACACAAATTTATTGATTTTGATTGGGGGAGACAAGCTTGGAAGCAGATTGGCCCAAAGGCTATAAAATGGGGCGACGTAAACTGGTCACTGTACTGGATAAAATGATCCTCCAGGATTTGTTGAAGACACTGCTGGCTGTTTTGACGGTGATTGTGGTTATTATAGTCAGTCGACAATTTATCAGGATTCTTGCTGAGGCAATAGAAGGGCAAGTATCAAGTGAAACTTTACTGACTATCCTCGGGCTCAAAACGATTATTGCCAGTGTAGAGTTTTTGCCGGTAGCGCTTTTTATGGCGATATTGATGGTTCTGGGCAGAATGTACAGGGATCAGGAGATGGCGGCTATTTCTTCAGCGGGAGGCGGATCTGGAACCATCTATCGGGCTGTATTTCTGTTGGTTTTTCCGTTAAGTTTGCTGGCCGTGGGCTTGTCTTTGTATGCGGCACCCTGGGCGCAAGCAAGGATTGATTCGTTTATGCAAAAAGATGAGGAATCTTCTGACCTGAGAGGTATCGCAGCCGGGAAGTTTAGTGAATACAGCCAGGGTGATCTGGTTTTTTATGTGGAAAAAATCAGCGCGGATAAAAAGATGCACAAGGTTTTTGTGCAAAACAGACAGCCTGGAAATGTGGGCATTATTAATGCTGAGGCAGCGCGGCTGAAAGACTTGCCTGATGGGCGCTATATTATTTTTGAGAATGGCGAGCGAGTTCAAGGACAGCCTGGAACCTTAAATTATGTGATTGAGCAGTTCACTGAATACGCAGTAAGAATAGAAACAAAAGCGCCTGTTGCAGCTAAGTTTAATAGGCAAGCGCTTGCTGTCGATATGTTGTGGGGGTCCGGAGTGGCGCACAATACCGCTGAATTGCAGCGTCGTTTTTCTATTCCTTTGGGAGCCTTGTTGTTAAGTTTTATTGCGGTTCCTTTGGCTCAAATTTCGCCTCGTGGTGGTGTTTACGGAAACATGCTGATGGGCTTTTTAATTTATTTCAGCTATGGAAATCTACTCCGCGTCAGTCAGAGCTGGGTAACGAATGAGACTATCCCTGCGTGGTTGGGCGGTTCAGGAGTTAATGTACTCTTGTTGTTAATTGGCTGTTTTTTAGTGGCAAGATTGTATGGATGGCAGTGGCTCATTATGAAAGTTAGAAGGAAGGTGTCTTAAGTGAATGTATTAACAGGCTATATCGTCAGAGAAATTCTAAAAGGCTCTTTTGTTGCGCTGTTAGTATTACTGACCTTGTTTAATTTGTTTACTTTTACTGATGAGTTGAAGGATTTGGGCGAAGGAAGTTATGGCATAAAAGAAATCCTTTATTATCTTGCCCTGACTTCACCAAGGGTTTTTTATGAATTGGTTCCTGCCTCAGCATTATTAGGCAGTCTGTTTATATTGGGAGCGATGGGTAATAATCGTGAGCTTATTGCGATGCGAGCAGCGGGATTATCTATTTTTGGAATTATTAGAGCGGTAATGCTGGCGGGCGTAATTTTAGTCGTTATTTCAATACTTGTCGGTGAATTTGTTGCCCCAGTAACCGAGCGCATGGCTCAATTGATCAAGGTTTCCGCTCAAAATAAGCAAGTTCTTATGAACGCCAAATATGGACTCTGGCTCCGTGAAGGCAAGAAGTTCATCAATATCCGGCAAATAGAAGATGACGGTAATTTAGCTGATATCAGTATTTATGAACTGGATGATCAACAACATTTACACCAGGCAATGCACGCAGACCAGGCTGTTTTTCTGGGTAATCAGCAATGGAACATGAAAAACATCAAAACATCAGAAATTTCAACACAACAAATGCTTGCAAGTACACAAAACAGCCAACTTTGGAAATCATCCATCGCTCCCAATTTGTTAAAAATTGTTGTTGTTAACCCGAATAATTTATCGTTATATGATTTGGCCAATTATATTAAATTTTTAAAGAAAAATAATCAAAAATCCCATGTTTTTGAACTGGCTTTTTGGGGACGTGTTGTCAATCCGCTGGTAACTTTTGTCATGTTATTGTTATCGGCACCCTTTGTTATCGGCGTTAAACGAGGTGTTAGTGTAGGTGGAAGAATGATGATTGGGGTTGTTATTGGTATGGGCTTTAATATTATTGACAAAATTGTAGGACACATCGGATTAATTTATGACCTGAATCCTCCATTAATGGCATTTATTCCCAGTCTGACTGTTTTAGCACTGGCACTAATTGCCGTGAAGCGAGTGCAAGAATAGTTTATTCTCACATTGATGGTGAAGGGCCGTTCCGTCCGCACCGAGCGAAACGCCACCCGAAACATGATTACGTCGATACAAGACCATCCAAATTCAACCCATTATTTTCCAATCCCCGAAATTTAATATCCAGGGGTTTTGCGTAGCTCGTATGAAGCAACGCGGAATACGGGCTCAAAAGCTAAAATTAAACGAATCAAAAAACGTCGTTATGGTTTAACGCGGTGGAAAGAAATCGGAAAGATTAGGCGGTCTTAACGTCCTGCTCTACGATGCTTTTAATGTAATCATTTAATGACTTGCCGGCCTTTTCGGCTTTTAACACTAACTTTTGATGTAGTTCACTACTGATTCTTACATTGAATGATCCCTTGCAGGTTTGGTTAGGCGTTTTTCCTATGGCTTTGCAATGTTCCACATAATCATCAACCGCTAACATGAACTCTTTTTTAAGTTCTTCTGCTGTTTCTGCTTCATAGTTTACCAAATCGTCTATAAACTCGATTTTCCCGTGTAAACAATTGTCTTCTACGCTGACTTTACAACTACCGTAATAACCTTTGTGTTCGTAATAACTCATTTTATAAACCCCGATTTTTTTAACTTCTCTATGATGTCTTTTTTCGTGTAGGTTTTTATTGTGTTTCCTGGGTGTGGTTTATGTAGCAAAATTGAGCTATTATTTTCCTTGTTCCAAAACTCAATTCTTGATCCTTCTTTTTCTATTTTCGTGTATCCCAAACGGCCTAATACATTTACAACATCGTCCCATTTTGGAAACGGGCTGTTGATGAATTTTTCGATAGCTTTTTCAATTTGGCTCATGTCTTTAAAAAGCAACTAAATATGGTTGCATTATACCAATTCGCGACAACGAAACCACTAGTTTCGTTCACCACCCGTTTATTGGACATACAGCTGTAAAAAAATACGTCACACCCGAAACACAATAGCGTCGATACAAGACCATCCAAATTCATCCCGTTATTTTCCATTCCCGAAATTCAATATCCAGCGGTTTTGAGTATTTGCGTAGCCCGTATGCAGCAACGCGGAATACGGGATAAAAAGCGTCCGCCTTACGCAGGCTAAAAGCCCCAATAAAACCACGCCCCCAGAAAACATAAAAGTTATCGAACCCACCGAAAAAACCCGTCCCAGAATGACCTGGATTCGCAGAAGAACGAAACTGGGTACCGGTCGAAAACAGCCCCGGATTCGGCAGAACAGCTACTTGCTCTTTTAAAAGCTTGCCACAGATGCATTTTATATATGGGCCGACACCTCCCTGCCAATTCAAACCAAAAGGCCTTGGCGCATAACCTGCAGGAGAGTACCGGATATAGACAGTGGTTTCGTCAAAATCTATTACCGTTAAATCAATGCAAGGCTTAATTTCGTTCGGCCCGAAATAGACGACTTTGACCAGATAATCTACTGCTGATTCGATACCGTCGCCCAATACTTCATCGTGACCGACTAGAACAACTTTTTCATTCGGCAATACCACGCGCAAATATAGTGACGCCCAACTAACAAGGTCGGAGATTGTTCCTTTAGTAATTATCTCGAAGTCTTCACGATTCATGCGACAAACTCAGATTGGCAAATAACACCTGAGTTAAGCCGCGCCGCGAAGCGGCGTCGGCTTGAATGAATTGTTAGGCCGCGCCCGCTTGATTACATGCAAATAGAACAACGGGTCAGCGACCGGCCAAACTTGGTTTTTGAATATTGCTCAAGAGCGTCTAGGTCAGTGGAGCAGAACTTAAGGTAGTCGCCAGTTGTGAAATTGCCAATCTTGGCGCTGGACATAGAGCCATGTGTTGCCGCGTGAACCATAGGATACTGCGGAACTCTCCCAGCCCGATCAACGTTTGCGACGAAGCCACGCGGGTTGGACCGAACCCAGTTGAGATAGCCGATCTCATCGTTGTCAAACAGTTCAATCATGATCCTCTCCAATTGCTTCGGCGATTGTTAGCGGCCTAATGCCAAGGTTCAGCCGCGACCAGGCCGGAGCGGCGAAGCCGCGGAGGCAGGGACGTCGGCTGGAACCTATTGTTAGCCGATGCGTCATTGCAAGACACATCACTCGCTCCGGGTCATTCGTTGAACGGCACAATGCGCTTGTCGAAGTTCCGGAAGGCGTGCAATGCGAACTGTGCATAGGTATAGGCGTTGCGGGCCGCTTCCGTTGAGTTCAGCTGAATGTAGTTCTTGGCGCTCCCCACCGGCGTACCAGCCAGTGGCGGTAGCTCGGAGGCGAAGTGCCCAATGGTGCGGTCGACGAAGTGCGCCGCTTCGTGAATGATGACGCCGGTCTGGAAAAGTATTCCCTTATCCGCATAGTCGGGCCCGAAACGGATTTTTCCATGCTGTGGGTGGTTGGGCTCGTTGAAGCCACCTAGGAAAGCATTCGCGAAGTCTCCAGTGCGCGGATCGTTGACGAAGATCTCGTCCGCTCTGGCGATCACTACACCGATACGTGCGTAAACTCGTTCGAGGAAATCGAGATGCTCCAGCGGCTTCGGGTGCTGGGCGAGCTTAAAGTGCGTGTTCAGAGCCTTGAGCGGCTCGGTGGCCGCGAATTGTGCTTCTGGAAGGCCGCTGAGTAACTGCGCGCGGCGTAGACGGATGAAGTTCAACGCCGCGCTCACCTCGATAGCCGCGCTCATAGTGCGTCCCAATGCCTGAGCGCGAGGGCTGGACGAGATCTGGGCGACGGGAGGCGCGGCAACAGAACGCCCCCCAACAGCGAAACTGACGTTCAGAATCGGCGAAGGGACTGGAAACGGAAAGTTCCGGCAATGGATGCGGCCCGCGTCGTCACTGGGCTCATTCTCGTTCAGGACCATCTCTCGATCGAGTGCCACAATCGTCATCTTTCCGACAATGTTGTCCGCCTGCGATTGATAGCTGCGGTTGACAATGTTTCGCTTCCGCTTATAGGCGAGCACCGCAGCGGCTGTCGCGGGGCCGTAACTCCCATCGGACTTGAGGGCAGCACCATCCAATCGGATCAGCGCAAGTTGAATCTTGCTGACGTGTTCCCCAGTTGCACCCTGCACGATGTGGGCAGAATCAGACACGGCAGCGGCTTCGAGCTTGGGCTCGCCACGGAACAGTTGTGATTGAAGAGCCATAAGAATATTTCCTCCCTAGGGCTAACAAGTTATTATCTAGGTCGGGTTATCTTATACGCCCGATTTGATTGCAAAGCAAGGAAAAAGGTAAAGCCTTGTATTACTAAACGGTATAACCTACATTTTATGCATGATAAACAGACCGGGACAACTCCATATGATTATACTACCTGGCGATTTATCGCAACAATTTAACGAATTGCTGACTAGAAAATCGTTTCCTGATGAGGCTAAATCTACATACTTAAAATGGCTGCGTTTTTATTGGGATTTTTGCGATAAGTACCATTACAATTCTTTTTGCCCGGAAAGCTTGCCTCGGTTTTTACAAAAACTGGTAGAGAAAAGGCAATCCGATCAGCAATTGAAGCAAGCGGGGCATGCGGTGACAATGTTTTACCGCATGCAATACCAGCCGGCGCCTTTTTCGGGAGCTGCGCAAGCCGAGAATTCCTTACAAACAGCAGTCCATAATGAACCCACCCCTTTGGCTGCCGCCCCTGCCGAGACGATGGCAACCGATGACAAGCCGTTAAAGGCTACGAATCAAGGCAGTTCAGTATACCCGTATGAAATCGATATAACTGCACGTACCGACACCCAAACCGGCAGCAGTTGGGTGCTTGTCTATGAGACGCTCAACAGCGAAATAAAAATTCGCCATTATTCACCAAAAACTTTGAAGTCTTACCGGAGTTGGACCCGGCATTTTCAGGCCTTTACGAAAAGCAAGAACTACCAATCTCTCACGCAACAAGACGTGGTCGATTTTTTGAGCCACCTCGCCGTAGTTAAGCAGGTATCTGTCTCAAGTCAGAATCAGGCGTTTAATGCGCTGCTGTTTCTATACAAACAAGTACTTAAAAAACAGTTCGGCGAAATCAAAGGGGGTCGCCAGAGCGAACTGCTGGGACATGGCGATGTAAGAACCACGATGATTTATACCCACACAGTACAAAGCAGAACGCTCAAGCAAGCCAAAAGTCCGTTGGATTTTTTGTTAAAGGTACATTTCGAATGTCCGAAATAAGACTTTCAACCGACATTTAAAGATCTAAAAATTATAGGCTGGTTTGGATCGAATTCAGCCAATCAATTTTGCTAAAAAAAACAGCAGATAAAGACCTGTTCACTCTGTGTCTCCAATGGGTGCAGCAAACGCATCAGCAACCAATTCTTTTACATTATCTCCCGTTAGCGACTCTAAAAAGGCGGTTAAATCGGCTATTTCCGGTTCAGTTAAATTCAATGGTTTGATTAAAGGATCAAGATTTTCATTGGCTATGCCGCCACGATTATAAAATTCTACTACCTGTTGTAGCGTTACAAAGGTTCCGTTGTGCATGTAAGGCGCTGTTAAACTGACGTTGCGTAACGATGGAGTTTTATATTTCCAGCGATCCTCCGGTTTTTGTGTAACTTCATATCGGCCCAGGTCATTGGGCTTGACTTCGGCGACTGCTGTAATTACTGTAGCGTCTACTTCTACATAAACTCCCGGCGCTACCTGTACGCGTTGGGTTTTGTCTGTTTTGCCCATCGCTTCAGCATAGCCAATGCCGGTGTTATGGTTGTTATTATCGGTAAACAATGCATGGTTCCTGGTAATGGAGTGGCAACTGGAGCAGTTGGCTTTACCGGTAAACAACTGAAAACCACGTTGCGCTTTTGCGTCCAGCGCTTGTTTATCTTTTCCGTAATACCAGCGATCAAAAGCTGAATTGGCGGAGTTAAGTGTCCGCTCATAACTGGCAATCGCCATTCCGACGGTTTCCATGCCGGGTTCTTTGCCGAACGCTTCCTTAAACAGGCCGTTGTAATCTGCACTGTTGTTGATCTTTTCGATGACGTAGCCTATGGACGGATTAGCCATTTCATTGTGGGCCAATAACGGCGCCCATATCTGTTGCTCCAAAGTCGTTTCACGGCTGTCATGAAACAGAGACTGGGCATAAGCTATGTTATATAAAGTGGGCGAATTGCGCCTTACCGTGCGGCCTTCAATGCCGACGGCTGTAGCCATTTCATTGCTGGTAAATCCTTGTTCGGGAACATGGCACATGGCGCAAGAGAAAGTGTTATTAAGTGACAAACGACGGTCATAAAACAGCTTTCGCCCCAGGCTGATTTTCTCTTTGGTCAATGGATTATTTGCCGGTGCGGGCACGGCAGGTAGGCCTAATGGTGGTTTTTTTACGGTTTTTAATAAATTTGTAGCCTGTCCAACACGATCAGTTAACGCGACAGAATGGGTTTGATAATCATCGTGTTCGTAATTTGATTTATTGTCACCCGGCGAATACAAATCAGGGGCGACAGCGGTTTTTTGCTCAGCAACATGAGCATCTGCCAGTTTCGGCTCATTTAGCAATAAGGTTTTAATGTCGTTAATCAGTGTGTCCGGGTGTAAAAATGCAACGCTGTAGATATTGCGTAGTTGTTTGTTTTTGTCGATAAGGTAAACACGCAGGTTATGAGAAAAAGTGCCGGTAAATTGACCTTGAGCGTCATAAACTTTCTGAATATTTTGCTTGTAGTGCTCCAGTATTGGTTGTAAATCCTGTTCGGATTGAGTAGTCAAAAAGCGCCATTCAACTCCTTTGTCCTGTAACTCCTGTGCATAATGTTGCATCATTTCAGGGGTATCGTGTTCAGGGTTAAAACTTAACGTTACCAGTCTTAGTTTTTCTGCCAATTCCGGTTCCTTTTTCAGACGATTCTTTATTTTATGCAAGACCGCAGTCGCTAACGGGCAGCCATTGATATCGCTACAGGTCGAATAAATAAAGCTAAGCAGGACGACTTTATCACCCATTAGACTGTGTAATGTTAAGGCATTGCCTTGTGTATCGAGCACTTTACCATCAGCGGCAGAACCCAATACGGGAAGCCTGTATGATCCGGGTTCCGGTGCAGTAAATTCCAGAGTTCCATACCCTGGTGCAAGTATTTGCTGTTGTGTTGGTGGCTTGGTATCTGCTTGAGAATAGTTAATTGCAAATACACTCAGTATTACAAGCCGTTGTATTAATAAGTTCAGTTTGTTCATAAAACCTCAAGGGA
>Ga0208392_1000469_pt1 | contig 10865 bp, 10 predicted proteins | sample LakWasMeta3_LOW4_2_FD_183855 | JGI IMG/M metagenome (GOLD analysis project Ga0208392, IMG submission 183855) | Freshwater sediment methanotrophic microbial communities from Lake Washington under simulated oxygen tension - Sediment Metagenome... | ecosystem: Environmental > Aquatic > Freshwater >... | reverse complement strand
AATAATGTCTGCTGCGCATTGATTTTTACCAGAAACTTTTGATGCCTTGAGCCTTTGTCGTCATCTTTAAGCAGCTTGATGACAACGCCGTGCCCGCTAACCTGAACATCACTTTTTTTGGCTTTAAAAGCCTGTTCTATTTCGGCATTGCTAACTTCAGCTGTTGTTGTAGAGCTGTCAGCTTCAAGCTGTTGCAAGTGATTGGTTTCAGGCTTGCCGCAAGCACATAGTGCTAACGCCAAGCACAGCGCTAATAGCAGATTTTTTACGTGATCGCTCATGCTTTAGTCAGCGACACCAGTTCCTGTAGTTTCTGCATGGCTTTGCCGCTATCGAGCATCTCAGCTGCCGTGGCGATACCGTCCTGTAGCGTAGGCGCTAGTCCGGCTACGTAAATGGCGGCACCTGCATTCAGTAATACGATATCTCTTGCAGCGCCGGTTTTTCCGGAAAGTACGTCCAGCACCATGGTTTTGGATTGCTGGGCGTCGCTTACTTTAATACTGCTTAAATCATGCAAACGCATGCCGAATTGCTGCGGATTGACAACATACTCCTGCACAATACCGTTCTTCAGTTCCGCGACATAAGTGTCGCCGGTGAAAGAAATTTCATCCATGCCGTCAGCGCCGCATACCACCATGACATGCTCGCTGCCTAGCTGTTTTAAAACATGTGCGAGCTTGGCGGTTAAGCTTGCTGAAAATACGCCTAATAGCTGGTTTTTTGCGTGAGCAGGGTTAGTGAGCGGTCCCAGCAGGTTAAACATGGTGCGCACCCCAAGCTCTTTACGCACCGGGGCTGAGTGTTTCATTGCGCTGTGGTGGTTAGGTGCAAACATGAAGCCCAGACCGATTTTGTTAATGCAGCTCGCAACTTGCTCCGGAGTTTGGCTGACACTCACGCCTAAAGATTCGAGTACATCTGCACTGCCGCAGACTGAAGATACCGAACGTCCGCCATGTTTGGCGACTTTGGCGCCGGCAGCAGCAACAACAAAGGCGCTGGTGGTAGAGACATTAAAGGTCTGGATGCCGTCGCCGCCAGTGCCGCAGGTGTCGATCAGGTGTCTGGACTCTTCTACAGAGACTTTACTTGAAAGCTCACGCATGACGCTGGCAGCGGCAGCGATTTCATCAACGGTTTCACCTTTAATGCGTAAAGCGACCAGCAGGGCAGAAATCTGTGCGGGTGTCAGTGCGCCGGACATGACCTGATGCATCACGCCTTGCATGACTTCAAAGCTTAAATCTTGGCCATTGATAAGCTGATTCAGGATTTGCGAATAATTCACTTGGCTATATCTTTCAATGTCACAGCTTTCAAAAAATTAATTGGCTTTCAAGAAATTATTCAAAAGTTCGTGGCCGTACTCAGTGAGGATAGATTCCGGGTGGAACTGCACACCTTCTACCGCCAGCGTTTTATGGCGCACACCCATAATCTCGCCATCTTCAGTCCAAGCGGTGATTTCCAGGCAATCAGGCAAGGTTTCTTTTTCGATGACCAGTGAGTGGTAACGTGTTGCAGTGTATGGGTTTGGCAAGCCTTTAAATACGCCGATATCATGATGGTAAATTAATGAAGTTTTGCCATGCATCAGCTGTTTGGCATGAATGATATTGCCGCCAAATGCCTGTCCGATACTTTGATGACCCAAGCACACACCTAACAAGGGAATCTTGCCCGCAAACTCTTTAATAAGGGGAACGCTGATGCCAGCCTCATTCGGCGTACATGGGCCGGGAGAGATGACGATACGATCCGGTTTGAGCTCTGCGACTTTGGCCAGGTCGATTTCATCATTGCGGTATACTTGTACGTCCTCACCCAATTCACCCAGATACTGCACCAGGTTGTAGGTGAATGAATCGTAGTTGTCTATCATTAACAGCATGTAACATCCTAATCTATTTGCCAGGCTTTCCAAACCCGGTCAGCCTTGCATGCTTGGAAAGTCTTGAGTTTATGCGTCATTTTACCAATGGTTAAAATGAACGTACAGGTAAATGCACAAAAAGATTGCAGGCTGCCTGCAATCTTCAATAGCGACGATTTTAAACTGCAGCTGTCAGTTTAGCTGGCGCACTTATAAGGGCTTGCGTCAATCTGCGGTGTTTCTCCAGCCATCAGTGCTGTAATCAATTTGGCGCTGGCAGGCGCCATCGTCAGGCCGTATCTGAAATGACCTGTATTCAGGTAAAGATTTTTAATCGTAGGGTGGGCGCTGATTGTAGGCAGGTTTTCCGGAGTACCCGGACGCAGTCCGCTCCAGTGCTTGATGATGGGTTGATGTTTCAGCGCCGGCATAATGGCTTCGGCTTTTATGCGTAATTCATCACGTACGCTTTCAGTGACGCCGTTATCAAAACCTACATCCTCCAGGGTGCTGCCTGCCAGCAAGTGGCCATCTATGCGCGGTATCATGTAAAAGCCTTCGCGATAAACCATCTGACGCAGGTTTGTTTCAGGTTTATACAGTAGTATCTGTCCGCGCATCGGTTTAATGTTGAGCTTGGCTGTGGTTTGTTTTAACAGGTCAAAGCTCCATGCCCCTGAAGTGACTACGAACTGGTCGGCACTTAATTTTTCACCATTAGTAGTTTGCCATTCATTGAGCTGTTCGCTTTCTTGTAACGGTATCAGCTGTGTATGTTCTAGCATGGCTACGTCGTGCTGCTCCAGCCATTTGCGCATCGCCTGCATCAGGTAGGGCGGGCGTATCTGGCATACCTTCGGTAACCATAATGCATCATCACCGCTCAAAGATTGCACATCGTAATCGGCGGCTTTTACAGCTTGCGCCTCAACCTGGTTTTTCTCACACCAGGCCAGTGCTGCATGTCTGTCGAACTCTGGCAGCAACAGAAAGCCTGATTGCACAAAATTCGCATCTACAGAAGTCTCTCGCAATAGTTTTTGGCTGAGCTCCCGGTAGAAATCAGCTCCCGTAGATGTCAGAGTGTTCACTGGCTGTGAATATTGCCACGGCAACAGCGGAAAAATAATGCCGCCGCCTGCCCATGACGACTCTCCGGAGGTCTGGCTGGCAATTTGATTGCGCTCGACAATGGTGACGCGATGACCGCGATTCACAAGTTCCATTGCGGTCATGCAGCCTACAATGCCGCCGCCGATGATCATTACATGTTTAGTCATATTCTAATTCTATTTAGTTGCAACACGCCCAATAAGCAATGCGTTTTCAGCATTGACCAAGCCGGTAGGTTGGCCTAGTAGCACCACTACGTCGCCTTCGGCCAGCAGATTGTCTGTTGTCAGTATCGCGCCATTTGAATTAGGGCGGCGAATCGCTTTCACTTCAACATCAAATACACCCAGCTGCATATCGTTGAGGCTTCTGCCAATCGCAAATGCGCCGCTGCTGATGATAACCGAATGCAGGCGTACCTGTTGTTTTTCCAGGTCTTCACTGTCGGCATCTGAAGCACCATGAAAATAGCCTTTAAACAGTTTGTAACGCTCTTCACGAAACAGACGGATACGTTTTACTACGCGGTTGAGTGGTACGCCCAGTAGCATCAGCGCATGTGAAGCGAGCATCAGGCTGCCTTCGAGGATCTCCGGTACAACCTCGGCAGCACCGGCTGCACGCAACTGCTCCATATGTGAGTCATCTACCGTGCGTACGATGACGGGTACATGCGGGTAGTTTTCCTGTGCGATATGCAAAATCTTCATCGCGGCACGATTGTCGGCATAACTGATGATCAGTGCTTTGGCGCGTTCGCAGCCGGCAGCTGAAAGCACAACCCGTCTTGCTGCATCGCCAAACATCACGTTTTCGCCGGCAGCCGCAGCTTCCAGCACGCGTGCCGGGTCAATATCCAGTGCGATGTAGGGGATTTTCTCCTCACGCAGGAAGCGCCCTAAATACTGGCCGCTACGACCATAGCCACAAATCACGACATGGTCATGCAGATGCCGGCCTGCTTCCTCAATTTCCTCAATCACTTTGCCGCTGTTGCGGGTGTAGCTGCCAACCAGCCGCCTGGCTATTTTTCCGTTGTATTGAATCAAAAATGGTGCGATTACCATGGATAGCAGTGATGCGGCCAGAACGGCCTGCAAGGCTACGCCGCTAATCAGCTTATGTTCGGCACCCAGAGCCAGGATTACAAAGCTGAATTCACCTGCCTGCGCCAGAATAAGTGCGGTGCGGATAGCCACGCCGGCTTCGTATTTGAAGAGTCGCACCACAGCGGCAACGATTAAGGCTTTGAATAAAATAAAGCCGAACAGGATTAACAGTATCAGGCCAATATGGTCATAAATCTGCTCCAGATTCAACAGCATGCCTACACTGATAAAAAACAGGCCCAGCAGGATGTCACGGAATGGAGAGATGTCCGATTCCACTTGATATCTGAATTTGGTTTCTGAAATCAGCATACCGGCAATGAAGGCGCCAAGCGCATAAGACAAGCCTGCGAGCTTGGTGGCAAAAGCCAGCAGCAAGGTCACCATGAGAACGTTCATGACAAATAACTCGCGTGAGCGCTGGCTCGCAACTAGATTGAACCACGGGTTAATTAGCCACTTTCCTACCGTGAATAGCAGCAACAGCATGGCAGCAGCCTTGAGCATTGCCAAGCCAAGCACGTTCATCAAGTTTGAATTAGCCATGCCCAGTGCCGGAATCATTACCAGCATAGGGACAACTGCAATATCCTGAAACAGCAGTACGCCTATGCTTAAACGGCCATGACGTGAATTTAAATCAATGCGTTCAGCCAGAATTTTAGAAACAATTGCGGTAGACGACATGGCTAAAGCGGCACCAATTACAAATGCAGTTGGCCAGCTTAGCCCTGCAAATTTGGAAATGGCCATGGTCAGTATCAGCGTAATAACGACCTGCCCCCCGCCTAAGCCCAGCACTTTTTTTCGCATTGCATACAGTTGCGGCAGGCTGAACTCGAGGCCTATGCTGAACATCAGGAATACGATGCCGAATTCTGCAAATTCGCGATTCGCTTCGCTATCCGGCAGCAGGCCGAAAGTATGCGGCCCCAATGCCAGCCCTACCAGAAAATAGGCAAGCATTACCGGCAGGTTGAATGCACGGAATAATGCCACCGCAAACACTGAGCTAATCAGCAGTATTAGAATTAATGGTAGTGTATTGAACATATTCTTATGATGTTATAGAAGGTTGAGCCTACTTTTTCTTATATTGTTTCATATTGACGCGTGACTTAGAAATTTTTTTATCAGCGGGCTTTGATAGATTTTTTATTATGGGTGTGTCGGTATTAGCAAAATCTGTGCCCAGCTTGAGTTTTTTTATGTATTTTCCCTAAAAAACGTGTTATTAATGAGCTCTTAGGCTTTATAACTTGCAGATTCCCTTTTATACTAGCTGCTAACTTTCTACGATTTGAATTCTTAACGTCCTGGCAATAAATCTTATAGCCCTTATAAAACATAGCGAATGTCATTATCAAATAACCATATCAGGCCTGACCAGCAGCGGGAAACACCGCAAGCTGCAGATCAGGCCTTAGTTCAGAAAAAAACGCTGAGTTTAGCGAAAGAGATTTTGCTGCTGGAAGCGCGCGAGGTTGAATTGCTGGCAGAACGTCTGGATGGCAATTTCAGCGATGCGGTAGCATGCATACTGCAATGCAAGGGGCGTGTGGTAGTGAGCGGCATGGGCAAGTCCGGGCATATAGGCGGTAAAATTGCGTCTACGTTTGCCAGCACCGGCACTCCGGCATTCTTCATGCATCCGGCAGAAGCTAGCCATGGTGATCTCGGTATGATCACAGCCGGTGATGTGGTGATTGCGCTTTCTAACTCCGGTGAGAGTGACGAGATATTAGCTATCGTGCCGCCCCTTAAACGGCTGGGTGCAAAAATTATCGCGATTACCGGTAATGATGCATCTACCTTAGCGCAGGCAGCCGATATACATTTAAGCGCGCATGTGGCAAAAGAAGCTTGTCCGCTTGGGCTGGCACCAACTTCCAGCACCACGGTTGCCTTGGCGCTAGGTGATGCATTGGCTCTGTGTGTGTTGGATTTACGAGATTTTACTGCTGAAGATTTTGCCCGCTCGCATCCCGGCGGCAGCTTGGGGCGCCGTTTGCTGGTGCGTGTCAGCGATGTGATGCGTGCAGGTGCAGATGTGCCGCAAGTGCCGATTGGCGCAACGCTTGCCGAGGGCTTGCTGGAGATGTCGCGCAAGGGGCTGGGGCTGACTGCCGTAGTTGATGCGCATGGCAAGCCGTCAGGTATATTTACCGATGGGGATTTGCGACGTACGTTTGAGCAGAATATCAATATTGCTTCTGCCGTAATCAAAGATGTGATGCACCAGAACCCTAAAACAATTGGTAGTGACGAACTGGCGATGGTCGCTGTAGAAATGATGGAGCAATGCAAAGTTAACGGGTTATTAGTAGTCAACAATGCGGGTGTGCTGGTTGGCGCGTTGAATATGCATGACCTTTTATTGGCAAAGGTGGTTTAGGTGAGTTTGAATAATAACAATATAGATTTAAATCAGCGCTTGCAGAAAATCAAGCTGCTGATTCTGGACGTAGACGGTGTCATGACCGATGGCGGCTTAACAATCGGTGACGACGGACAGGAATATAAAACCTTTCATTCGCATGACGGCCTCGGCATGAAGCTGTTGAAAGCTACCGGCGTTTCTATGGCAATCATTACCGGACGTACTTCGAATGTAGTAAAACAACGCGCAGAAACTACAGGCGTTGCGCATTTTTATCAGGGTGTGGATGACAAATTGCAGGCATTTCAGGATTTGATGAAAAGCAGCGGATTACAGGCCGAGCAATGTGCGTTTATGGGTGATGATGTGGTGGATTTGCCGCCTATGCTGCAATGCGGCCTGGCGATTGCGGTGCCGGATTCACCGGCACTGTTGCTGAAGTACGCCCACTATGTGACTTACAAAGCAGGTGGGCGCGGTGCAGTTCGTGAAGTTTGTGAGTTGATCATGCAGGCACAAGGCACGTTTGATGCGCAGATGGAAAAATTCTTAACGCAGGCAAGTATCAGTAATTAGGCTAAATAGATGTTATTAATGACGACCTTTTTATTGAGCTGTTTTATGATGCGATGTTTTATAACGTATCTTTTTACAGCGTGCCGCGTTATGGAAGTGAGTGAGTGAGTATGCGCTTAGGTATGCGGGCAGCCATTACTTTTCCGTTGGCATTGTTGATTTTACTTGCATTGCTCACATTCTGGATCAATAGGGCCGTGCAGCCGCCGCAACCAAAGCTGGACGGTAGCAGCCGCCACGATCCTGATTACATCATGAGTAATTTCGAGACAACGCAAACTGATATTAATGGAGATTTGCGCTATAAATTGGCGGCTATCGAAATGCGGCATTTTCCTGATGACGATTCGACAGAGTTGCAGCGCCCGCGATACACACAATTTGCGGTAGGTAAACCTTACACAGAAGTGCAGGGCATGCGTGGTTTTGTATCAACTGATGGCGAGGAAGTCCGCTTGTTTGATAATGTGAAAGTAACGCGTCAGGCATTTGCAGAAAAAGGTGAAATGACGGTTGAAACTGATTACCTTAACATTCGCCCTAATGAAGAACTGGTGACCACAGACCGTCCGGTGGTTATCCGCCAGGCGCCAAAAACAGTGATTTATGCCACAGGTATGGTGTATGAAAAGAAACTGAAAACCGTGACCTTGCTGCATAAGGTGCGAGCGCATTATGAAAAACCGGCAGCCGTGGGTAAAGCGGGACAATTAAATCAGGCAAAAAACAGCAGCAGTAACAACAATGCAAGTGAAAACAGTCTGACTACAGAGCAAAAGGCTCTGAAGCAGGAAAAATCCAATATTAACGATGTGCGCATTCGGAGACGTTATGAATAAGCCGTATTTCACAGTAAAAACAGATTTAATGATAGGCATCACAGTGTTGAGCCTGTCGTTGCTGGGCGTTTCAGGCCGCGCCATGGCGGAAGCCGCAGACCGTGACAAACCTATTGATTTGGAAGCGGATACGGTCAAGGTAGATGACTCCAAACAAATCAGCACTTACAGCGGTAACGTGATTCTGACGCAAGGCACTTTGGTGATTCACGCCGATAAGCTGATTGTGCGTGAGGATAACCTGGGCTTTCAGCACAGCACCTCTTTAGGTAATCCAACCACTTTCAAACAAAAGATGGAAGGTAAGAACGAATACATGGAAGGTAGCGCGCAGCGTATTGAATACGATGGGCGTATGGATAAAGTGCAGCTTTATACCAAGGCTTGGGTAAAACGCGGTGAGGACATTGTGCATGGCGATTACATTATGTATGACGCCAATGCCGAATATGCTGAAGTGATAGGCGGCGGCCCGCAGGGAACAAGCGGCGGCCGCGTGCGCGCAGTTATCCAGCCTAAAGGCAAGAAATCGATCGCCCCGGTGGCTCCTGCTCCAAGCAAATCTGCTGAACCGCCAGCCAAGACCAGTTTTATGCGTCTTAGCCCTAATTTAGCAGTCAGCCACCAGGCCTAATAAAAAGAGAGCATGTGATGAGTGAACTCGTTGTAGAGAATCTGCGCAAATCTTATAAAGCACGTACCGTGGTGCAGGACATTTCTTTGACGATCAAAAGCGGAGAAGTGATTGGCTTGCTTGGGCCTAACGGTGCCGGTAAAACCACCAGTTTTTATATGATGGTGGGGCTGGTGCCTTTGGATGAGGGCAGAATTCTGCTGGACGGCGTGGATTTAAGCCGCATGCCGATTCACATGCGCGCAAGAATGGGTTTATCTTACCTGCCGCAGGAAGCATCTATCTTCCGCAAGCTGACAGTATCTGAAAATATTCTGGCTATATTGCAGTTGCAAGAAATATCTGAAGAAGAAATGCAGGAGAAGCTGGAGTCTTTATTGGAAGAGCTGCATATCACGCATATTCGTGACAGCGCTGCCGTGAGTCTTTCCGGCGGTGAACGTCGCCGCGTTGAAATCGCGCGCTGTCTGGCATCAGACCCTAGCTTTGTATTGCTGGATGAGCCGTTTGCCGGCATTGACCCGATCGCTGTGATTGATATTCAGCAGATCGTTCGTTTTTTGAGTTCACGTAATATCGGCGTATTAATTACTGATCATAACGTACGTGAAACTTTAGGCATTTGCGACCGTGCTTATATTGTGAATCAGGGGCATGTATTTGCCTCCGGTATTCCTAGCGAGATCGTAGCCAATGAAAGTGTTAGAGAAGTTTATCTGGGTAAAGATTTTCGTCTATGAAGCAAGGTTTACAGCTCAAATTTTCTCAAAATCTATCGCTTACACCGCAGCTCCAGCAGGCAATCCGTCTGCTGCAACTCTCAACCCTGGAGCTGAATCAGGAAATCGATGTTCTGATGCAGACCAATCCTCTGCTGGAGCGTGGCGATGATCATGAAGATGAATACGGCAACCCGGTAGACCTGAGTGCTGACGAGGCTGCATCAAGCGCTACAACGCAGGCCTCAGATCAAGAGGCAACAATCAATACCGGTGCCGATAACTTTGATGCTGACTTCAGCAATCAGGATTTCCAGCCCGGTATTAGTGAGACCCGTACTAGCGAGACCAGCACTTCTGAAACAACGCAGTTTGAAGAGTCTGCTGACTTCGAGCCAACTGCGCCGGATTTTTCAGATACGTTTTCAGCCGAGTTTGACGAAGAGTTCGATGTGTTCTCTAACGGCAGCCGTTGGGACGAGAACAATGCGCCGGCAGATGATGACAGCGACTTCAAACCGCAGGAAACTTTGCAAATCAGCTTGCGCGAACATTTGATGTCGCAGCTGAAGCTGATGCCGCTCTCTGATCGTGACCAAACACTCACCATGCTGTTGGTAGATAGCATTAATGAGGACGGCTATCTGGAACAATCTCTTGAAGACGTGGCTGAAGAAATGCCGCCGGAACTCGAGATTGATGCAATGGAGCTGCAAACGGCATTGCGCCATATCCAGCATCTGGATCCGGCAGGCGTGGGTGCGCGTAATTTGAGTGAATGTTTACTATTGCAGCTTGAAGTGATGCCGGAAAATACGCCGCATCTGGCATTGGCACGCCTGATAGCAGAAAAGCATTTGCCAGCATTGGGCGCACGCGATTTCGTCAAGCTGCGTAAAGAGCTGGGCTGTGACGAGCAAACACTTAAGCAGGCGCAGCAGGTCATTACCAGCTTGAACCCAAGGCCAGGTGCAGACTTTAGCAATATCGGTTCCGAGCATTACATTCAGCATGAAGTGGTTGTTAAAAAAGTCAAAGGCATATGGATTGCGAGTTTGAATGAAAGCGTGATTCCCAAACTCAGAATCAATCAGTTATACGCCGGCATATTAAAGCGCAACCGCGACAGCTCCAGCCAGTATCTGCAAAGCCAGATGCAGGAAGCAAAATGGATGATTAAAAATATCCAGCAGCGCTTTTCTACCATACTGCGCGTTTCTCAGGCGATTGTTGATCGCCAGCGTAACTTTCTTGAGTACGGCGAAGTAGCAATGAAGCCACTGGTACTGCGCGAAATTGCAGATGAGTTGGGCTTGCATGAATCAACCATCTCCCGCGTTACCACCAATAAATACATGCTCACACCTCGCGGTATTTTTGAACTTAAATACTTCTTCGGCAGCTCGGTTGCCACTGACACTGGCGGTACTTGCTCTGCTACTGCCATTCGTGCGCTGATTAAAAAACTGGTCGAGCAGGAAAACCCCAAAAAACCGTATTCAGATAATCAGATCACGGATTTATTGGCAAAACAGGGCATTGTCGTAGCGCGCCGCACCATTGCAAAATACCGTGAATCATTGAATATCGCGCCTGCCAGTTTAAGGAAGTCGTTG
>Ga0208392_1000468_pt1 | contig 10870 bp, 9 predicted proteins | sample LakWasMeta3_LOW4_2_FD_183855 | JGI IMG/M metagenome (GOLD analysis project Ga0208392, IMG submission 183855) | Freshwater sediment methanotrophic microbial communities from Lake Washington under simulated oxygen tension - Sediment Metagenome... | ecosystem: Environmental > Aquatic > Freshwater >... | reverse complement strand
AAGGAATGAAATCGGTTTTTAATGATTCCTATCCTAAGATTACACAAAAAAGGGCGATTGATATTTTTCAAAACTATGTGGCGTTACTTCAGGAAGACCAAAAGGACAAAAATGCACTTTTAGGAGCAGAATTTTTGGAGAAAAATGCCCAAAAAGAAGGCGTTATTTCACTCGAAAGTGGTTTACAATTCGAAATTTTGGAGCAAGGAAAAGGAGCAATTCCAACCATCAATGATGCTGTGAAAGTAATTTATGAAGGTTCGTTGTTAAACAAAGATGTATTTGATTCTACAAAAGACAGTGGTCCAATTGATTTAGAAGTAGCACAAACCATTTTAGGTTGGCAGGAAGCTTTGCAACTGATGCCAGTTGGTTCACGTTGGAAGTTGTACATTCCGCATCATTTAGCTTATGGAGAATTTGGTGCACAGCCAATGATTCAGCCGAATTCCACGCTGGTTTTTATCATTGAATTGTTGGAGATAGTTTAAAAATGCTTTCGCCACGAATTACACGAATTTTCACTAATTTTTTATCAAAAATCAATTCAACTTGAATCTGTGAAAATCTGTGACTCGAGCGATAGCGAACAGACGTAGTAAATCTGTGGCGAAAAAAAAAAATGGAGTTGTCATAAAATAAAATTTCTATGAAATACCTAACCGAATACCGAAATCCAGAACTCGTAAAACATTATTTATCAGAGATAAATAAAATTGTCACGAAACCTTGGAACATTATGGAAATTTGTGGAGGTCAAACCCATTCTTTGGTAAAAAACGGCCTGTTGGATTTGCTTCCTAAAGAAGTGAGAATGATTCACGGTCCGGGTTGTCCGGTTTGCGTTACTCCTATTTCATTGATTGACAAAGCCATTGAACTGTTAAAACAGGGCGTTATTGTATGCTCTTTTGGCGATATGATTCGGGTTCCGGGTTCAACAAAAAGTTTGCTGCAAGCCAAAGCCGATGGCGGCGATTTGAGAATTCTATATTCCCCACTCGAAGCGGTAAATATTGCCGCTGCAAACCCGGATAAAGAAGTGGTTTTCTTCGCCGTTGGTTTTGAAACTACCGCTCCAAGCAATGCGCTTTCTGTTGTTCACGCTCATAAATTGGGTTTGAATAATTACTCTATTTTAGTTTCCCACGTTTTGGTTCCGCCAGCAATGGAAGCCATTTTATCAGACAAATTTTGTACCATCGATGCTTTTTTGGCAGCAGGTCACGTTTGCACGATTATGGGCTTGGACGAATACCATCCCATTGCAGAGAAATATAAAATTCCGCTTGTGGTAACAGGTTTTGAACCTGCAGATTTGGTTCAGGGAATTTATCACGCCGTACTTCAATTGGAAAATGGCGACTATTTTGTTGACAACCAATACAAACGAATGGTAAAACCCGAAGGCAATGTAAAAGCCAAAGAAGTGATTTATGATGTTTTCGAAATTGGTGAACAGGAATGGCGAGGCATTGGAAAAATTCCGGAAAGTGGTTTCGTTATGACTGAAAAATATAAAAAATACGACGCCAATAAAAAGTTTTCAATTGAAGTTTCTCATAGCGAAAAAGATAAAAACTGCATTGCAGGGGAAATCTTGAAAGGTATCAAAAAACCACACGAATGCCCTGAATTTGGTAAAAATTGCAAGCCTTCAAACCCTCTTGGCGCGCCAATGGTTTCCTCTGAAGGCGCTTGTGCAGCATATTATCACTATTCCGTTTAAAAATGATTGGATTCATTATAACGGCCTATGCCGGCTTGGAACATGCTTTTGAAGCGGATCATTTATTGGCAGTCAATAGCTTGGTAACCAACAGAAACAATCTCAAAGAATCTGTAAAAGACGGCGTTTATTGGGGAATTGGTCACACACTTACCATTTTCGTGGTAGCTGTTTTGATGATTGGTTTTAAAGTAGCTGTCAGTGAATCTGTTTTTAATTATCTGGAAGCTACAGTGGGATTAATGTTGGTTTTTTTGGGTACGTATCGCTTGTCTAAATTATTGAAAAAAAATACCCACACACATACTTATTCCCATAGTCACACTCTTTCTAGTTCGGATCCGGTGAGTCATTTACATTCACATACGTACACCCATTCGCATATAATTACCGCTTCAAATCACAGTCATCCCAATAAATCGAATAGTTTTAGTGCCGCTTTTGGCGTAGGTTTGGTTCACGGTTTGGCAGGAAGCGGAGCATTAGTGGTGCTGGTACTTTCACAAATGAAAACCACACTGGAAGGATTATCATATATTTTAATTTTCGGAATTGGTTCTATTATAGGGATGTTTATTGCGTCCGGATTGTTTAGTCTTCCGTATGGAAAATCGATTTTGAAATCCCAAAAACTACAAATTGGATTAATCATTGTTTCTTCGCTACTTTGCATATTTTATGGCAGTCACGTGATTTATGAGAATATTTTCTAAGATAATTTCCTTTTTTAAATTGATTATTGCTTTGGTTTAACAAATTGAAATATTCCTTAAATTTGTATAAAACAGTATATTATGGAAATCCGAATAGAAGCTGTACAAATTGCCGAATCCTTTAATATTAAAAAATTTCGTGCCGAGTTTCGTGCCGAAGCCTTTTCTGGTTCAACTTCCGAAGTATTTTATGCTTTGACGGAAACCAACCGCTATCTATATGTTTTTGATTATGGCGTGGTGGTTTTTGCTAATTATGATGCCGTTGCCAAAAGTGAATTAATGCAATTTGTAAAAAATTATGCCACTACATTGGTAAATATAGATTTAAGCGAAGAATACCGAATCATCACCGATGAAAGATTAAATAAGATTTTGGTCAAAAACGATTATGTCACCGTTCCTCAAATCGACTCTTCCCTGTTGCGAATTGTGATGCTCAACATTGGCCAATCAGTCGCTCTCGAACATTATGAGGTCTTGACAGATGAACTCATTACGTCTTCTAAACACTATATTCTGGAACTGGAACATCACGGAAAATTGAGTATTTCAAAAACTAATTTGTTGAAATACATTGGAAAAGTATTGAATGTCAAAAACAGCATTGTAGACAATTTATATATTCTCGACGATCCCAATTTAGTTTGGGATAATGAAGAACTCAACCTGCTGAACCGACATCTTAAGACTAATTTTGATATCAATCCCCGTTTCAAAGACCTTGATTACCGGTTGCAAATTGTCGAAAATAACCTTACCCTTTTTACCGATGTACTAAACGTGCGGGAAAGCGCCCGATTAGAATGGGTCGTTATCATATTAATTGCCCTTGAAATTTTGATTGCTTTATTTTTCCATTGAAAAAATTATATGACTGTCCGCTTGACAGACCGCACTTATTTATTTAGCTACAGATTTAACTGATAATCCTAAAATATTAAGTACCCATTTTTTCCAAAGTCAAACCAGAAATAACAGATTTATTTTTAAGTAAAACATCTGTTTCAATCGCATACTGATCGTCTTTCTTTATCAAAAGCCAGGCATTTTTCTGTTTGATTTTTAATCGCACCAATGTAAATTCCCCTTTTAATTTCTCTCCTTTCAGAATAAAACTCAGGTGTCCTTCTTGCAAATTAGATTTAAATTGGCTAGAAATTTTTTCCTTATCCTGTTCATCAGCCAAAGAATAGGTTCCGCTATCCCAAACGATAACCGTTCCGGCGCCGTAATTTCCTTCCGGAATAGTTCCTTCAAAATCTTTGTAACTGTAAGGATGATCTTCGACCATAATCGCCAGTCGTTTTTCTTCGGGATTCATTGAGGGCCCTTTTGGGATGGCCCAACTTTTTAAAACACCATCCATTTCAAGACGAAAATCATAGTGCAAATGGGAGGCTGCGTGTTTTTGTACTACAAAAATCAATTCGCCTTTAGATTTTTTAACTTCACCTTTGGGTTCGGTGGTAGAATCAAAATCTCTTTTCTGTTTGTATTTACTTAAATCCATTGCTAATAGGGATTAGATTTAAACTAGATTAAAGTTACAATTTTTAAATCAATTTTCTGTAAGAAATCCGGATAGTTTAAACGCAAAAGCGAGGATGTCGTACAGAACATCCTCGTTTTGTTAGGTAGTCAGAATATTTTAATTAATCCTTCACTCCTAATTTGGTCAAAATATCATCCATCAAACACCATTTGGTGATAGAAGATTGTAATAGATTAGCTCCTACAAAAGTGGTAAACCACAACCAATTTTGGTTGACATAAATAGCCAATAATAAGCTGATAAGTATAAAAGTTCCTGCAATTGCTCTAACGATTCTGTTTTTCATATTTTTTTATTTAAGATTATTATATTAATTTGATTTTTCAATATCCAGCATGGCCAAGTGAATATGTGATTCTGTTTTTTGTTTTTCATTGAATTCAGCCACTATGCCAAAAACGGTATCTACATTTTCTTTTTCTACAAAAGCATAAAATAACACCGATTCGTTTTCTTGCATATTGGTGGCAAACCAATTGGCTTCCATCGAATCACCTGAACTATCTTTGAATCCATTTACATCTCTGTAAGAAAACGATTTAACTCCTGACTTCTTAAGAATTTGCTTAATGTCTTTTTCAAATTCCTTTACTGCGGTAATTAATAGTAGCTTCATATTATTTAGGTATTAGGTTCTTCATCTTGGTTTTTAGGCAAATCAATTTCAGTATTGGTTTCCCATTTTTTTCTTTCAGTAATGTAATAAATAATAGGCACTACTAGCAAGGTTAATACGGTTGAAACAATGGCTCCAAAAACCAGTGATATAGCCAATCCTTGAAAAATTGGATCAAACAAAATGATGGAAGCTCCAATAACCACGGCTCCGGTTGTCAATAAAATAGGAGTGGTTCGCACCGCTCCAGCATCAATAATAGCCTGCTTTAATGGAACTCCTTCGTTGAGTCGAATTTCGATAAAGTCGATTAATAAAACTGAGTTTCGTACCATTACTCCAGCCAAAGCTATCATTCCAATAAAAGAAGTTGCAGTGAAAAAGGCGCTCAATAACCAATGCCCAAACACAATCCCGATTAAGGATAATGGAATCGCAAGCATCATTACCATTGGTGTTTTAAAGTTTTGGAACCAACCCACTATCAGCATATAAATAATGACAATCACCACCATAAAAGCAACCCCTAAATCACGGAAAACTTCCAAAGTTATCTGCCATTCTCCATCCCATTTTACGGTAAAATCACTTTCATCCGTAGGCTGTTCCATATAGAGTTCGTTGACTTTGTAGCCTTTTGGCACATTCATTTTAGCCAGTTTTTCGTTCATTCCCAAGATAGCATACACAGGACTTTCCAATGCTCCGGCCATATCAGCGGTAACATAAACCACGCGTTTTTGATCTTTGCGATAAATGGTTTTCTGCAAGGTGTCACGAACCACTTTTACCAAATCACTCACCGGAATCATATTGCCTTGACTTCCTTTGATTTTAAGATTCTGAATGTCTTGCAAACTCGTTTTGTCCTTGTCGTCAAGCGAAAGCACGATGCCCACATTGTCATTGGAATTCTCGTCATACAAATTAGAAACTGGATATTCTTTCAATAAATACGTCAGATTTCCAACCACTTGTTGCGGTGCAATTCCGTTAAGCATCGCTTTTTCTTTGTCCACTTGCAGTTTGTATTCGGTTTGATTGTCTTCAACCATCCAATCAATATCAACAATATCGGACGTATTTTGCAAAATAGTTTTCACCTGATTGGCTACTTTTATCTGGTCTTTGTAATTTGGACCATAGATTTCGGCAACCAATGTAGATAAAACCGGTGGTCCGGGCGGAACTTCAATTAACTTGACATTCGCACCATATTTCTTGGCAATCTTCTGAATTTCAGGACGCATTTCTTTGGCGATTTGGTGACTTTGAAGTTTTCTATCTTCTTTGTGCAACAAATTCACCTGAATATCAGCCATATTGCTGCCTCCACGCAAATCATAATGACGAACCAATCCGTTGAAGGTAATTGGTGCCGATGTTCCAATATAATTTTGGTAATTCACCACTTCGGGTTTCGTCGAAAGATATTGTGCAATTTCTTTGGTTACAGCTGCGGTTCGTTCCAATGTAGTTCCTTCGGGCATATCAATCACCACTTGAAACTCATTTTTGTTATCAAACGGCAACATTTTCACCACAACCGATTTAGTAAAAAACATTGTCACAGAACCTATTAACAACAAGACAGTAACTCCCAAAAGAATTTTTCTTTTCGTACTGCTTTCCAGGAAAGGTCGCTCCAGTTTGTTGTAAACTTTATAAACCCAACTGGTTTCCATTCCTTCGGCTTCTTTATGCTCTTGTGATTCTTTTTCCTGAAGCAAATGGTAACCCAAATAAGGAGTTACGGTCAAAGCCACAAACAAGGACAAAATCATCGCAATCGAAGCACCAATAGGCATCGGACTCATATAGGGTCCCATCATTCCGGAGACAAATGCCATTGGCAATATCGCTGCAATTACGGTAAATGTTGCCAAAATCGTTGGATTTCCTACTTCATTGATCGCATAAATCGCTGCTTGTTTAAACGGTAGTCGTTTCATCTTGAAATGGCGGTGCATATTTTCGGCAATGATAATACTGTCATCGACGACAATTCCTACCACGAAAACCAAGGCGAAAAGCGTGATTCTGTTCAAGGTATAACCCAATAAATAATAAGCAAATAAGGTCAGCGCAAACGTCAACGGAACAGAGAAAAACACGACTAATCCGCCTCTCCAGCCCATAGCCAGCATTACCAAGAAAGTTACTGCCAAAATCGCAATGCCCAAATGCAAAAGCAACTCTCCCACTTTGTCTGAAGCGGTTTCTCCGTAATTTCGGGTCACTTCTACGTGAACATCATTCGGGATCAACCCTTTCTTTAATTGCTCAACTTTCGCAATGATTTTTTCCGAAATTTTCATCGCATCTGCACCTTTTACTTTTCCTATGGAAATCGTAACGGCTGGATATTCTGATTTGTCGGCTTTGAATTTTTCATTGGCTTTGCCATATCCAAAAGACACATAACTTCGTGCTGTGGATGGCCCGTCTTGAACTTTTGCCACTTGTTTCAAATACACCGGCATATTTTTATTCACGCCAACAACCAAGTTTTCCACGTCCTCGGCATTCGATAAAAACTGGCCTGTGGTAACTAAATATTCTTGGTCATTTTGCACAAAACTTCCTGATTGTGAACTGCCATTATTGGCCTGAATCATTTGCATAATTCCCAAAGCATCCACGCCATTTTCGGCCATTTTATCTTTGTCCAAAATCACTTTCAGTTCACGATTGCTGCCACCAATTTCTTTGGTAATCGCAACATCTTTTACTTTCTCGATTTCCGAAGTAACCTCTTCAGCAATTTGACGCAATTGAAAATCGTCTTCTTTTTCACTCCAAAGCGTTAATCCAAGCATTGGTACATCATCAATAGAGCGCGTTTTTACCATTGGTTTGTAAACCCCTTTTGGAAACATATCCTCGTGCTTCGCCAACTCGTCATACAATTTTACGTACGAACGCTCCACGTCCTGACCTACATAAAACTGTACAATCAACATCGCTTGACCATTCATCGCCATTGTGTGAATGTGCTCCACACCTTTGATATTGGAAATGATTTTTTCCAACGGTTTTGCCACACGGTTTTCGACTTCCGTAGGACTTGCGCCCGGATAACCCACCATTACGTCGGCCATTGGCACATTAATTTGCGGTTCTTCTTCCCTTGGGATCAGAAAAGAACTGTACACGCCAATTATCATCAAAGCCACCATCAACAAAATGGTTAGTTTCGAATTGATGAAAAAATGGGCTATTTTACCTGAAATACCTTCTTGCATAATTTTTTTGTTTAAAGTTTAAAGTTTCAGGTTGTTCCCCAAAACCGAACACTATTTCTTAATTACTGATTACTGCGACTGAAAACTGTCATCTGCAATCTGCTACCTGATTACTGAATACTAACTAAAGCTCCGTTATACAACTTCCCATCAGCCGAAACAATGTATTGCTCATTAGCCGACAATCCCGATAAAACTTCTACTTGATTACCAAAAGTTTTTCCTGTTCGCAACCATCTTAAAATGGCAATATTTCCTTCTCCAATCGTATAAACTCCGGTTAATTGTCCTTGTTTTACCAAAGCACTTTCCGGAACTAAAAGTACCTCGCTTTTTGCGGTCTGAACTTTGTTTGCAACAGGAAATTGCACGTTAACAAACATTCCTGATAACACTTCAGCATCTGTTTTATCCAAATTGATTTTTACCAAATATTGTCCGCCTGTGTTGGTTGCTGATGAACTCACTTCACTTACTTTTCCGGTAAGTGTTTCATTTGATGATTTTACCAAAACTTTCACGGCCATTCCTTTTTTAATGGAAGCAATATCATTTTCCGAAACCATTGCAGTAACTTGCAATCTTGAAGCGCCTTCAACACTAACCAATGGCATTCCCGGATTCGCCATATCACCTTCTTTCACGAAAGTATTGGTCACTGTTCCCGAAAATGGAGCCGTAATATTCGAATAGGAAAACTGCGCCAGCACTTCGTTTCGCATTTGTTTGGCTCCTTCCAAACCGGCTTTCGCCATTTCGTAACGGGCTGTCATATCGTCCAATTCCTTTTGGGAAGCACTTTGTTGTTTGAATAAATTAACGAAACGATCGTAATCTTTCTTGGCATTATTGTAGCCTGCAGTCGCTTGTAAAATACTGGCATCCACTTGCGCTTTTTTGGCTTGTAAATCGGTGTTGTTGATGCTGACCAATAATTGTCCCGCTCCTACTTTTTGTCCGACTTTCACGTGAATTTTGGTCACGTAACCCATCATTCGGGTGCTTAGATTGGCGCTATTTTCAGCTTCAATTTTTCCGCTGGCAGTTATAAATCCGCCGTCAGCATTTTCAGAAACTCCGCTTACTTTCACGGTAATGGCAGCTTCTTTGGTGATTTGTTCTTTTTTGTCGCCTCCACAAGAAGTTAAGAAAACTGCGGAAATTGTGATGATTGCTATTATTTTTTTCATAATTATTTTTATTACATACCTAACAGGTTTTTAAAACCTGTCAGGTATAATCCTGTTATTTATTTAGTTAAAAATTGTAAATATTGTTGGGTAAAATCATATTCGAAAACGGCTTGCAGTAATTCCAGTTCTTTTTGGAACATTTGGGTTTCCACTTGTAATAAATCCGTGGTTTTTTCTAGTCCTTGCGTGAATCGATTACTTCTGATTCTGTAGGCTTCTTTAGATTGTTCCAAGGCTAATTTTTCCAGATTCACCTTATTTTCGGCATCTTTCAACTGGCGATTCGTTTTGTTGAGTTCCAGTTGGCTTTGGGATTTGTATTGTTGGGTTTCCACTTCCGCTTTTTGATAATCGGCTTTGGCTTTTTCCATTTTCCCAATGGATTTATAACCGTCAAAAACTTTCCACGACAATTGTGCTCCCACTAAATAACCTTGAGCATTGGTTCCAAAAAGCGTATCATCATACAATTCGTAACTTCCAAAAGCATTCAGGGTAGGCAGGAAATTCATTTTGCTCGATTGCAACATTTTGGCGTAAGCTTCGGATGATTTATCCATCGCCAGAATGTCTTTTCTGTTTCCGGAAAGTGTGGTATTGATACTTGATATAGTGATAGTGTTATCCAACTCTTCCAAGGGTTTATACACTTTATTGGTATTGTCTTCATTCAAAAGAAAAGCCAAATAATCAGAAGCATTTTGCACATTGCTTTTGGCATATTGTAATTGGTTTTTGATTTCGTTGACACGAACTTGCACCGACAATAAATCCGTTTTTTGAAGGATTCCTTGCTTAAAATAGTTCTCAACTAGTTTCAAATTGGCATCAGCCGTGGTACTTGCTTTTTCCAAAACTTTTACAGCTTTGTAAGCCAATTGCAATTGCATAAAGGATTTGTTGACTTCGAGTTCCAGATATTCCGTGGTGCGTTCGGTTTGCAATTGAAAAGCTTCCATTTTGGACTTGGCGGCTTGTCTTCCATACAATCCATCTATATTGATTAAAGGTTGCAAAACCTCAATTTTAGTGGCGTAGTTTTGAGTCGCAGAAGGATTATTCAATAATGCCGGATTAAAATCCGAAGCCGTTAAGACTTCCTGATTCAACTTCGAACCAAAAGCCATCAAAGGGTTTGTAGTCGAAATAGCAGTGTGCGAAGCCGAAATACTAGGCAAAAACAAGGCATTGGATTGTCGGTAATCAGCTTGTGCCGATTTGAATTCTTGGTTGGCAATCTTGATTTGCAAGTTTTTATCGTTGGCTTTTTGCCAGATATCTCTTTTTGAAATAGTCAAGGTATCTTGGCTAAAACCTAAAGTCGAAATGGAAATTGCTCCAACTAATAATAGTAAATTGATGTTCCTCATAATTGTTTTGTCTTAATTATGGGGCAAAGATATATTCGTGAAAAAAAATGTTCAGTAACAAGTGTTACACAGACCAGCACAAAATATAAAAACATCTCGAAAGGAGATGTTTTTGATTAATAATAGGGACTTATTTGTAACAAAAGAAAAAAAATCCGTGATCATCAGCGTTGCGAAGCATCCGTCTTTGTCATCTCGAGCGAAGACGAGAGACGTGTGCCATTTTCTCATTTTCTGCTTTCTCCAAACCACCATTTAGCTTTGTAAACTTTCTTCTTCAAACCAAACTTTTTTATGGAGTATTTCTTGATATGAGCCACCAAATCCTCTACGGAATCAGTCACAAACAAAAGTTCCATATCTTCAGGACTGATAGTTTCGTGGTTCATCATCATATCAATGTGTTCGCACAAATCTTTATGGTATTCCTTGTCGAAAATCACGACAGG
>Ga0208392_1000463_pt1 | contig 10965 bp, 11 predicted proteins | sample LakWasMeta3_LOW4_2_FD_183855 | JGI IMG/M metagenome (GOLD analysis project Ga0208392, IMG submission 183855) | Freshwater sediment methanotrophic microbial communities from Lake Washington under simulated oxygen tension - Sediment Metagenome... | ecosystem: Environmental > Aquatic > Freshwater >... | reverse complement strand
GGTGACAATGCAGGCGGTCATCACCGCTGGCGCTCACGTCGAATTCATAAGTGCGCAGCAATTGCATATGGCCTTTACGATTACGTCCTAACCATATACGGCTGCATACGACAGACTCATCAAGCAGCTGCAGGTTAAACCTGGAAGCGAGCTCACCTCCGAGTAGAATCGCTCTTTCACGCTTGTCGAGGCTATCGATCCAGAACCATGCAATGGCAAGTAATATAACGATTAATGCTATTTCCATAAAAAACCCTACTAAAAAACCTGGTAAAAAAATTCCTGTAAAAAAACTTTAGATTGCAGATCTGCTGTAATCGCATGTATTCATTCTACCTAGCGGCGGCATCTTTCTGGTAAATACTTAAAAATATAAGTATGAAATTTATCTGAGTTTAATTTTTTCTGATAGTGTGTCTATCTGTTGCATAGATAAAACCAGTGGGAAGTTTTTATATATAATACCTACAGAAAAATAAACAGCGGTGATAGAAGCTGACAATGCAATAAACATAATAAATAAATTTCTATAATAAATTGCAAGTGCAAACCAGTATCCGTGCTGATAATGGTTTTCTTGGTTGTTGAATCGAAATAATAATCAATGAATATGATCCGTGAAAAAGAAGCAATTAATGCCTATTTGAAATTGCTGCAATCAAAAGGGGCGAGCAGCTCACTGTTGCATAAGCGTTCATTGTTTTTGGATAAGCTCAGTGCCAGCCTCGGGAGTTTAGCGCTTGATGGCGCAGCATATCGGGTTGCGATTGAAAATATAATGGAAACAGTTCCGGCAGATAACTGGCATGAAAACCTTACCGCCGCACGTGAGTTTTATCCGTTCTGGCTTAAAGATATCAAGGCGATCGCTGCACTCAACAAGAACCCCGGCTTTGAAGTTCCACCTGTTGACTGGAAACCGGATCTGGTTTCATTAAAAGCGCTGACTGATAGCCTGGAAACCGAAAAATTCGATACCTCGGAAAACTGGCCATTAAAGGCTTACACTCAAGCCTTGCGCCATGAAGGCGCTGAGCAGGCTTTGGTTGATACTCGCGTTAAGCTGGCAAAAATCATTCTGATACGTTTAAGAAGTGCACCGGAAAAGAGCGGTGTCATGTACAGAACCGCAGTTGATCTGACTTTGCCGCTATTTACCATCAAACAGAATAGAAGGCTATTTCTGGTAGTAGTCCGGGAGTTTTTCCATTTCTGGTCCGGTAATCCGGATGCAGCAAGCATGGTGCTTAAAGACGGTTCCGGCAGTATGCTGCTGTAATTGTCTTGGCGGGCAATTGCCAGCGTTGCAACAAACCACATGCACCACGCCTGATAAGCATTGCCGGGATCATGCCAAATTTGCACAAATTAAGTGCAGCTCATCTTGGCATGCACTTTATCGGTGCATACCTTTATCTGATTCAAGATTAATATCCATATAAAACAAAAGGTTATCTTTTGGCTTATTCTTTGCTTGTATTCATCGGCTTAAATGTTAAGAGGTGACATATAAATGGAAGCGTTAGTAACAGCAAATGATGTGCTATTTGTATTGCTTGGTGCCATTATGGTGCTGGCAATGCATGCCGGCTTTGCATTTTTAGAAGTTGGCACAGTGCGTAAGAAAAACCAGACCAATGCGCTGGTAAAAATCATGGTGGATTTTTCTGTATCTACAGTCGCATACTTTTTTATTGGATACAGCATTGCGCACGGCATCAGCTTTTTTAGCAGTGCAGATGTCCTGGCCGCTAAAAACGGTGTTGAGCTGGTTAAGTTTTTCTTTCTACTTACCTTTGCTGCGGCAATTCCGGCGATTATTTCAGGCGGTATTGCAGAGCGTGCAAAATTCAATCCGCAAATGGCTGCAACTTTTATATTGGTTGGCTTTGTGTATCCCTTCTTTGAGGGCATTGCATGGAGTGGGCATTACGGCATCCAGGATTGGTTGAAACTGAGTTTTGGTGCACCCTTCAGGGATTTTGCCGGTTCAGTGGTCGTACATGCAATGGGTGGCTGGATTGCAGTTGTTGCTGTTGTGCTGCTTGGCGCACGCCGTGGCCGCTATAGCAAGGATGGCCGCCTGCACGCATACCCGCCTTCAAATATACCGTTTCTGGCTTTGGGTGCATGGATACTGACCGTAGGCTGGTTCGGCTTTAATGTGATGTCCGCACAGTCTATTCAGGGTATTTCGGGGCTGGTTGCAGTGAACTCGCTCATGGCCCTGGTCGGCGGAACTTTGGCAGCACTGGTATTAGGTAAAAACGATCCGGGTTTTGTACACAACGGACCATTGGCAGGTCTGGTAGCTGTATGTGCAGGCTCTGACATCATGCATCCATTGGGGGCTTTGGTAACCGGGGCTGTAGCTGGTGTCATATTCGTACTTACGTTCACCCTGACGCAGAACCGCTGGAAAATCGATGATGTACTCGGTGTCTGGCCTTTGCATGGTCTTTGTGGCGCATGGGGTGGTATTGCTGCCGGTATTTTTGGCGCAAAATCGCTGGGCGGATTAGGCGACGTAAGCTTGATGTCGCAACTGATCGGTACCGGGCTTGGTATTGTGGTTGCTGTTACAGGCAGCTTTATCGTATATGGCGCGCTTAAAAAATTAGTCGGCATTCGTCTGAGTGCAGAAGAAGAGTTTGACGGAGCTGACCTGAGTATTCATAAAATTAACTCTATGGCGGATGATTGAGGTGAATATATCTGGTGGTGATTGGGAAAAATAAAGTCTGTCGGACGGTAATAAAGTCTGTCGAAAGTTGAAACTAAAAAGGCTCTTAACTAAGAGCCTTTTTTTGATACTACTAAGAAAATTTTGTCGCAATCCTATTAATGAATATTGGATATGAATCGACACTAGTTTATTAGACGTCTTTGAGCCGTTAACTTAAGGGCGCGGTCGAGGCTAATGGAGAGCGTATTACCTAGCTCTATTTCTAATGCTTTCAAGCAATTGGGACTCTAACAACAGGCAGCTATGGGGATTAACACGTCTTAGGCACGTAGCGTGATACAGCTGCCGTTTAGTTAAGATTTTCTGATTTCAGCAATCGGGCCCTAGGCGTCTTACTACTTATCGGCCTTATAGGCTAGTATGTGGGCTAGTATGTGGGCTAGTATGTGGGCTAGGCGCTAACATCCAACAACCCCTCCAAGGCCGATGCTGTACTTGCGTGATATTAATTTCAACGTTATGCGAAAATCATCCCATAACTACTAAAAGCTGAAAGATGGAACTCATTTTGAAAACGTTATCGATAGTCGTATTTTTACTGGCTTTGTCTGGTTGTAGCAGCATTCCAACTGGTAGTCGCGACAATTGGATAGGATATGCTGAATCGGGTGAGGCTTCTTTTTACGCTGATAAATTTCAGAATCGAAAAACTTCTAGCGGAGAGCAGTATCACCATAGTTTAAAAACAGCGGCTCATAACAAAATCCCTTTCGGTTCAAGTGTAAAGGTAACGAACAAGAACAATGGCAAAAGCGTCGTTGTAAAAGTAAATGATCGTGGCCCTTTCGCAAAAGACCGAGTTATTGATCTTTCAAAATCTGCATTCAGTAGTATTGGCAACCCTTCTTCTGGTGTGATAAACGTTAGTATAGAAGTTGTTCAGTAGCACATAACAATTCGTTCAAGCGTGACTCTGCTTCGCGGCACGGCTTAATTCAGACATTGAACGTCTACTTTGGGCCGTATCACAGTCGGTTATCTTCTATAGTTGACTGTCAGCTTTGGGGATTTTAATGACAAAGTTAATTTACTGACTGTAATTGCCTGGATATGGTTTTGCATAACCATTTGCTCAGAGTGGTGCTCAAGACGATGAATCTAAGCTTGGGATGATAACAATTTATTTAAATTGAGCGTCTTAGCACTTTAAAACTGAAGCTTGTGGTTGATGCTCTTTTAGAAGATTGTCTTGAAGATTTCAAGACAATCATTGATGGCTGAATGAGTAAAGGTAGCTTCTTGTAAAAAGCCATTACACCGCGTACTCATTCATTTCAATTGGTTAACGTGAATACTTTAGCTTTACTTTCATGTGCCCAGATAGCGCGTCTGGCATAAACGTAATAAGCAAACACATCATGGCCAGTAACAAATACACCCAACGCATGGAATAGGCTGTGACAAAGCTTGCCGCTGGTTTTTGCTTCTGCACATAGTCATAAAATGCGGCGCTATCCTGCCCTTTGATATAACTGCCCTTAAACTCACCCGCCAGCGAGACCAAATACTCCTCTTCCAATTGCGACAGATATCGGTCATATTCGGCAAATGCCACCGGTGGGTCTGGCTCATCCTGGCTGGGGTCTGAATACGTTACCCCCACAGCGCCCGCGTTGTTGTTATCTACCACCGGCCAGTAACCCACACGTTCATCGGCCGAGTTGAACCTAGGCACGCCTACTTTGGTATTACCGCCCACACCGACAAACACAAAGTTTTTGCCAATCTGAATCCCGCTTAAATCCTGCTTGATGGTGACATTGACGCGCGGCGCTTCATCGCCATCGGTAAAAAATAGCAATTGTGCTGGCACATTCAGTGAGTCAAACGTATTGGCCGCTGCACGTATGCTAAAGCTCAAGCGGCTATTGCCTTTCCACGCCATTCGCCACTCCAGGTGGTCTATCGAATCCACAATCACATCAAGATTAGCACACACTTCCAGCGGCGTAATTAATAGCGCCACGTTATCCGACGCAAATACCCCTACGCTAAAATAGGTGCCGCACGGCGACGATTGCACCACATTTTTCATCAGTTGCCGCGTATAAGCCAAGCGGCTGACGGGTTGTTTATTGAGCTGTTCGTCTTCAGCGTTCATGCTTTGCGAAACATCCGCCATCAGCAAATAATTATGTACTTCTTGCTTGAGCTGAATATCCGGCTTTAGCAACGCTAGCAATAAAAAAGCAATCGCTGCAAGATATAGCAAGGTCTCATGATAGCTTTTCAGGAATGGTATAAGCTTTTTCATGGTAGCCCTATCGGTAAGTTGCTCAATTCCATCGTGGATTGATCTTTGGGCGCTGGCTTCATATTATTCGCCATGACCGAATGCAGTAGTCCAAGGTTAAACTTGGCAAGCCGGTATTGCGGGTCTACTCTCAGCGCTTGTTCATAAGCTATTTTTGCCTGCGTGTAGGCGTAGCGCGCCTCATCCTGCAGAGTGCCGTCATCATTCACCCTGCGTATCAAACCAAACGTAAACAGGTTGTTGCCGATGTTGTATTGGATTCTTGCTTGCTGTGCAAGCGTAGGTTTTGTTTCCAATAACTGGCCATAGGTTTGCACCGCATGCTTGTAGTCCTGCTTATTGCCTTGGTCGTAAGCAGCGGTGAATTTTTGCAAATAGGGGTAAGCATCGTCCTGCACCAACTGTCCTGCGTTTAGCAGTTGATTCACTTTCTCTATTTGATTGATATTGTAAAGAGCATAAGCGGTGCCCAGCAAACCCAATACACTTAATGTACCGAATAGCAGATAGCTCATTTTCATATGTTTCATCATGCACGTACCTTCAGGTTCTTAATGATTAATATCAGCAAACTCAACACCAACGCCAGCACGATGAGGTCTTTGGAATAATCACGTCCGGGAATATTCACTTGATACTGGATTCTATTTTTCTCTTTGGAGTCGATATATTGCAACGCCGATTGCAAGGCAGTGGGATTGTCTGCCTCAAAAGCCTTGTACTTGATGTTGAGCGATTTGAAATACCGATCCAAGGCAATAGAGTCAGGCAAATTGCCATCAGGGTAGCTATTTTTAGTAAAGATGCTGATGTCATCCGGCTCGCGCAATACAATCCAGTACAGGCTTAATTTTTTGCCCACAAAATATTCAGATATTTTGCGTTTAACCCGCGGACTCAGCTTGCCGGCACCATCTGAGAGCAATATCACCGTACGCGATCCGGAACTTTGAATGCTATCGAACAAGTTCACAGCTTGCGTCATGCCGGCGCCGATATTGGTTTGATTGAGTGCTGGGCCAGTTGCTGCATTAATGGCAGCGTGAATCGCATCACGATTGGTGGTGATTTTCATGCCATATAGAGCAGAGTTAGTGAAACCTACTACCCCCATCATGTCATCTGGGCGCGAGTCGATGAAATCAGTAATTAACCTGCGTGCGGCTGCCGATTTGATCTCTGCTGCCCGCCCGCTTGTTGATTGTCCGGCAAACGGATGGTCCATACTCACGCTGCGGTCAATTACAAACACCGTTTGTGCGCCTTTACCTACTTTTTGCTCTTTTTTGCTAGCACCTTGCGGTGATGCCAGTGCCAGCACCATGCTCAGCAAAATAAGTGCGATGATGGTTTTAACTATCCAATTGGCAATATCCGACACCCTGTCTTGCGGTGCGATTTCTAGCCAGGAGTAGAGTTGGCCTTGGTGGCTTTTGAATATAAAGGGCGCCAAAACGACTGGCACTAGCAGCAGTGCCCATGGTTGTAATAGAGTCATTAAACGCCCCGTTCACAATCTCTAAAGCGTTTGCTGAGCACCTTCAACTGCTGTAGCTCACTTTCGCTACTGGTGTGCCGGCCAAACAATGCAGCATTGGATAGCGCAAAGAATTGAATGATCTCTGCCTGCATTTTCATAAATTTGGGATGCGCTGCAAAAAACTTGTCCAGCTCGTTTGCAAATAAATTTTCACCATAGATACGATTAAACGCCTGATGCATATAGGTGAGGGCATGTTGATGGCTGGTCGACTTGTTGCTCAGCTTCTTGATCCGCCGATGCGCCTGTGCAAATGCACCATTCATCCAAGGTAGCCAAGCCTTATCCGCATTCACATACACCAATCCTATTAGGCCAATGGCTAACACCCCCAGCGCTGTCCATAGCCCGGTGTAGTATGGCTTAACATCGATGAGTGGTGGTTTGGCTTGAGGCTGCATATGCGCCTTAGCGTTCGTCAGGCCTTCTGCTACCAATGGCGAGTACCAAAACCGCCATGTAGGCACATCGATAGTCAGTGGTTTTGCGCCCCCGGTGAGCAGCAAATGCTCTTCCGGCAATTGCATGACCACCGGCTTAGCGGCACTGGCAAACACTTGATAGCTCAGAGCAATTGTATAGATGACGCTTTTCCCGCTTTTGCTGGTGTGTACGACAATATCGCGTAACTCTATGCCATGTCTGTTTTCCCCCTTAATTGGCAGTGATGTCTTTGGCAGCTGGTAATTAGCGCTCACTTCCACTTCTATGGTGCGGTCCAGCACATCGCCCATTTGTATGGAATTGCTGTGCAAGGGATTGACCAGACTGCGCACTTTCACATCGGCTTCGTCCGCAAGTGCGTACACAGGTGTTAGCACACAGCTAATTGCCAATAGGCATGGTAGAGTTAACTTCAAGATTGATTGTTTGATTAAGTGCTTCATTGTGTTTTTTTAACCCATCATCTCTTCAAAATAGCGCGACATCTCATCTGGATCGTACTGGTCATGGATATAAATGGCCTGGCTATCAAACCGTGTAAATAGCGTTTCCAGCATTTGCTTTCTTGCGGCAAATGCTTCTTCAAATTGTGCTCTAATCGCTTGCCTAAAGAATATGGTTCTATTCATGCCCGTCTCCGGGTCAATCATATTGCCAAAGCCAAATTTGGGCAGTTTTGTGTATTCGTGCTCATCCCAAAGCACAACGGGAATCATTTGATGTGCAGACATCGCATTGCAAGCCTGCTCAATCAGACTCAGCGGCATATGGAAATCAGAAATCCAAAATACCAAACCTCTGTGCTGGCTCAAATATTGCGGCACTTCCAAAATGCCTTCCGCGCCCACGCGCATGACTTGGTATTGCCCAAGCTGGTCTATCACCTCAAAAGCCTGATGCACATGGTGGCTTAAACTCAAGGTCAGCGCCTCCACCACTTCTTGGTGATAGGTAATCACACTAAACACGTCGCTGGTTTCAAAGGCGGAATATGCAATGGATGCTGCAATTTCTTTGGCTAGATCCAACTTTCTGCGCTGTCCTTTAAATTGCATAGAGCTAGACACATCACATACCGCAAAAATAGGCGTGGTATTGTCCTGATTGAACAACTTAACCTGTACCTGTTCATAAGGGTCACGCAGGGTTTGACGCAAATCCATGCGCCTAGCGTCCGGGTAGTCAATCAGCGATATATTGCCCTTAAACTCATCACCCAAGCCACGTTGGGTACCGCGATGTTCACCAAAATGAATGCTGCTGGACTTCCAGGGCACTTGGTAAAAAAACGGCTTTGCGTAGTCGGGAATCATGCTGCTTTCGCTTTTGCAGGCACGGCTACCTTGCTGAGAATGGCTGCTGTCAATTCACGCGCCAACTGCGTTCTGCGGTTCTCATACATGGGGTTAAATACTAAACGGTGCGCAATCAGTTCATGGAACACAGCATGAATATCTTCCGGATATAGGCTGTCGCGATTCATGAGCCATGCATTCACGCGCGCAGCTTTCAGCAACATCCCCATGCCGCGTGGGCTAGCGCCGGTATGGATTAAACGGTTCACATCCACGCTGTCCAGTTGAATACCAAATTTATCGGGATGCTGCGTGGATTCCCATAAATCCAATGCATAATCCTCAAGTACATCGCTAGATTGAATATGGTTTTGCAATATGTCTGAAAACGCATTTAATTGATCAAACTGCAACACATTGGATTCCACCTGCTTGGTCAAATGCTCTGCATGTTGAAACTTCACGTCAAACATCAAGGCTTTGCGTAGCGCTCTATCTGCGGGAATATCAATCGGAATCTCCATCATGAAGCGGTCGCGTGCGGCCGAAGGAATCTCAAACGTTTCGTTCTTTTCTACTTGGTTGCGGTCTGCAAATACCACCATATGCGGCAAGCGGTATTCTTTTTTGAAGGCATTGATATGGCGCTCAGCCATCACACGCAGCATCAGCGCATGCACTTGCGGACGCGCCCGATTAATCTCGTTAAAGAAGAACACTGACAACTTTTCACCGGCATGTAACAACGGACCTTCATCTACTTTTGGGCGGCCATCTTCGCCCAAATACGTGTGGTAAATCAGATCGTTAGGCATTAAGTCTACTGTGCCCTCAATCCGCTCATAGGCGCCACCGATACATCTGGCAATCGATTGCAACAAAGTGGTTTTACCCACACCCACGCCACCTTCCAGCAGCACGTGACCGCGGGCAAATATGGCAATATTCATCAGCCGGATCGCTTTATCCTGCCCCACAATCACTTTCTTTACTTCACTTTCCAGTTTCAAAGCATGGTTGCGCCAATCGGCCAACTGAATATCATTTGTTGCAACGTTCATAATAATCCTGTGTAAAATTAAGATGGTTAAGTGGGTTTTAATTGCTTTTTGTGAGCAATCAAGTTAATATGCAGACAGGTCTGTTCATTTATTTACAGTCTACTTGAAGAGTTCTGAACAACGCAAGCAAATTTTTTAGGGGTGCTAGATTGAGCCAAACACGGGGTTTCTCTACCGAAGTGCTAAAGCATTTCAACCTAAACCGTCTGTTCGCAGCAGATTGGTTTCAATATATACGCGCTTACGTTAAGCCCTCTAACGCAGCACTCACCATGCTTTGCGGCCAACTAAAACGCTGGAATGCCGGCAGGGTTACCCAAAAAACAGCCAATCAGCAACCACTTGATTTAACGCTGGAAGACGTGAATGCAATTAGAGCAATCATTCAAACCGCGCTCAGTAAGGTTGCATTAAAGCACCCGGAAATCATGGCGGATCAGCTGTTGTTTTTAACGGTTGGCGCTATTCAAATTCAAGCACAGACCGGTGCAGATAAAGCATGGGGATTGGTCAATCAATCCATTCAGAATTATTTAAACACGCATAAAGAAAAGCGGATGGTTTCACTTGGGCTGTTCTCCATGGCCATTCTGGTTTGCGTGAGCATGACTATGATTAATATCACCAAAATGAATACCGCCAAGCTGTACAAAAACAATCAGGATGTGATGCAAAGCTCTCCCTTAGAAGCAGTGCAAAGCGATGCTGACCCGGTGACCTTGAGCATGCTACAACTGGCTTATGAAAAAATGAAAGGCGGCACTTGCCAATTACCGCAAGCTGCCATGTTGCCACGGGAACAGAGATACGCTTTTTTACTTTTTGTGAACAAAGGGGTAGTTGAAGTAAAGAATGTTGAAAACCTCAGGCTAGCACTAGGTTATGTCAATTGTTTATACCCGCAAGAACTGATGCGCCCACTATCAGTGAGATGATTTATCGCAGCTTTGCCTAGATAGCTTTGATAAGGAAAAATGATGAATATGTATGAAAAAATTCTAACCACCGCCACCGGTCTTTTTGAGACCCGAGGAATTCAAGCCTCCGGCGTTGACACGATTGTCGCAGAGGCTGGCATTGCCAAGGCCACACTGTATAAACATTTCCCCAGCAAAAATCAGCTGATTGCCGCGTACTTAAGGGAAAAGTCCGATAAGTTTTATGCTTGGTTAAATGAAAGGCTGAGCTCTAAAAAAGCAGATTCGCTCGATATCTTATACCTGCTGTGCGAACTTGTTGAGCAATGGATTATGACGCCGGAGTTTCATGGCTTTCCATTTCATATTGCGGCCGTTGAATTTCCTTATCCGGACCACCCAATTAACCAATATTCCGCAGTACTGGCAGTGGAATTGCAAGGGTATTTATCTAAAATTGCAGCCACAGCAGGCGTCAAAGAACCAGAGGCACTGAGCCAGCAATTAACGATTCTATTTGAAGGCGCTGCGTTGGTGGAACGGTTGAATCCTGGTTCAGGTGCTGCTACGCGTGCAAAACATGCAGCAATAACGCTCATCAAAGCCTCTACTTAGAGATTAGTATTTGCTGTTTCGTATAGTCTGCAGTATTGGTAGCCTAATCGACTTAAACTCTAATTGTTTAAAATAAAATTGGTTTGACTAGGC
>Ga0208392_1000462_pt1 | contig 10970 bp, 12 predicted proteins | sample LakWasMeta3_LOW4_2_FD_183855 | JGI IMG/M metagenome (GOLD analysis project Ga0208392, IMG submission 183855) | Freshwater sediment methanotrophic microbial communities from Lake Washington under simulated oxygen tension - Sediment Metagenome... | ecosystem: Environmental > Aquatic > Freshwater >... | reverse complement strand
TCATCGGATTTTAAACTAAAAAATAGCATCATATTACATATAATTCAATATCTCTTTTTTGAAAACATCGTATTCACCTTGTAAAATCAATCCGTTATCAAGGAGTTTTTTATAGTTCTGTAATTTCTCGAAAAGCTCGTCTTGGGACAATTCACTTAATTTCTTGTCGCTTGTTGAGGGAGCTTCTTCTGATATAATTTCGGTGTAATTTGAAGCAACAGGAATAATTTCGGCATAATTTATAACCTCTTCTGTTTCAACTTCTTCAATTGTTTCGAAAGTTGGTGTTTCTTCAATAATTTGGTTTTCATCTATTGAAACACCATTTTTCAGGATATCCAATTGTTCTTTGGCATAAGTAAAAATCTTTCTGGCCTGAATTTTCGGAATATAATCAATGGAAACTTGTATCTGTGTTTTGGTCGAAAACGAAAATTCAGAACCCAGAATGTTTTCTTTTACAAATGTTCCTTCAATTTCGTCCCAAGTAAAATCAGTGAAATTCATCGAAAGTCCAAGATTTTTTGGCTGACAAATGATGATTCTTTTATTCGTAACCACAACGCTATCAGGAAATACGGTAATGGCTGGCTTTTTCTGAACGGCGATATACCCTATTTCTTCGTTTTTCATCAACAAATCATTCAGTTTTGAAGTGATTTTTTCAATGGCTTTCGGGTCTTGTTCTTCGTTAAGGAATTTTTTAAGATTATCAATCATAGTGTTTTATTTGAATAGTGTTCTGAAATGTTTTGCAAAAGTAATGCCTATTTTTCTAATTGCTTCGCCTGTTCGGCAAATTTTTTACCTCGAGTCAAGAATTTCATTTTGTGTATTTTTTGTTAAACTTTTGAAAACCAATTCATAGGAATCATCAATCAATTCTTTGACAAATTTGTCTGGAACGTCTTTATTTATGGCCACCGTATTCCAATGTACTTTACTCATATGAAACGCCGGCTGAATGTCTTCATATAGGGCTCGCAATTCCTGGGCATAATCAGGATTGCATTTCAAATTCACAGAAGGTTCTCCTTTTTCCCATTGCAATAAAGACGACAAAGCAAACATTTTTCCGCCAACTTTAAAGACTAATGTGTCTTTATCAAACGGAAAATGTTCAGTGACTCCTTTCTTTGACAGACAATATTCGTAGAAAATTTCTAAATTCATAACGTTACTTTTTACCTATTTCACCAAGATGAGTAAACTTGAAACCTATTTCATATTTCAATCCATAACCCATCATTCTATCCATTGAAGAATGTGCAAACAAAATAATTCCTGTAAGTTGAATCAAATTATTGGAAAAATAAATCCCTGCCAAATATACCATTATCGCAATAGTTTTGTGATGAAATAAATTATACAGAAATGCTCCGGATTTGTTGCCAAAAGCATATCCAATCATTGATAAATCTGGCGCAAGAATAAGAACCAAAAACCACCACCAAGCATAGTCTAATTGGTTATAAAGGTAAATTCCAAAGAGGAACATACCTAACTCCTCGAGTTTAATAATTGATTTCATATGTGTAGTGCTGTTAAAAAAAATTATAATTATTCCAATAAGACATTAGTCAAAATCAATCCTCTTTTGTTACATCAAACTTTTTTTCATCATTTTTTTGGGTGAGATAATGAGTTAAAGCCAAAATTTTAATTTATGTAAAACAAATCACTTGCGATTCCATCAGTCAAAAACTTTCCTTTTTTGGTCGCTTTTAAAATATTGTCTTCGATTGAAAGCAATTTATCATCTATAAATTTTCGCGCTTGTTTGTTGAGATAATCTAAATATTCTTTTCCAAATTCTTCCTCAACTTTATCCAAAGAAACGCCCCAAATGGTTCGCAAACCCATCATAATATATTCGTTGTAACGGTCGGTTTTTGACAAGATTTCAATTTCGTTGGGCAGTTTATTTTCTTCCAAAGCTTTCAGATAAATTGCATTATTCGAAACATTCCAGCTTCTGGAAATTCCGTCATAACTGTGTGCCGACGGACCAATTCCTATATATTTTTTACCTAGCCAATAGGCCGAATTGTTTTTTGAAAAATAACCTTCTTTCCCAAAATTCGACAATTCATAATGGACAAACCCATTGGCTTCAAGCGTTTCGACTAGAATCTGAAAATGTGCTTCAGCAACCTCATCTTTGGGCTTTGCAATTTTTCCGGTTTGGATAAGTTTGTTCAAAGCTGTTTTTGGTTCTACCGTCAAGGCATAACTCGAAATATGCGGAATTCCAAAAGACAAAGCTGTTTCTATATTTTGTTTCCATCTTTCGTTGCTCATTTGCTTCACCTGTTCGCCATTCTGGCTCGAGTCGGGAATTCCATAAATCAAATCAAGGGAAATATTATCGAAATATTTTGTTGCTTCTTCCAAACATTTTCTGGCTTCCGCCGAATTGTGTGCGCGATTCATTATCGTTAAATCTTCATCAAAAAAAGATTGAATTCCGATGCTTAATCGGTTAATTGGAGTTTTTGACAATTCAATAATTCGTTCTTTCGACAAATCATCAGGATTGGCTTCGAGCGTGATTTCGGGGTTATCGACAACAGCATAATTTTCATAAACCGCATCAATCAAAAACCGAATTTCAGGAGTTGTCAATACACTTGGGGTTCCTCCACCGAAATAAATAGTTTCTACAACCTCATCTTTGAATTCACTTTTTCGCATTTGTAATTCTTTGGCTAAAGCCAAAACCATCTCGTCTTTCTTCTTCATCGAAGTCGAAAAATGAAAGTCGCAATAATGGCAAGCCTGTTTGCAAAAAGGAATATGGATGTAGATTCCTGACATAATTTAGTATTCAGTCGCAGTCGCAGTTTCCAGCCACTGCGACTGAATACTGCGACTGAAAACTATTTTTTAACTCGTTCTTCATTATTCTTCACAAAAGCATCCCAACCGGAATAACTTTTCGTGCCAACTACTTTTCCGGAATTGAAAAAATGGCAAACCGCAGCCGCCAATCCATCTGTTGAATCAAGATTTTTGGGCAATTCTTTTAAACCCAATAATTGTTGGAGCATTTTGGCCACTTGTTCTTTGCTGGCGTTTCCGTTTCCGGTAATGGCCATTTTTATTTTTTTTGGCTCATATTCCGTGATTGGAATATCTCTCGAAAGTCCCGCCGCCATTGCCACGCCTTGCGCTCTTCCCAATTTAAGCATCGACTGTACATTTTTGCCAAAAAAAGGTGCTTCAATCGCGATTTCGTCCGGATTGTGAGTATCGATTAATTCGATGGTGCGCTCGAAAATAATTTTTAGTTTTTGATAATGGTTGTCGTATTTGGACAATTGTAATTCGTTGAGTTGAATAAAATGCATATTTTTTCCGACTACTTTTATCAATCCAAATCCCATAATTGTGGTTCCTGGGTCAATTCCTAATATGATGCGTTCGTTTGCCAATTTTAATTTGTTATTTTGCAAGAATGATTTCAATTCCTCACAAAGCTAAACAATTCCTCGTACTTCTAATCAAACTTTTGATTGTTGGCAGTGCCTTTTATTTTATTTACAGCCAACTGGTCAATAACGACAAATTGGATTGGGAAAAATTCATCATTTTGTTTAAAAAAAATCAGTCGGTTGCGGGAATCAGTTTTATCTTGTTGTTGAGTGTTTTGAATCGTTTTTTCGAAATTTTGAAATGGCAGAATTTGGTTTCCTATCTCCATAAAATCTCTTTGCCGGAAGCTACCAAGCAAGTTCTTGGAGCTTTAACTGCTGGATTATTTACTCCAAATGGCGTAGGTGAATATGCCGGAAAAGCGTTGTTTTTTGAAAAATCGAAAGCCAAGAAAATTGTGTTTCTGAATTTGATTTGCAACGGAATCCAGATGATTTTGTCGGTAGTTTTTGGCACAATTGGGTTGTGGGTTTTGGGTTATGGGTTATGGGTTTTGGTGATTTTATTTTCAAGTTTTGCCCTTTGGATTTTAGGTTTTGGATTCAAAAAATTCAAAATCAAAGGCTATTCCATAGAAAAGCTGATTCACAAGATTAACGAAATTTCAAAATCAATTCACCAAAAAAATATGTTTTTGGCCATTTGTCGCTATCTGGTTTTTTCGCATCAATACTATTTTTTGTTCTTGGCTTTTGATGTCGATTTGCCTTATTTAACAATGATGGCAACCATTGCGAGCGTTTATTTTCTGGCATCGTCATTGCCCACGTTCCAATTTTTGGACTTTGCGGTAAAAGGGAGTGTGGCCGTTTACTTTTTTGGAATTCTCGGCGTAAACGAATGGATTGTTGTTTTTATAAGCACGTTAATGTGGTTTTTGAACGTGGTTTTGCCAGTTGTCATTGGCAGTTATTATGTGATGAATTTTAAAATCCTCTCCCCAACCCAGTCATTGCGAGGCACGAAGCAATCCAAAGGAGAGGGAGACGAAACTCAATAAAATGATTATGATTACAATTGTTTTATCTTCGGTGGTTTTGGTCTATGCAATAACTATTGCTTCCTTAATTTATGGGTTCACAAAAGTTAATTCCTTTGAATATCTTGGGCTAAAGCCAAAAACCAAATTTTCGATTGTTGTCCCTTTTCGGAATGAAGCCGAAAATCTGCCAAAGCTTTTAAACAGTTTTTCAAAATTGAATTATCCAAATGATTTGTTTGAAGTGATTTTGGTTGATGATTTTTCAAGTGAAGAGTTTCAAGTTCAAAGTTTCAGGTTTAAAGTTTCCATAATAAAAAACATTCGGGTTTCGAATTCGCCCAAAAAAGATGCGATTTTGACGGCAATGAAAAGTGTAAAAACAGATTGGATTATTACCACTGATGCAGATTGTGTCGTTAATAAAAACTGGTTGACAACATTGGACAATTATATCCAGCTAAATCCTATTTCGATGATTGTTGGCGCGGTTGCTTATGATTGCGAGAATTCATTTTTACATCATTTTCAGCAATTGGATTTGGCTAGTTTGCAAGGGGCAACTATTGGAAGTTTTGGATTAAGGAAAGGTTTTATGTGCAATGGTGCCAACTTTGCCTATACAAAATCGTTTTTTCAAGAACTAAACGGCTTCGAAGGGAATGATGGCATTGCCAGCGGTGATGATGTTTTTTTGTTGCAAAAAGCGATCGCAAGATATCCCGAAAATGTACATTATTTAAAATCCGAAAACAATATCGTCATCACAAAACCTTTGGACGATTGGAAATCCTTGTTTTATCAAAGAGTTCGATGGGCTTCGAAAACGGGTTCGTATCAAAGCAGTTTTGGGAAAGGTTTGGGGTTGATGGTTTTTGGTGGGAATCTGGCTTGGGTTTTGGGTTTTGGGTTTTGGGTTTTGGGTTTTATTCCGTTTCAAGATGTCGTTTTGCTGTTCCTTCTAAAATTTGTTGTTGATGCGGTTTTGATTTATAAAGCAAATCTTTTCTTGACTAAAACCAGAATGCGTTATTTGATTTTGGGAAGTTTGCTGTATCCATTTTTTAGCGTGAGCGTGGCTTTGTATTCCTTGTTTGGAAAATATGAATGGAAAGGAAGACGATTTTAGATTGCAAAATGCCTAGCCCAGATAGAAGTGGAAATCCTTTATGTTTTTTCTTTAAAAACATAAAGATTACTTCACTTAACACTTATTTTTCATAGGAGTTCAGTGAACTTCGTTTGCAACGTATAGCTGGAAAAAGCTCCAGATTCCTACTTTCGTTGAAATGACAAACTCTTTACTCTACTTTAAGAATAACAGGAAGAATAAACTGCGTCTTTACAGGAATTCCGCGTTTGATGGCTGGATTAACTTTTGGAAAATTGACCAAACGGGCTTTTAGAATACTGTCAATTTTTATGGTGTCGTAAGCCACGGAATCTTTGGGGAATTGGGGTTCGAATTGCATTGTGGCATTCGGAAAAATGGTGACTTTAACTTCAATCGTGTCGAGTTCAGGATAGAGAATCGACAGGGTGTCAACACTTAATTTTTCTTGAATCAGCTGGGTCATACACTCAAAAAAGCATTGCTGGCGTTGGGTTTTATTCTCTATTTTTTCGCAATCGGCAATGGATGGAAACTCGTCGACTTCTTTCCAATTGATGGCTTTCAATTCCTTTTGCAACAACTCTTTTTCCGAAGGCACTTGCTTGTCAAAGTACTGGCAGGAATTAAAAAGTAGAGGCAAAAAAAGTAATATTAGAATTATTTTTCTCATATTCGTCAACGAAACAAATGCTGTTTTAATTTTGTTTAAAAGTACTGCTTTAATTTTCAAAAATACTAAAAAATACTTTATGGATTCGTTGCTGTTGATTATTGGTTTTGTGTTGATGATTCTGGGTGTTTTTGGCAGTTTTATGCCTGTCTTGCCCGGTCCAAGTTTAAGTTGGATTGGATTGGTATTGCTTTATTTTACGAATGCTGTTCCTGCGAATTATTGGATTCTGGGAATTACTTTTTTGATTACTGTTGTCCTTTCAATCCTGGATTATGTGATTCCTGCTAAAGGCACGAAGAAATTTGGAGGAAGTTCGTACGGTATTTGGGGAACGAATATCGGTTTGATTGTTGGTTTTTTTGCGCCAATCCCTTTCGGATTTATCATTGGTCCTTTTGTTGGTGCTTTTATTGGAGAACTGCTTTACGATTACAAAGACCACCATCGTGCTTTGAAAGCTGCCACGGGTTCGTTTATAGGCTTTTTGGCCAGCAGTTTTATGAAGTTTGTGGTTTGTATGATGTATTTGGGATTGTTTCTTTGGATAGTTTGGAATAATAAATCGGGATTGTTTCTTTGGATAGTTTGGAATAATAAATCGGGATTGTTTTGAAAATTAAAACATCAAGATCAAAAAGGCTTTCATTTCTGAAAACCTTTTTCTTTCTTTAGCAGTCTATTTAGAAGTAAATATAATTAGATCTTTATCACATTAATAAATAATATCAAGCTCTAAGTTTTTTAAATTAAATTTTATAAATTATCACATATCCAATGCAAAAAGGGAATAGTATGCATTTCGATGGCCGCAGAAGCTGTAGTCATATTGCCAGCGCGAAGTGATATGTCATCACCTTGAGCCAACATAACCGCAACGTGTAAGGCTGTGTTTTGTTGAGCTGTATTTCACAATAACAATTTTTTTAAAAGGATTAGAAAAAGTAGAATTTGAGTTCGGATTAATGGTTTTATTGAGAATGAAAATTGCTGCTAAATGGTACTTTTATCCTTTTTCAAAAAATAAGACACTATCCTAAAAAATTGAATGGAAATAAAAAACCGCCTCAAAAAATAAATATTGAGACGGCTTCTTTTTTAACGTAAACGGTTTATAGGAAAGTTCCTTTGAAATAAAACTTTTTAGTTTTTTCGTCTAGTCTTAAAATAGTAAACCCTATTAAAACTTATCCCTTTTTTAGGATAGTGTCTAAAATCCGTTGTTTTGGCTGCAGAGGGCTTTTTATTGGTCACAGCTGTAGTTAAAACTATGCACTTTAGTGCATTTACCTTTCAGGTTCTAAAAAATTTTTACCAAAGATTCGCAGATTAAAAACCAAATCCATATAAATAATCTGCAAATCTTCGGTTGATTTTTTTTACTCTTACAACTTTGCAGACTTTTAGTTTGCTAAACTAAAACTATTGACTGAAAGACAATAGTGGTTTATTTGATATAATTATTCCTCCTTTTATCCGTGAAAAAATATAAATTATCACAAATCCCCCACAATTAATTTTGCAGTTTTGGCACTGGCGCCAATGCCTCCCAACTTTTCTTCCAGTAAATCATATTGCTTTAAAAGTGTCTCCCGATAATTAGTCTCCAAAATCTTTCTCAGCTCCTTACCAATGCGTTTTGTATTGCAGTTTTCCTGAATCAATTCGGTGACCACTTCCTTGTCCATAATCAGGTTGACTAAAGAAATGTATTTTAGGGTAATGATGCGTTTGGCAATTTGGTACGATATCGAACTTCCTTTATAACACACCACTTCCGGTACTTTGAAAAGGGCTGTTTCTAATGTAGCCGTCCCCGAAGTGACTAATGCAGCAGTGGCATTCTGTAATAAAGGATACGTTTGGTTCGATACAAATTTGATGTTTTCATTGGTGATAAAACCCTTATAAAAGGAAAATTCCTGACTGGGTGCTCCGGCAATCACGAATTGATATTTCGGAAAATCATTGACCACGCTCAACATCACCGACAGCATTTTGGTGATTTCCTGTTTTCGGCTGCCAGGCAAAATGGCAATAATGGGTTTTTCGTTCAGTTGATTTTCTTTTCTGAAAATTACACCGTCAATTATAGGTTGGCTGTGAATGGCATCAATCAACGGATGGCCAACAAATTCAACGGGAAAATGATGCTTGCCTTCATAGAAATCCTTTTCGAAAGGGAGAATCACATACATTTTATCGACATCGCGTTTGATGTCTGCAATTCGGCTTTCTTTCCAAGCCCAAATTTGTGGTGAAATATAATAATGTGTCTTGAAACCTGCTGCTTTGGCCCATTTGGCAATGCGCAGATTAAAACCCGGATAATCGATAAACACAATTACATCGGGCTGAAAAGCAGTAATATCCTTTTTGCAAATAGTGATGTTGTTCAGAATAGTTTTTAAATGAAACAACACTTCCACAAAACCCATAAAGGCCAATTCCTTGTAATGTTTAACCAAAGTACCGCCAACATCCTGCATCAAATCACCTCCCCAAAACCGAATATCGGCATTAGGATCTTCTTTGTACAAAGCCTTCATCAAATTAGAACCGTGTAAATCTCCCGAAGCTTCTCCTGCTATAATGTAGTATTTCATTTTTGCTGTTTAATCAAATTTAGGCAAATAAAGTAATAATTGCAATAACAATAACGGCCAAAACCACTCCGCGAGCCATAATCTCTTTATTCGATTTTAGCAATATGCCAAAAGCAACCAAATCAAGAATGGAACCCAAAGTAATTAATTTCCCCAATTTCCCTTCTGATTTCATACTTTCAATTCCTGCCATAAAATCAAAGGCAGTAAAAAAAGTGATGAACAGATAACTCCCAATTATGGAAGCTAAAATTCCTATTGCAAAACCAATCAGTAAATCTATTTTATTCATTCCATTTCCAGGTGTTAAGTTGTTGTATGGCGTGGTGTGCGGTCAAGTCAAATTGTACCGGAACCACGGAAACATATCCATTGGCAAGAGCCCATTCATCAGTATCTTCGCCGTTGTCTTGATTGACAAATTCGCCGGTGAGCCAATAATAATCTCTTCCTTGAGGTGTTTGACGCTTGTCGAATTTTTCTATCCAAAGCGCTTTTGCCTGACGACAGATTTTTATTCCCTGTATTTCTTTTTTCTCCAATTTTGGAAAGTTAACGTTCAGAATCACGCTTTCGGGAAGACCATTTTCTAAAACTTCCAGAGTAATGGTTCTGATAAAAGATTTTATGGGTTCAAAATCAGCATTCCAACTATAATCCAAAAGAGAAAAGCCAATAGCGGGAATTCCTTCGATTCCGGCTTCAACGGCAGCGCTCATCGTTCCGGAATAGATGACGTTTATTGATGAATTGGAACCATGATTAATCCCTGACACACACAAATCCGGTTTTCTTTTCAGGATTTCGTTAACGGCCAGTTTCACAGAATCTACGGGAGTTCCTGAGCAACTATATTCCAGAATTTCGTCATTTTCTTTGGAAATCTTGTTGATATATAAGGTGTCGTTTATGGTAATGGAATGTCCCGTGGCACTTTGAGGACTGTCAGGAGCAACGACCACAACCGTGCCTATTTCTGCCATAATTTCAATTAATGTACGAATTCCGGGAGCCGAAATGCCGTCATCATTGGTTACCAGAATTAAAGGTTTGGCTTGTTTTATAGAGGAAGTTTTCAAATTAGTGTTGTTAAATTTCAAATAAAAACGGGATAGTTTTTCAATAACAAAGAAACAAAATTAATCCAGTTCGAAGATTAAACCCAAAATAAAAAAAACAATTTTATATCTTTAACAAAAATTTATGCGAGCCTTGGCATTTGTTGGCATAGTTTTTTCCGTAATTTGGATTTTAAATATTTATGGATACTATTATTGACTTTATGAAAAGAAATTATAAAATAATTATTGCGGTAGTTTTACTTTCGGTATCGCTATTTGCATTCAAGATTAATTCCACTAAAAGCGTTGATCCTGAAAAGGATAAAATGCTGTTGGAATTATTGACGTTTGTAATCGAAAAAGGACATTATAATCCTGCTACGATTGACGATGCTTTTTCTAAAGGGATTTACAAAGACTATATTGAGGCATTGGATCCATCCAAAAGATTTTTCCTGCAATCAGATATTGATGAGTTTTCAAAATACGAATTGCTACTCGATGATGAATTGCTGAACAAAGACCTGACTTTCTTTGAACTTACTTACAACCGTTTGATGAAAAGAATGGATGAAGGCAAAAAGTTATATAAAGATATTTTGAGCACTCCTTTTGATTATTCGGTTAACGAAACTTTCAATACCGATTATGAAAAAGCTCCGTATGCCAAAAATGCAGCCGAATTAAAGGAAAGATGGCGGAAACAAATCAAGTTATCTACACTTTCTTCATTGACAGACCGCTTGAAAATTCAGGAAAATAAAGAAAAAGGAATTGTTGACAAAGACAACAAAAATACTTCGGAGGTTTTGAAATCTGGCGAATTTGTCGAAAATGCTAGTGATGTAGAAAAGGATAAATCTGCTGATAACAAGCCAAAAACTTTTGCAGAATTGGAAAAAATTACCCGTGAAAGTTCTATGAAATCATTAGACGAATATTTTGGTTTCATGAAGGATTTAACCAGAGATGATTGGTTTTCTGTATATATTAATTCAATAACATCCCGATTTGACCCTCATACTAATTATTTTCCACCGGAAGAAAAAGAGCGTTTTGATGTAAGTATTAGCGGAAAATTCGAAGGAATTGGTGCACGTCTTCA
>Ga0208392_1000460_pt1 | contig 10983 bp, 9 predicted proteins | sample LakWasMeta3_LOW4_2_FD_183855 | JGI IMG/M metagenome (GOLD analysis project Ga0208392, IMG submission 183855) | Freshwater sediment methanotrophic microbial communities from Lake Washington under simulated oxygen tension - Sediment Metagenome... | ecosystem: Environmental > Aquatic > Freshwater >... | reverse complement strand
AGCGACTGTTTCCGAACGCACCGACCTGATTGAAGGCTGGGAGATAGGCATGGGATTAGGCGCGCTGTTTGGCTTAATTCTGGGCTTTCTGGCTGCCATGATACCAACCTGGTGGTATACCAAGCCCATACCTTTTGCTGCCACTATCCTGATTTGTACAGCGGTAGGTTTTGTAGCCGGCGGCATGTGGATGGCCTTGGTCGCCACCAGCATACCAAACAAGCAACTCAAGAAATTCGAGGCGGAAATAGCCAAAGGCCAAGTATTGATGATTGTACTTGCACCATTACACCGCGTGCAGGAGATTCGCAGACTGGTGGAAGAGAAACACCCGGAGGCGGCTTACAGCGGCATCTGGCCTACCGAGCATGTCATATTCCCCTAAACTATAGCAACGCAGAATATATATGCTGAAACGCATTATTCATGCGCGATAGGCGGGAATCTAGTCAAGGTGAAAGTCAAGAATGGTTGTTTATCGAGACAAGGCTTATATTCACGTGGTCTGGATTCCGGCCTGCGCCGGAATGACGGAATTGATAGTTTTTAGGTTAAAAAAACTTCGCGCGAAGGCCCTTATATTTAAACCCCTAACACTGCGGGTAAATCTGCAATCGACTCTACAATCAGATCCGGCCTGACTGCAGAAGCATCGACATAAACCTGCCGGTATTTGCCGGTTTTAACCAAGATGCCTTTGAGGCCTGCACGCTGGCCACCTGCCACATCCACATCGATATCATCGCCGATGATGACAGCGTCACCCGCCTGCAGGCCCATGTCATCCAGTGCAATCTGAAAGAAATCCGTGGAAGGTTTACCTATGATCATGGCCTGCGTACCGCTCGCATATTCCAGCCCATCGATAAAGGCACCGATATCCATCTGCAGCCCCTGCTCGGTCTGCCAAAAACGGTTTTTATGGATAGCAATCAGTTTTGCGCCCTGCATCAGGCTGTTAAAAACCTCGTTCAACAGCGAGTAAGTCCAGGCAGTGCCGATGTCACCGACGACAATGTAATCAACATCTGTATCGGCCTGGCGAAACTGTGCAAAGTCTTTTTTTATATCATCCGCCAGCAACAGGCGGCACACCGGATCATGCTGGCGCTGCAGGTAAAACAGCGTCGCCTGCGGCGCGCTGATGATTTCATTTGCAGGGATAGCAAAGCCGAGTGCGTTGATTTTGTTCTGCAACGAAACCAGCGACAAAGTGCTGGTATTAGTCACAAAGCGGCAGGGAATGCCACTGGCGCGGATTCTGGCAACTGCCTCTATGGCGCCCTCTATCGGTTTTGAACCGACATACAGCACGCCATCCAGGTCAAACAGGATGCCTTTAAGTGACGATAGTGTATTCATATTAACCACCCTTCAAATCAGGTTAGCTAAAACAACACCTATTACAAGACCTGCTAAGAGCATATTTCTAAGTTAGAAGCCTAATCTGTGACTTTGTTCACCATGACAGCTAATCAGGGTTTGATGTATTCCAGATTATTCATGTACGCCCTCAGCACTTGCGGCACTTTTACGCTGCCATCGGCCTGCTGGTAGTTCTCAAGCACCGCCACCAGGGTACGGCCAACCGCCAAACCTGAGCCATTCAGTGTATGCACCAGCTCAGGCTTGCCATTCTCGTTTCTGAAACGAGCCTGCAAACGGCGTGCCTGAAACGCTTCACAGTTAGAAACTGATGAAATCTCACGGTAGGTATTCTGTGCCGGTAGCCATACTTCCAAGTCATAAGTCTTGGCAGCGCCAAAACCCATGTCACCGGCACACAGCGAAACCACGCGGTACGGCAGCTCAAGTGCTTTAAGGATATTCTCGGCGTGGCCTACCATCTGCTCCAGCGCTTCATAACTTTTTTCGGGATGTACGATCTGCACCATTTCCACTTTATCAAACTGGTGCTGGCGTATCATGCCCTTGGTGTCGCGCCCGTATGAACCCGCCTCGGATCGGAAGCAAGGCGTGTGTGCAGTCAATTTAATCGGCAATGCTTCCAATGGCACAATCTCGCCGCGCACGGTGTTGGTCAGCGTCACTTCAGAAGTTGGAATCAGGTACAGCTTGCTGTCGTTATGGTTCAAAGAAAACAGGTCTTCTTCAAATTTCGGCAGCTGGCCGGTGCCAATCAGGCTTTCGGCATTCACCATATAAGGCGTATAGCATTCGGTGTAACCGTGATGGTCGGTCTGTGTATCGAGCATGAACTGTGCAAGCGCACGGTGCAGCTTTGCAATCTGGCCGCGCATCAGCGTGAAGCGCGCACCTGAAAGCTTGGCACCAGTATCGAAATCCAGCCCCAGTGGCGCACCTACATCAGCATGGTCTTTGACTTCAAAATCAAACACGCGCGGTGTACCGATACGGCGTACCTCAACGTTGTCTTCTTCAGATTTACCAGCTGGTACGCTCGCATGGGGCAAGTTAGGCACGTTCAGCAGCAGGTTCTGCAACTCGGCCTGTAATTCACCCAGGCGGGTCTCGTCCGCTTTCAACTGGTCACCCAGGCCGGCAACTTCGGCCATGATGGCAGAAACATCCTCCCCTTTTGCTTTCGCCATGCCGATCTGTTTTGAAGCATTATTGCGTTTTGCCTGTAAATCCTGCGTGCGTGTCTGCACGGTTTTACGTTCTTGCTCCAGCGCTGTGAAGCGGGCTGAGTCAAACTCAAAGCCACGTCTTTTCAACTGTGCAACAACACCGTCTAAATCATTTCTTAATGCTTGAATGTCTAACATTTAATTTTCCTAAAGATCTTTGTTTAGCCGCAGATAAACGCAGATGCACACAGATAAAACCATGCACAATACTGTCATTATTTATATGTTTTGGGGCTTGTGGCAAAAATACAAATTTATAACTGATTTTATATCTGCGTGTATCTGCGTGTATCTGCGTTTATCTGCGGCTAAATTATTTTTTCGCTTTCTTATCTAGTTCACGCAAGTGCGCCAATTTTTCCGCTATTTTACCTTCTAAGCCGCGCGGCGTGGGCACATAAAACTGCTGCGGCGGCAATTCATCCGGGAAATAGCTTTCACCCGCGGCATAGGCTTCCGGCTCGTTATGGGCATAGCGGTATTCCTTGCCGTAATCCAGCGCTTTCATGAGCTTGGTCGGCGCGTTGCGCAAGTGCAATGGCACAGTGCGGGATTTATCCTGCGCGACAAAGGCTTTGGCCTGGTTGTACGCCATGTAGGCCGCATTGCTCTTGGCGGCCACGGCCAGATAAATCACTGCATTCGATAATGCCAGCTCACCTTCAGGAGAGCCGAGGCGCTCATATATCTGGCAGGCTTCCAGCGCCATGGTCTGCGCGCGCGGGTCGGCAATGCCAATGTCTTCAACCGCCATACGCACGATGCGCCGGCCCAAATACAGCGGGTCGGCTCCGCCATCAATCATACGTAAAAACCAATACAAAGCAGCATCCGGGTTAGAACCGCGCACTGATTTATGCAAGGCTGAAATCTGATCGTAGAACGCTTCACCGCCTTTATCAAAACGGCGCAGCTTACTTGCCATCGTGGTTTGCAGAAAGGCTTCGTCTATCTCGGTAATACCTGCGCCCTGCGCTGCATTGAACAAGCCTTCGGCAAAATTAAGCAAGCGCCTGGCATCGCCATCAGCATAGGCCAGCACCTGCTCGCGCACGTCGGCGGTAAGCATAGTGTTTGTAGCCACCAGCTGCTGGGCACGGTCTAATAACAGTGACAGCTCAGGTTCAGACAAAGCATTCAGCACAAAAACCTGGGCACGGCTCAATAGCGCACTGTTCACTTCAAACGAAGGGTTCTCGGTCGTTGCACCGATGAAAGTTATGAGGCCGCTTTCAACAAACGGCAGAAAAGCATCCTGCTGGCCTTTGTTGAAGCGGTGCACCTCGTCAACGAACAGAATGGTTTTGCGACCATGCTGCTGCAAGGTGAGGTCGGCACGCTCTACTGACTCACGGATGTCCTTGATGCCGGACAGTACGGCAGAAATCGGGATAAATTCGGCATCGGCCGTATTGGCAATCAGGCGTGCCAGCGTGGTTTTACCCACACCCGGCGGGCCCCATAAGATCATAGAAGGCAGCTTGCCTGACTGGAATGCCAGCCGCAAAGGCTTGCCGGCGCCCAGCAGGTGCGACTGCCCTACCACCTCATCGAGCGTTTTAGGGCGCAGGCGCTCGGCAAGCGGCGCTTCAGGCGCATTAGGTGCAAACAGGCTATTCAAAATAAGCAATACATCTAATTAAAATTCAAGCATCAAAATATCAATAGCGGGCAAAGCCAGGCTTTACTCACCAACCACATCCACACCCTTGGGCGGGATGAACAAAAAGCTCTTATCCTCAAGTGCCGGATTTACCTGTATCTGAGAAAAGGTAATTTTAGTGGTATGGTCAAAACTATCCACCAGCATCATTTCCTGCAACTTGTTATCTTTAAAGCCCATGAGTATCTTCTTGAAGCCTGAATCAGGATTTTTAGGGTTGGCACTCACCCACTCCAGGCTGTCACGCCGCGATGCATTCACGAGCTTGAAATCATTTTCAATGGCTGCGCCGCCAGCCAGCAGTGATGCCGGACTGGAACCTATAGACTTGCTTAACCCGCGCACGGTAACCTGCGCCAGGTCTGTGTCATACAGCCACACCTGTTTGCCGTCGCTGATAATCTGCTGCTCATAGGGCTTGTTGTAATCCCACCTGAATTTGTTCGGGCGCTTGAGCTGCATCTCGCCATCGACTTCCTGCACCTTGCGACCCTGCTTGTCTGTCACCAGCTGATGGAAATTGGCACGTACCGACTGCGTTTGCTCATAGAACACTTTTACGCTCGACATGCCATCCGCCAGCGCAGCCTGTGAAGCAAGCACAGCCGCCAGAGACAGACATCGCATCGCATTTTTAATTTGTAGCATTTAATTCCCAATAGTTAACTGCAGATACTGCCAACCAATGCTTTAAGCCCGGTTAGCGTTGACCGAAAAAGGTTAATTTAAGCTTCGTGGTGCGGCGCCAGCACTTCACGGTTGCCGTTGCTCTGCATTGCAGATACCAGGCCGGCACGCTCCATGTCTTCAATGAGCCGTGCAGCACGGTTGTAACCTATGCGCAGCTGGCGCTGTACCGATGAGATGCTGGCGCGGCGCGTTTTAAGCACAATACCCACCGCCTCGTCATACAGCGGGTCGACTTCAGAACCGCCTTCACCTGCACCGCCACCGCTGAAGTCAGCGCCACCTTCTTCAGCTTCATTAGTCAAAATGCCTTCGATGTAGTTTGGCTCACCCTGAGCTTTCAGGTAATTCACCACTTTATGCACTTCCTGGTCTGAAACAAAAGCACCGTGGATACGCACCGGGTAACCCGTGCCTGGCGGCAGGTACAGCATATCGCCCTGGCCCAGCAGAGCCTCGGCACCCATCTGGTCTAGAATCGTGCGTGAATCGATCTTGCTTGAAACCTGGAACGCGATACGCGTCGGGATATTGGCCTTGATCAGGCCGGTAATCACATCCACTGACGGGCGCTGCGTTGCCAGCACCAGATGAATACCAGATGCACGTGCTTTTTGCGCCAGGCGCGCAATCAACTCTTCAACTTTTTTACCCACTACCATCATCAGGTCAGCAAACTCGTCAATCACCACCACGATGAACGGCATTTCTTCCAACGGCTCGGGTTCATCGGGCGTCAGGCTGAACGGATGCGGAATCGGGTTACCCTCTTTTTTCGCTTCTTTAATCTTCTGGTTATAACCGGCAAGGTTACGCACACCCAGCATAGACATCAGTTTATAGCGGCGCTCCATCTCGGCCACACACCAGTTCAGCGCATTGCCAGCCTGGCGCATATCAGTCACCACCGGCGCCAGCAAGTGCGGAATACCTTCATAAACAGAAAGCTCCAGCATTTTGGGGTCAATCAGAATCATGCGCACCTGGCTGGCATCTGATTTATACAGCATGCTCAGAATCAAGGCATTCACCGCCACAGACTTGCCGGAACCGGTAGTACCTGCCACCAGCACATGCGGCATTTTGGCCAGGTCGGCCACTGCCGGTTTGCCAGAGATATCCTTACCCAGCGAGATAGCCAGCGGCGAATGCACATCGGCATAGGCCTGGCTGCCCATGATTTCAGACAAATGTACAATCTGGCGTTTAGGGTTAGGTATCTCAAGCCCCATGCAGGTCTTGCCCGGAATCGTCTCCACCACACGCACACTCACTACAGACAGGGCTCGCGCCAGGTCTTTCACCAGGTTGGTCACCTGGCTGCCTTTTACGCCAGGGGCCGGCTCCAGCTCATAGCGCGTAATGACCGGGCCGGGCTGTGCTGTCAGCACTTTCACCTCAATGCCAAAATCCATCAGCTTGCGTTCTATCAGGCGTGATGTGAAATCCAGCGTTTCAGCAGAAGGCAGCTCCACATTGCTGACCGCTTCATCCAGCAGGTGTATTGGCGGCAAAGGTGAATCAGGATGTGTTTCAAACAAGGGCACCTGTTTTTCTTTCTGCACGCGTGCGCTTTTTGCAATCTCCAGCACCGGCGCTTCAATCTGCACCGGTTCGCGGTCTACCACGCGGGCACGTTCATTCTGCACAAACTCGGTACGCTCCTGCTTAACCGCCTCGCCCGCTTTTCTATCCTGCCAGTCGTGCCATTTATGGTGGATGAATTCATAGCCTGCAATCAAGGCTGCCCCCAGTTTTTCTGTGATCATGATCCATGACCAGCCGGTAAACAGGCTGAAGCCCACCACAAACATGACCAGGAGCGCCATGCTGGAACCGGTGTAACCAAATAGGCTACGCAAGCCGGCATCGACAGAGCCGCCCAGCATACCGCCTGGCGCCAGCGGCAGTGCAGTTGGCAAACTGATTAAATGGCCTGACTCCAGGGCACTGGATGCAACCAAGAGCAGCGTAAAACCGATGAAATTAAATAACAGGAACGGCTTCTCGCTCTGATTAACGGCTTCCAGTTTCAGGTACACGAACCACATTGCGTAAAAAGCCAGCACCACCCACCACCAGGCCGAGAAGCCGAACAGGTACAGCATCAAGTCGGAAACCCATGCACCTACCGTGCCACCGCGGTTATGGATGGCGGCATTATCGGGGGCTACATGTGACCACGAAGAATCTTCAGGATGATAGGTGTAAAGAATGACTGCGATATAGAGGCCGGCCAGCACCAAGCCAAGCCACCAGGCTTCTTTTATCAGCGTTATAGCAAGCGGGTTGGGTTTGCTGACCTCAGCCTCACGACGGGCATTGACTGATTTAGATTTTTTGAAAAACAAGATAGAAAAACCTTAAGCTATTTTGGTGTTGGATTGAATTATAGCAGTATCAAAGTACGTGCGTAGGGATTAGAATATCATTCTAATTTCAATCGCATTTTCATGGAGCGTCATAATGGACACCGGGATAAAAGAACAAGACAGAAAAAACATCGCGCAGGGTTTATCTCACCTCCTGGCAGACACTTACACACTCTATTTAAAAACACATTATTTTCACTGGAACGTTACCGGACCGATGTTCAACACACTGCATCTGATGTTTGAAACGCAGTACAACGAACTGGCGCTGGCAGTTGATTTGATTGCAGAACGGATCCGCGCACTGGATGTCTATGCTCCAGGCACTTACAGAGACTTTGCCAAACTATCTTCAATCAAGGAGTCTGAATCAGTGCCCAAAGCGCAGGATATGATTGCAGAGCTGGTAGCCGGGCACGAGGCAGTTTGCCGCACAGCCCGCAGCGTGTTTCCGACCGCTGATGCAGCGTCGGATGAAGCGACGGCAGACTTGCTCACCCAGCGCCTGCAGCTGCATGAGAAAACAGCCTGGATGCTGCGCAGCTTGTTAGAAAAGTAAACTTATGTCATTCCGGCGTAGGCCGGAATGACGCGGTTTTTAATATTTTTGTTAAAATTTTAGTCAATCTTTGTTTTAGAGTTAAACACTCAAAATTAATTTTAGAAAGCAATACACTATGGCAACACGTCACGCCAAATTACTTATTTTAGGCTCAGGCCCGGCAGGCTATTCAGCAGCTGTTTATGCGGCACGCGCTAACCTCAAGCCAGTTTTAATCACCGGCATCGCCCAAGGCGGCCAACTCATGACCACGACTGAAGTAGATAACTGGCCAGCCGATGCTGACGGCGTGCAGGGCCCGGAATTGATGGCGCGCTTTCAGAAGCATGCAGAGCGTTTTAATACAGAAATGATTTTTGACCATATCCATACTACGCATCTGGCTGAAAAACCAATCCGCCTGGTGGGCGATAGCGGCGAATACACCTGTGACGCACTGATTATCGCCACTGGTGCTTCAGCCAAATACCTGGGCCTGCCATCTGAAGAACAATTCTCCGGCAAAGGCGTTTCAGCCTGTGCAACCTGCGATGGTTTCTTCTACCGCAACCAGGAAGTTGCAGTCATCGGCGGCGGCAACACCGCGGTTGAAGAAGCGCTGTACCTGGCCAATATCGCCAGCAAGGTGACACTGGTTCACCGCCGCGATAAATTCAAGGCTGAAGCGATTCTTGTAGATAAGCTGATGGCGCGCGTAGCAGAAGGCAAAATCGTACTTGAGACATTCTCTACCCTGGATGAAGTGCTGGGCGACAATACCGGCGTAACCGGCATGCGTATTAAAAATGTGAATGACGGCAGCACTAAAGACATTAAGTTACAGGGTGTGTTCATTGCCATCGGCCACAAACCGAACACTGACATCTTTGAAGGCCAGCTGGAAATGGAAGGCGGCTACATCGTGACGCAAATGGGTCGCGCAGGCAATGCCACCGCCACCAGCGTACCGGGTGTATTTGCTGCCGGCGACGTGCAGGACCATATCTACCGCCAGGCTGTTACCAGTGCCGGCACAGGCTGCATGGCCGCACTCGATGCTGAGCGCTATCTGGATCATTTGAAATAGATATCTAAACTAGCCCTTACCAATCAAATGCACCTGTAGCAGAATAAAAACCTTAGCTATTTAACTTAATAATTCGTCATTCCCGCATACGACTTTGCAAGCGCTTTAGCACTTAGCAAATCGGAGTGCCTGTGGTGCGTAACCGTAAAGGTCATCACCACTCATCTAGGCCGCTAAAGCGGCAAGATGAAGCGCGATAGGCGGGAATCCAGTCAAGATGGCCGTCAGGAATGATTATTGATTAAGATGTCTTTAATATTCACGTCGCCTGGATACCAGCCTACGCTGGTATGACGAAATAAGCGGAATTAGCTTCATCATCAGATTATTTCAGGAAATAGCTATAGTTGTGATGAAAACGCTCAGCGAACAAATCAAGCAAGTCAAATCTCAGATCAAGAAGGCAGCGCCGGCAAAGCCGGCTGTAGCTGTCGTTGAGCCCGTAGTTGCCGCTGAAGATTTATTCAAGCTGGCGGTAAAAGATGCACGCCCGCTGCCTGATGAATTAAAGCACGCACGGCTGCACCATCAGCCTAACAAACCCAAACCTATCCCCAAGCAATTTATTATGGATGAGCAGCAGGCGCTGGCCGATTCATTATCCGACCATTACATTCCTGCACATGAGCTTGAAACCGGTGAAGAGCTGCTATATCTGCGCGATGGCCACTCTCCCGACATATTAAGCAAGCTGCGGCGCGGGCACTGGGTTGTGCAGGCGGCTATAGACCTGCATGGCCTGATTTCGGATGAAGCGCGGGTTTATGTAGCCACTTTTCTGAATGACTGCAAAAAGCGCGGTTTGCGCTGTGTGCGCATCGTGCATGGCAAAGGCCTGGGGTCACGCAATAAAGAGCCGGTGCTTAAACATAAAATACGCAACTGGCTGGTGCAGCGCGATGAAGTGATTGCCTATGCACAGGCACGTAAAACTGATGGCGGCAGCGGCGCCGTGATTGTGCTGCTGAAATCGCAATAGCGCTGCAACTGCCGGTTGATTACTTGCTGCCAGGTATTATTGGCCGCTGCCTGTAAACACACCCTGGTCTGCATCGGCAAGCAGCTTAAGCAGGTCGGCGCCTTTAAGCGACAGGGCAAACCCTAAAACGCCGCTGCCTATAACTACGGTTTCATAGTCTTTCACACTGTTATCGACCAGTATTTTAATATTCTCCGGCAGCGCAAGCGGCGGCACTGCACCCACCACATAGCCGGTCGCCGCGGGCACTTCATCAAACTCGGCCATGCGGCATTTACGCTCATTCAGATGTTTGCGCAGCAGCCCCCAGTCAGCGCGGCCACCACCGGCAACAGCCAGCAGCACGAACTTGTCTGATGCTGTTTTAAACAGCACGCTTCTCACCACCGACTGCGGGTCCAGGCCTTGTTTTGAAAGCAGCTCTTCAAGGTTCCGCACCGGCTTTTTATCCTCGGTCAATGGAATCTCTACCACTTCATAGGCGATGTTTGCGTTACTTAACAGTTCAGTCACAGGGGAGGTAATGGATATGCTCATGTTCAGCCACTCAATATCAAGTTGGTTCGGTCTATAGCCCCAGCTCACTCAGGCTGGCATGGTCATCTGGCCGGCGACCCAAAGGCCAGAAAAATTTACGCTCTTCTTCTTTAATCGGCATATCGTTGATGCTGGCGTAACGCAGTTCCATCAGGCCATTGGCATCAAACTGCCAGTTCTCATTACCGTAAGAACGGTACCACTGCCCGGAATCATCGTGCCACTCATAGGCAAAGCGCACAGCAATACGGTTATGGTCAAACGCCCACAGCTCCTTGATAAGGCGGTAATCAAGCTCTTTTTTCCACTTGCGCGTCAGAAACTCCACAATCTGCTCACGCCCAACCGGAAACTCGGCACGGTTACGCCACTGGCTATCCGGCGTATACACCAGGGATACACGCTGCGGGTCACGGCTGTTCCAGCCATCTTCGGCAAGGCGTACTTTCTGGGTTGCGCTTTCGCGGGTAAATGGCGGTAGCGGCGGGCGCTTTTCGATATTACT
>Ga0208392_1000459_pt1 | contig 11012 bp, 7 predicted proteins | sample LakWasMeta3_LOW4_2_FD_183855 | JGI IMG/M metagenome (GOLD analysis project Ga0208392, IMG submission 183855) | Freshwater sediment methanotrophic microbial communities from Lake Washington under simulated oxygen tension - Sediment Metagenome... | ecosystem: Environmental > Aquatic > Freshwater >... | reverse complement strand
TTTTTGGTGGCGCAGCAGCAGTATAAGCGCACTCAGGAGCTGGATGGCATCACTCAGAAAATTTCAAAACATATCAGCAATGATGCGGAAAATGAGGCCAAAACCGAGTTGGAGCGCATCCGTGCAACGACCCAGGCTTTAATGTCGAGGCTGCAGCTGCTTGAAGCCTATGCCAGCATTCAAAGTTCTCTGGGCAGGGTTTATGTGTCAATGGGCCTTGATCCGTTGCCGGCCTTTATTGAAAATTACGACATTAAGACGCTGGCCAACTCCATTGAAGCAGTGGACAAAAACTGGCAGGCCGGGCGCTTCCCTACGGTAACCAAGCCGGAAGAAAAATTATCGGCTGCTGATTCGGGTGCGATCAAGAAGGTCAATTAGGTTGGCATGCGCCATCATTCCCATATTCCGGGGCACCGTGTTAAGTTAAGCGGATCAGACCTTCCAGGTTTTAAAAACCTGGAAGGTCTAGCGAACGGGTTACCTCATGCTCAGGCCTAGCAGTCCAGTAGGGTACGCATCGCGTACCTTTATTGGGGCTGGGGCGTATGGGAAATGGTACGCGATGCGTACCCTACCGGATCTAGTTTGTCATTCAAAATTACGCCAAAGTTTGATTCGCCCACCTAAAGTGCCAAAAAATCCTATACACGACTTTTCAGATACAACCTCTGCAAACCCCAAGACTTAATTATGCGTACTTTTACAAGACTGCTCATTTGCACCGCAATTTTTAGCACGTTTAACTCAACTTATGCCGCGGAATCGGCTGAAATTCGAGCTCAATTGAATGCCCAGCATTCGTCGATCTTGTCCAGTGAAATGGCGGCAAAAATCATTCAGCTCAATGTTCAGGAAGGCGAGCGGTTCAAGCAGGGGGACTTGCTGGTTGCCTTTAATTGCGCCGAGCAGCAGGCGCAATTGAAAAAGGCGCAGGCCATTGTGCAAGCCGCCGAGAAAACCTATGAGGTCAATAGCCGCTTGAGCAAGCTCAATTCCATGAGTCCGCTGGAGCTTGAAATGGCGGCTGCCGAAGTCGCCAAAGCCAAGGCCGATATTGCCTTGATGGGAGCGGTGCTGCAAAAATGCACGATAACCGCGCCTTTTTCCGGGCGCGTGGCCGAGCGCTTGGTGCAGCGCCATCAATATGTCAAAGCCGGCGACCCGATTCTGGATGTTCTGGATGACAGCCAGCTTGAAGTGACTGTGCTGGTGCCCTCCCATTGGTTGAAGTGGCTGAAGCCGGGTTCCGAGTTTAAGGTTTTCCTTGAAGAGACGCAGCGCGAATACCCGGCCAAGGTCAAGATGGTCGGGGCGCGTATCGACGCGGTCAGTCAAACCATTAAGATTACCGGCGTCATCACCGGCAAGGCCGATGATCTTCTGGCCGGGATGAGCGGCCGGGCTGTTTTCGCAGCGGCGGCCTCGGACGGAAGCGTTGCAACCGCTGCTGAAGCAACGCGGCCGGCTGCCAAGCATGACTAATGCCATATCCGAATCCCAGCGCCAACTTACGGCGCTGGCAACACTGCTGCAACTGGAAAAATCTTTCCGTAATGCCGATACCGCCGAAGCGCTGGCCTATACGCTGGTTAACGATAGCCGCGGCCTGATTGAATTTCGCCAGGCAGCGCTATGGCGAATCGACAACTCCGAGGTGGTTGCGGTCTCCGGCCTGCCGGTGGTCGACTCTAATGCCCCGTATATAAGCTGGTTGAAGCAGGTATTCAAGCAGCTGGAGTCGGACACTTCAGGAACCATTCGTCCCTTAACAGCCGAAGATCTGGACGGCGATTGCGGCGATAACTGGCCGCAGTGGCTGCCTGACCATGCCTTGTGGCTGCCGGTATCAGCCTATGGCGCCATGCCGCAAGCCGGGCTGTTGCTGGCGCGGGAATCGGCCTGGACGGACGGCGAGCTTTATTTGCTGGAGCATGTCGCGGACACTTTCGGCCATGCCTGGGCGGCTTTGGCGCCCAGGCCACCTTTCTGGAAACAGGATTGGCTGAGCAAAAAACGCCTGATGACCGGCCTGGCGGTGCTGTTCTGTCTGCTTTGGGTTCCGGTACGGCAAACGGCGCTGGCTCCGGCCAGCGTTATACCCGCCCACCCGACCATACTCAGGGCCGCTATCGATGGCGTTGTCGATCGGTTTTACGTGCAGCCCAACGAGCAGGTAAGCAAAGACCAGCGATTGTTAAGCCTTGAAGAAGAGACCATAAAAAACAAGCTGACTGTGACCCGCAAGGCCTTGGCGGTTGCCGAAGCCGAATACCGCAAAACCGCGCAGCAGGCGATGTTCGATATGGACAGCAAGGCGCAGGTCAACATTCTTAAGAGCCGGACTGAACAGCAGGAAGCGGAAGTGCGCAGCATGGAGGACTGGTTGGCGCGCGTCGACATTAAAGCGCCCCATGCCGGCATCGTGGTGTTTTCCGATGTCAACGACTGGATAGGCAAGCCGGTCACCATCGGTGAGCGCATCCTGATGGTCGCCGACCCTGCCGATGTCGAACTGGAAGTGCAGTTGCCGGTCGCCGATGCGATTAACCTGGAGCCGGGCGCCAAGGTGCAGTTTTTCCTGAATATCGATCCGGCCGCGCCGATTTCGGCGGAGCTTTATTTTGCGGCTTATCAAGCCGAGGTGACGCCTGATGAGGCCCTGGCTTATCGATTGAAAGCCCGATTCAGGCAAACGGATGTGTTGCCGAGAATCGGCCTGAAAGGGACAGCCAAGGTTTTCGGCTCGCGGGTTCCGTTTGTTTATTATGTGCTAAGAAGACCTTTGGCGGCCTTGAGACAATGGCTGGGCATGTAATCAGCCTGCCTCCGCTGCGTGAAGAACTGGCCCTGCTGCCGGGGCCAAGTGCATTTGACGGCTCCCCCACTTGGACGCTTTACGATCCGGCCAACCAGCGTTTCTATCGTATCGGGCAGCTTGAAAGCGAGATTCTGGCGCACTGGGACTTGAATACGCCCGAAGCTATCAGCGAACAAATATCGCAGCACGGCTTGTTCAATATCGGCGTTGATGATGTGCTGCATGTATTGCAGTTCTTGTCCGGCCATAACCTGCTCCAGGTCCGGGGCAGGGAAGCCGTGCAACGCCTGGCTTCGCAAGCCAAGGCCGCGCATCATCACTGGTTTGCCTGGCTGATACACCACTACCTGTTTTTCAAGATTCCGCTGCTGCGCCCGGATCGCTTGCTGGCCCGGACTTATCCGGCGCTACGTTGGATTTATCAGCCGGCGGTGCTGTACGTGTTGATGGCGCTGGCAGTGGTTAACCTGTATTTGCTGATCGACCGCTGGGAAATGTTCAGCCGGACGTTCCTGCATTTTTTTTCGGCGGAAGGCTTCGTTTATTACGCCGTCGCGCTGACCTTGACTAAAACCCTGCATGAATTGGGGCATGCCTATACCGCGCATCGATACGGCTGCCGGGTTTCCGCGATGGGCGTGGCTTTTCTGGTGATGATGCCGGTGTTGTTTACCGATGCCAGCGACGCCTGGAAACTGACTTCCCGGCGGCAACGCATGGCGATCGGTTTTGGCGGCATTGCCGCCGAGTTGGGGCTGGCGGTGTTGTGCACCACGCTGTGGCACTTTTTGCCCGACGGCCCGTTGCGCAGCAGCGTGTTTTTGATGGCGACCACCACCTGGGTCATGACGCTGTTGATCAACCTCAACCCATTGATGCGTTTTGACGGCTATTTTCTGCTGTCGGATTACTGGGGAATTGAGAACCTGCAAAATCGGGCGTTCGCGCTGGGTCGCTGGCAGCTTCGGCGGCTATTGTTCGGTTTTGCCGATGAGGTGCCGGAGCGGTTTCCGCCGCATACTCAGCGATTGCTGTTGATTTACGCCTGGAGCATCTGGATTTACCGTTTTTTCCTGTTTCTGGGCATCGCCCTGTTGGTGTACCACTTTTTCTTTAAATTACTCGGACTGTTTTTAATGATGGTCGAAATAGGCTGGTTTATCGTGCTTCCTATCGTCAAAGAAATCAAACACTGGCTGGATCATCGCCAGCATATGGAATGGAACCGCAACACGCTGACGACTTCGGCCGCAGCCCTGATCGCCATCGGCGTTTTGTTTATCCCCTGGCAGAGCCGTATCGAAGCGCCCGGATTGCTGAAAATAGCTGCCCACACCGAGCTTTTCATGCCGCTGCCCGGCAAGCTGGACCGCATTCTGGTCAACAAAGACGATACCGTTAAGGCAGGGCAGACGCTGATGCAGTTCAGTTCTTCCGACCTTGAAGCAAAACTTGAACAAAGCAAAATAGAGATTGAGTCGTTACGGTGGGAAGTATCGTTTCATGGACAGGATAAGAACCTGAATGAGCGGCATCTGGTGGCACTGACCGAGCTGGAAAGCGCGGTCAGTGAATATGACAGCCTGATGGATGAACAAAAGCGCCTGACCGTTCAGGCGCCTTTTGACGGCGAAATTATCGAAGTCAACGATCAGCTGAATGCCGGGGAATGGGTAGCCCAGGACGAGCCGCTGATAACAGTGGGCAAGTTCGATGCCTACCAGATAGAAGCTTTTCTGGCGGAAGACCATCTGGGGCAGGTGCAACCCGGCGCCAAAGCCGATTTTTACCCCGATCAACTGGACTGGCCAGGCATACCGTGCCGGATCGTGCGCATCGATAATGCCGCAGCGTCGCAGCTGCCGCCGGTTTTTACCTCCCGTTATAACGGCAGTATTGCGGTTCGAGGCAATAACAAGGATGAATTGGTTCCCGAAAGCTCGGTTTACCGGGTCTGGCTACAGCCTATGGATAACGGCGAACCGGTCAACCGGGCCATCAAGGGCAATGTGCTGATTGATGGGAAGCCGGAAAGCATTGCTTCATCGCTATGGCGGCAAGTGGTTGCGGTGTTTATCAGGGAGTCGGGGTTTTAGAGCATTTCTCGGTCAATCCCACTGTTAAGCACTATCTGTTGAGCAGTAGGCATTTGCTATAGCACGAATCGGGTCCCGTTTGCCGCGCCGAGCACCGGAGCTTTTGTTGAGAGTAGCCCATAGGGGTGCGGCAGGGATGCCGCACGTCAGCAGAGGGGCAGGAGCCCCTTCTGCTGACCCTCGACAAAAGCGAGGAGCGTAGGATGTGAGCGGCAACGGGCCGCCTTTTCTTTGGATACTTTCTTTTCGACTGCATGGATGCAGGAGGTAGAGCAACGCAGGGAGCAGTTGCCGAGGCGGCGCAAAAGAAAGTATCTCGCCCTCGGGGGCGAGACCCCGATTCAAGCAAGCGTCGCGGCAGCGACTCCTTAAATCACAGCGTAACTCATCCCAGACGGTATTCTTTAGTCGCTAAGAAATGCTCTAGACGTATAGACGTCAACAAATCCTGGGCAACTGCTCTCCGCTCAGTAAATCCAGAACCCGGCTGATGCCCATTGCCGTTTGCAGGGTGACAGCGCCCTGCGGGTGCACTGTTTTAACCTCGCCGATCCGGCAGGCCTGTTTGCCCAGAGGGTGCCGGTGCAATGCGCTCAAGGCTTGCTCGGTCTGTTCCTCGGGCACAAACAGCGCAAAGCAGCCTTCGTTGGCAATGTACAGCGGATCAAAGCCTAAAATTTCACAGGCGCTGTTAACGTCCTGATGTATCGGCAGTGCCGCTTCGTCGATTTCCATGGCGTGGCGCGAGGTGGAAGCCAGCTCGATCAGGCAGCTGGCGAGGCCCCCACGCGTTAAATCTCGCATGCAATGGATGTCAATGCCGGCTTGCAGCAAGTCCATAACCAGGCCGGACAGGTCGGCGCAGTCGCTGATAATGCTGCTGTCGAAGTTCATGCCTTCACGCTCCAGCATGACCGCAATGCCGTGCCGCGCGATGTCGCTGTTGATGATGATACTGTCGCCGGCCTGGATATTGGCGGGCAACACGTTGACGTTTTCGCCGATCAGGCCGATGCCTGCGGTGTTGATATAAACGCCGTCGCCGCTGCCGTGATCGACCACTTTGGTGTCGCCGGTCACGATCAATACTCCCGCTTGTTGCGCGGCCTGTTGCATGGATTCGACGATGCGTTGCAGGTCCTTGATCGGGAAACCTTCTTCAATAATCAGCGCGCAGCTCAGGTATAAAGGTTTGGCGCCGCTCATCGCCAGATCGTTCAAGGTGCCGCATACCGCCATCTTGCCGATATCGCCTCCGGAAAAAAACAGCGGTTTGACGACATAAGAGTCGGTGGTAAAAGCCAGCCTGGAGCCGTTGACGTTTAAGACAGCACTGTCGTGTTTCTGGTTCAACAGGGGATTGCTGAATGCCGGCTGGACCAGCTTGTCCAGCAGTTGCTGCATCAGCCGGCCCCCGCCGCCATGCGCCATGACGATCTGTTCGTATTGCAGGGGCAGGGGACAGTTCAGTTTTAACTCAGACATGTTGATGGCGACGGTAGCGGTAATAGGCGGCGCATGCGCCTTCGGAAGACACCATGGTGGCGCCCAGCGGGTGTTCGGGCGTGCAGGCCGTGCCAAATTCGGCGCATTGCACGGGCTTGATCAAGCCTTGCAGCACTTCGCCGCTGCGGCAGGCGGCAGGTTCCTGAGTGTTAATTGCGGTGACCGCAAAACGCTGTTCGGCGTTCCAGGCGTCGTAAGCGGCATTGAGCGCGAGGCCGCTCAAAGGAATTTCACCGAGGCCGCGCCAGCTTCTGTCGACGACGTCGAACACTTGGCTGATCAGCTGTTGCGCAGGCTGGTTGCCTTGTTCCTTGACCACCCGGCTGTATTCGTTTTCGATCTGGTAACGGTTTTCTTCCAGTTGTTTGATGCACAGGTACAGGCCGTGCAGGATATCGACCGGCTCAAAGCCGGTGATGACGATAGGGATTTTATAGCGCGCAGAGAGCGGCAGATATTCATGGTAGCCCATGATCGAGCAGACGTGGCCTGCGCCTAGAAAACCTTGCACCTGTTTGTCGGGCGAGTCGAGCAGCGCCTGCATGACCGGCGGTACACGGACGTGGCAAATCAGCAGCGAAAAGTTGTCCAGCCGTTGCTGCTTGGCCTGATAGGCGGCCAGGGCCGTGGTCGGGGCGGTGGTCTCGAAGCCCACGCCGAAAAACACTACCTGCTTGTCCGGATGGGCCTTGGCGAGATTCAGCGCGTCCATCGGCGAATAGACAATACGGATATCGGCGCCTTGGGCTTTCAGGCTGAGCAGATCGTGGTGCGAGCCGGGGACGCGCAGCATGTCGCCGAAAGAGCAGAAAATGACATTGGGTTGCGAGGCAATCGCCAGCGCCTTATCGATATAAGCCAGCGGCGTGACGCAGACCGGACAGCCGGGGCCGTGGATCAGGTTGATCTGCTCGGGCAGTAGTTGATCGATGCCGTATTTTATGATGCTGTGAGTCTGGCCGCCGCAGACTTCCATGATGCTCCAGGGCTGCGTGGTAATGGCTTTGATCGCGGCCGCTAGTTTTTTGGCGGTTGCCGGGTCGCGAAACTCGTTCAGGTAATTCACGCGGGCGCTGGCTGTTTCGGGCAAATTTGTCATAGTCCAGGCTCGAAGTTTGCTAAATCATCAAACGCTTCAAGACTGGCCTGAGCTTCGGTTTCATCCAGAACGGACAGTGCGAAACCGGCATGCACGATGACGTAATCGTTGATTTTGGCTTCCGGTACATAGGCCAGGCTGATGTCTTTTACGACGCCGGAAAAGTTAACGCGCCCGGTACGCGCCAAGGGATCTGTGTCATCAGACAGGCTGATAATTTGTCCGGGTACGGCTAGACACATAAATTATCCTATATATTTTGCGGCATATAACTGGCCGAGAGCCAGTCCGCCATCGTTAGGGGGAATGTTTTCATGGCAGTATACCGCAAAGCCCGAGCGCTTTAATCTCTCGGCTGCGTTTGCCGTAAGGCGGGCATTTTGAAAACAGCCGCCGCTGAGGACGATTGTCTGTTGTCCGGCCCGTTGGGCTATCGCCAGTATGATTTCAGCCAGGGTGTTGTGAAACTTGGCGGCGATCAGTTCAACCGGACTGTGCTGTATATCTTCCAAGAGCTGTTCCAGGGTGATTTTCCAGTCGACGATAAGGGGCGTTTGTTGTTGGATATGAAAATCGTAGTACAGATCGGATGCGCTTGCTGTCGCGTTTTGTTCCAACGCCATGGCCGCCTGGCCCTCATAATCATTGATATGACATAGCCCCAAGAGGCTGGCAATGGCATCGAATAAGCGCCCGGCGCTGCTGGTGCGAGGGCAATTGATCTGGCGGCTTAAGGCCGATTGCAACAGGTTTAATTCCTGGGCGGAAAAGGGTAGACCTTGACGCTCGAAGGCATTGCCGCCAAAGACTTCATAGAGCAGGCCCAAGGCAGCGCGCCTGGGTTCCTGCATGGCTTTGTGGCCGCCGGGCAATGGAAATGGCGAAAAATGGGCGTAGCGTTCAAAGCCTTGTTCAGTAATAAGCAGGAATTCGCCGCCCCACAGCGTGTTGTCGGTGCCGAGCCCAGAGCCGTCCCAACAGATGCCGAGCGCGGGCGGTTCCAGTCCGTGCTCGGCCATACAAGACAGAGCATGCGCGTAATGATGTTGTACCGGTCGGCTGGGCTGGGGCAGGCTGACGGCAAATTGGCTGCTGGCATAGCCGCTGTGCAGGTCGTGCATGATACGGGTCGGGCTGACTTGGTAGAAGTTCTGTAGATCCGCCAGCGTGGCCTGGAACTGCTGTTGGGTCGCTTCCACATCAAGATCGCCAAGATGCTGGCTTAAGATGACATGGTGTTCATGGCTGATCGCGACGGTGTTTTTTAACTGGCCGCCCAACGCCAGCGTGTCGGGCATGGCCGTTTTTAACGTGACTGGCAGCGGGGCATAGCCTCGGGCTCTGCGCAGGACGGTGATTTTACCGTTGATGAGCCGGACCACGGAATCGTCAAGCGGCCGCAGGATGGGGCGGTCATGAGTCAGGAAATAATCGGCAATGCCGGCAAGTCTGGTCAATGCCTGTTGCTCGTTGATGCAGATGGGTTCGTTCTGGCGGTTGCCGCTGGTTGCGATCAGCATATGCAGCGGCTTCGCGACGATGTCTTTACTCAACAGCAAGTGGTGCAGCGGCGAATAAGGTAGCATGATGCCGAGCAGGTTACTGCCGGGGGTAACCGCTGATGTGGGGGCGGCTTCCAGTGGCTTGGCTTTTAATAACACAATCGGCGCAGCGGCGGAGCACAGGGCTTGTTGTTCAAGCGCATTAATCTCGCAAAGTTGCTGCGCAGCGGCTAAATCAGCAACCATCAAGGCAAAAGGTTTTTGCGGACGGTGCTTGCGCAACCTGAGGCGCTCGACGGCCTCCCGTTTTGTGGCATTAACCAGCAATTGATAGCCGCCTATGCCTTTAATGGCGACGATCTTGCCATCTTGCAAATGTTTGATTGCCTCACGCAATGCCTCATGCTTTTCGCTTAAAAGCCTTCCTGACCCGTCAAGCAAGCTCAAGTGGGGGCCGCAGTTTGGGCAGGCGATAGTCTGGGCATGGAAACGCCGGTTGTCGATGCCCTGGTAGTCCTGCTCGCAGGCGGGGCAGGGCCTGAATGCCGCCATGCCGGTCCGGCTTCGGTCATACGGTTGCTGGGCCATGATGCTGTAGCGCGGCCCGCAATGGCAACAGCTGGTAAACGGATAGAGATAATAACGGCTGGCGGGGTCGAAAATGTCGCGGACGCAATCGGGGCAAACGGCTATGTCCGGCAGCACAAAGGCGGATTGTTTGTCGTCAGTCGTGCTGTCTTTAATCCGGAAATCGTCAAAGCCTTCCAGAGGCAGTGCGGTTATAGTTGAAGAATCGATTTTTGCAAAAGGCGGCAATTGATTGTGCAGGCTGTCGAGAAAATCCTGCTGGTATTCGGGGTGGCCTTCGATGTCGATAGTGACGCCGCTGCTGGTATTGGCAATCCAACCTTTTTGGTAGTGCTGCCGGGCAAGGCGGACAATGAACGGGCGAAAGCCCAGTCCCTGTACGAAACCTTTGATGTTGATTTTCAAATGCGCTTTGTTAATATTGAAGCCTTTTGTCAAGGGGATAAACCGAGTTTTTATCTGTCACTTAAATAGTAGACGGTATATAATCTCATGCTTTTATTCAATCATTTACTAAATTCATACCGGAAAAAAACATGCTGGGTAAGTTGGTTAGATTTGTTATAGGTAGCCGAAATGACAGGCTGATTAAGAAGAAAAGGGCGCTGGTCAAAAAGGTCAATGCGCTGGCTTCTGAATACGAAAAATTGTCTGATGATGCGTTAAAAGCAAAAACGCAGGAATTTCGTGATCGCTTGGCGCAAGGTGAAAAACTGGACAATCTGATTCCAGAAGCGTTTGCGACAGTCAGGGAAGCATCGACCAGAGTTTTCGGCATGCGTCATTTCGACGTGCAGTTGATCGGCGGCATGATTCTTCATGACGGCAAAATTGCCGAAATGAAAACCGGCGAAGGCAAAACCCTGATGGCAACCTTGGCGGCCTATCTGAACGCATTGCCTGGCCGCGGCGTGCATGTGGTTACGGTTAATGACTATCTGGCCAAGCGCGATTCCGAATGGATGGGCAGGCTTTACGGTTTTCTGGGCTTGACTACCGGCGTGATCATCAGCCAGATGGACAGCGAGGAGCGACGCCAAGCTTATGCGTCAGACATCACTTACGGCACCAACAACGAATTCGGCTTTGATTATCTGCGCGACAATATGGCTTTTAGCCTGGCGCAAAAAGTCCAGCGCGATTTAAGCTTTGCAATTGTCGATGAGGTGGATTCTATCCTTATCGATGAGGCGAGAACGCCGCTGATTATCTCCGGGCCTACCGAAGAAAGTACTGAGATCTACGTCAAAGTTAACCTGATTGTCCCGTTCCTGAAAAAGCAGGAAAAAGAAGGCGAGCCGGGCGATTACACGGTCGATGAAAAAGTACGGCAATTATACCTGACCGAAGCAGGCCATGAGCGGGTTGAACATTTAATGGTAGAACATGGCTTAATGGCT
>Ga0208392_1000458_pt1 | contig 11024 bp, 12 predicted proteins | sample LakWasMeta3_LOW4_2_FD_183855 | JGI IMG/M metagenome (GOLD analysis project Ga0208392, IMG submission 183855) | Freshwater sediment methanotrophic microbial communities from Lake Washington under simulated oxygen tension - Sediment Metagenome... | ecosystem: Environmental > Aquatic > Freshwater >... | reverse complement strand
GTTGCCATTTTGAAAAACTCCTAAAATAAATACTTACGGTTAACACAGAACTACAACATTGATAACCGGGACTTCCACTCGTTCAACATCTTTACTCTGCTGGGGTAAATTGTACTGCTATTTTAAACAGGATGCCATTTATTGAAACGTTTTGTATAGCCCATCCAAAACTAATGAATTAGGACTGACCATACCGACAACCTTGTTGTTTTCAAGAACGGGCGCCCTGACCAGGTTATAATTGGCAAAAAGCCGCGAGCAATAACGAATATCCATATCAGGATGTACCGAAATGACCGGCTTACTCATGATTTCATAGACGTTAACCCGGTCCGGTGCACGGTCCTTGGCCAGAACATGGCGAGCGATATCACCGGAAGTCAGCATGCCGTACTCATCATCTTCATTGCGCTTATTCACAATAAGAACAGCTGTTTTAAGTGTTTTCATTTTTGTTAAGGCATCGGCTACCGTAGCAATCCCGTCAATTGTTCCGAAATCGGTTTTCATGACATCTTTGACGCGGATCAAGACACTTTTTTCTATCATATTTTATCCTCAAGTTCATGGGTTAATTCTTCAACCTGGCGCATAACACCGATAGCATCCTCAACATCAACCTGAAAAGCAATGCCGCTGCCGGGTTTGTTGTCGAATTGTGCGGCCTTGGCGATTGTTTCCAAAATATGCCGACTGATATGTTCTTCAACCAGTAATAACAGCACATCGCGTTGAGTTTCCAGCGTCAGGCCAAAAAAGGTTTTCGACTGTTTCAGCCCTTCTCCCCGCGCGGAATTGATGACCGTAGCGCCTTTCGCGCCGTTTTTACGCGCAGTATCAAGCACCAGATCGGTTTTATCGTCTTCGACAAAGGCAATGATTAATTTGAAATGCATGGTTTTCCTCAGGGTTTGGATGAGATGCTGCGCTTTCCAAGCCATTGTGCAAGTTGCACGTAACTCAGTACAGCAATAATGGGGAATAAGCAGGCAAAAGCGACTAAGCCAAAGCCATCCAATAAGGGGTTTCGGCCCGGTACAGCCTCGGCCAGTTGCAGGCCTAATGCCGTCACCAGTGGCACGGTAACTGTCGATGTTGTTACTCCGCCAATGTCATAAGCCAGCCCAATAATTATTTTCGGCGAAAATAGGGTTTCAATTAGTACGACAACATAACCTGCGATAATAAAATAATAAAGCTCTATCCCCGTGACAATCCGAAAAGTTCCCAGCGTCAAGCCAAAAGCGACCCCTACAGCAACCGCAATACGTAAGCCCAATGCACGAATAGTGCCACCTGAAATTTGTTCGGCTTTAAGGGCAACAGCGAGTAAGGACGGTTCTGCCAGAGCCGTCGCAAAACCGATGCTGGCGGCAAAAACATAAATCCAGAAATAAGCTTGCCAGCCTACGTTCTGTTCACCAGAATTAACGCTCAAAAACTCAGGTGTGGTCAACTGGGTTGCCATCAATTTTCCCAGCGGGAACAAGGCCATTTCCAGGCCTTCCAGAAAGAAAGCAATACCCAGTACAACATACAAAAAACCTATTAGCGTTTTTTTGGGATGAGCTATTGGTTTACGAATTATCAGTAGCTGAAAACCAATGATTATAGCGGCAATAGGCAATATATCTCTGCAGGTTGTCAGCAAAACGAGCGCAAATTGATTCAACCAGTAACTCATCTAATCATCCCGTAAGCCATCACAAAAATGATTGGCGTCAATGACGCAAAGGCGATCAGTCCAAAACCGTCAACCATCGGATTACGGCCCTTGATGGCAGTCGCCAAGCCCACACCCAACGCGGTTACTAGCGGAACGGTAATGGTTGAGGTTGTGACACCGCCCGAATCATAAGCAATACCGATGATCTCCGCTGGAGCGAACGGCGTCAGGATGATCACGCCGCAATAACCACCGATAATCAGGTAATATAAAGGCCAGCCCCGGATGATTCTAATTACACCAATTAATATGGCAAAACCGACCGACAGGGCGACGCTAATACGTAATCCTAATGCATAACTATCCCTGGCTGTATTGGTTTGTTCAATCATGCCGCCTTTACTGGCAATATTTGCCGCCTGTTCAGCAACCGCAATAAGCGCAGGTTCCGCAACCGTGGTGCCAAAACCCAGACAAAATGCAAAAGTCAATAGCCAGAATAAACTCCCTTTACGGGCAAAAGCGTATGCCATCGCCTCACCCAGTGGGAACAGACTTTGTTCCAACCCCTGAATAAACAGGGTGAGGCCTAGAATGACAAAGAGTGCGCCGATAACTAAACTGGTAACATCAGGCAAAGGCTGCCGAATAATAAAAATCTGAAAAATCAAAACAACGGCAAGAATTGGAGCCAAATCCAAACAACTGTTGAACAGTTGTTTAATAAAACGGTTCTTTAACATAAATGTTCCAATTTCCTGAAGACGGCTTGATTGTATATTAAAGAAGTGTCATAAAGCTATCAGGTAAATGACTTGCTTCAAAAATCAGCAGGATTAATAATTAGGTTTGCTAAAGAATTATAGGATTTCGACTATTTACATAAAATTTACAAAGGGGAGAATATAGTCGCTACCTCCAGCATCAACATCGTGCAAACCAGCAATATAATCACCTTTAAACACGGCATAAGATCGCAAGATAATTTCCACCAATCCTTCCACCAGTTCATAATTGACAAGATGCTCCAAACTAACCCACCTTGCCTCGGAGACATCGCTCTGTGGAATCGGCTGACTGTTTTCTTCGTCCGCTAACAGGGCTATAAAATCAATAATCACATAATGAAAACCTTCAACCCGCCTTTCGACTACGGCGACAATATTTTTAATGTCGGTATCCAGACCTGTTTCCTCTTTAATTTCTCGTTTACAAGCCTCAACCAATGATTCACCCGGCTCTAACTTACCGCCAGGAATAGACCATAAGCCCATTGCTGGTGGCTGATTACGTTGAATCAATAATATTTGTTTTTGATTGTTAAATACGATACCGCTAACACCCAGAGCGGGCACTGGTAATAAATGTTTATTATTCTGCATTCAGTCATTTTTTGAATTTGTCATTATCACTGATGTTTTGATTCTCAGTGAACTCTGTGTCCCTTCTGTTATGCTCAGGACGGGCTCTTTGGTATTTAACCGGTTTTTCCAGATTCAGGGATTTTGCTCATCTACCCTTTTTGCCAGAGCCTGGAGTTCAGAAGAAATTAGTACAGAATAATCCGGCGTATCACTCAATTTCCGCAACGCTTCTGGTAATCTATGCAATTGATCCCGGGTATATTCTCTAATCTCGATCAGTCCAGGTCGTGGTGCTGTTACCGTACCACCCTGCATGACTGAATGCAATAACGGCTGGCCAGAACAAGTCGCATCGGCAACGGTAACGGTATCAAAGCTCATCTCGCCGTTATCCTTATAATGCCGGTACACCTGCTTGCGTCCCGGCCAAGTAGCTTTGCCTTCAGAACGCTTACGTCTGGCTATGCCGGCATATTCCTGCAATTTATAGGCACAGTCAAGATACGGTGCATCGGCCGAAGTATCCAGGCGAGTGCCGATGCCGAAACCATCAATTGGTGCCTTTTGATTAATCAAATCGGCAAGCATGTATTCATCAATATTGCCGCTGGCGAAAATAGTAGTATCCTTGAGACCTCCATGGTCAAGTATCGCCCTGACTTTTTTGGCATGATCCGCTAAATCTCCGCTATCAAGACGCACTCCCTTAATTTTTATACCTTGCGCCTCTAATGCAGGAGCCAAATCGACAACCTTTTGCGCGGCTCTTTCGGTATCGTAAGTATCGATCAATAACACGACATTGTCGGGATTAGCTAAGGCAAAATGAATAAAAGCCTGGCTTTCCTGATTATGGGTTTGTACAAAGGAATGGGCCATTGTACCGTAAACGGGAACACCAAAAGATCTGCAGGCAGAAACCGTTGCTGAACCGTCAAAACCAGCCAGATAGCTGGCTCTGGCGGCCAGCAATGCGGCCTCGCTACCATGCGCCCTGCGCATGCCGAAATCAACCAGTAATTTGTCTTCTGCTATTAATACCGAACGCGCCGCTTTGGAAGCTATCAAAGTCTGGAAATGCAATAGATTAATCAATCTGCTTTCTATCAATTGCGCTTCGGGAAGAGGCGCCGTTATGCGTAGAATCGGTTCATTCGGGAAAAATACTGTACCTTCGGACATAGCATGAACATCGCCGGTAAAGCGCAATGACGCCAAGCGGTCAAGCACCGCCGGTTTGAAGTGCCGGGTGCCCGCCAGCCATTCAATTTCACCGGGAGAAAAACGTAATTCTTTCAGATAGCTTAGCACCTGCTCCAGACCCGCAGCGACCAGATAACCGCGGTTTTTAGGCAGTTTGCGAACAAAAAACTCAAATACCGCAACCTCATCCATGCCTTGCTCATAATAGCCCTGCAGCATGGTCAACTGGTACATGTCGGTCAGTAATGCGCTATTTTCTGTCATTGAATCATAGCCAATGTAATAGGTATCGCACCCTTTGAAATCATTTTATTGATTGCCTGCTCGCCATCTTGGTTGTGCACATTAACAGCACGCACAGCATCTGTCAGCAACAGCACCTCATAGTTACGGTTCAGGGCATCGCATACAGTATGTAAAACACAATAGTCAGTAGCCAAACCACCAATGAACAAACGTGAGACACTCAACTTTTCCAACAGCTTATTCAGGTCAGGATTCTCAAAACCTGAATAACCGTCATTTTCTACCTCTATTCCTGTGGAAAAAACAGGGGCATTGGCAGGTAGATGCAAGCTTCTGGCAAACTCTGAACCGGTAGAACCGGCAATACAGTGATCGGGCCATGGTCCGCCCTGCTTAATAAAAGACCCATGATTTTTTGGGTGCCAGTCACGGGTTGCAAATACAGGCAATTGCCGCCGGAAAAAGCGATCAATATAGTTATTCATGACCGGTATAACATGATCACCTTCCGCCACAGCCAACCGGCCGCCGGGCAAAAAATCATTTTGTATATCGATTACCAATAAGGCATCGCCTATGCCCAATTCAATTTTTTCTGCGTTGTTTTTCTTGTTGTTCATATAACGCTCTTTTTGAAAATTGCCCCACAGAGTTAATACCATTGATTAATTTTCCTAACCTCATGTTGAGCCCTATAATGGCTTTTCGCGCCAATGCTTAAGAGAATTTATCGCTATACAAGTGTTATGGATACTGCCAGAAATGTAAAGCCCCAAGTCGTTTCCGAATACCATTGCTTATTTATCCCGAGGTTTTGAGATGCCTGAAGAATTGCCTGCTACTTTGATTACGTGGGAGGAAGTTTATAGTTTATGCCGTAAACTGGTCCAGCAATTGCATGGAGCTAACTTCCGAATCGATATAATCGTCGCCATAGCACGTGGCGGTTTTGTACCTGGACGACTGTTGTCGGATATGCTCGGTATCCATGATCTGACCAGTTTCAAAATAGAGCATTATCAAGGCATTTATAAACAGCATGAGGCCTTTGTTAAATACCCGTTAAACGCCGATATTAACGGGCGTAATGTTCTGCTATTGGATGATATCTGCGATAGCGGTGATACATTTTCGGTTGGCATCGAGCATATTCGGCAATGTGGCACGGTGAATGAAATACGCACGGCTGCCTTACACCTCAAAACTGTTTCCAGATTTATTCCTGACTTTTATGCCGGGACGGTTAGCGAATGGCGTTGGCATATCTATCCTTGGGCTGTTAATGAGGATTTGTCGAGTATGATTGCGAAAATGCAGTTTGATACTCCCGATTTGACGCTATTGCAACAGCAAATCAAGCAGCGACATGGCATCGATGTAAGCGATCGACAAATAGAAGATGCGCTGATGTTGTTCCATGGCGCAGAAAAATACCACCCGAAGACGTTGTAACTATTCCATAAATCTTTAGGTATTTGCATCATGGTAAAAAATAACGAAATTGCTTCGAAGTTGCGTGAAATCGCCACCTTACTGGATGAACAGAAGGCCAATCCATTTCGGGTTAATGCCTATTTAAATGCGGCCAAAACAATTGGTACTATGGTAGAGCCGGTCGAGGATTTGCTGCGCCGCGAGGGTTTTTCAGCCTTGCTGGAACTTCCGGGAGTTGGGGAAGGTATCGCCAGATCCATTAGCGAATTTGTGATGACGGGACGCATGAGCCGTTTGGAAAGTTTACAGACGGGGCATGACCCCATCGCGTTATTCGAGCAAATTCCGGGAATCGGCCCCAGATCCGCGCACCGTATTATAGAAACGCTACATATCGATACCCTGGAAGCACTGGAACTGGCGGCGCATAACGGCCGTTTAAAAAAAGTCCCCGGCTTCAGCACGAAAAAAATTGGGCTTGTGCAAGCCTGGCTTACTCACATTTTGGGTTTTCGCCGGCCTCGCCCGGAACCGCAGAAAACTATTGCAGAGCCGCCAGTCGGTTTATTATTGAAAATAGATGAACTGTATCGTAAAAAGGCTGAAACCGGAGAGTTGCCGACTATCGCACCGAAACGTTTTAATCCGGGCAACGAAGCCTGGCTGCCCATTCTGCATACGACCAGGCAGGGCTGGCATTTTACGGCTTTATATTCGAATACCGCACGTGCTCACCAACTGGATCGGGTGAAAGACTGGGTAGTGATTTTTTTCTATGATGATCGGCATCACGAGGGACAGCATACCGTTGTTACCGAAACGCGTGGCGCTGCAATTGGCCGGAGGGTTGTCCGGGGCCGTGAAAAAGAATGTAGCGAATATTATGCGGAACAAAGCGAGGCTGCTGAGTGATATCCGGGAGATGGACTCACCACTAAATCATAACGTGTAAGCTTGAATTTGAGTATTACGGCCGCTTAATCTGGAATGTCCGGTTTTGGTAAACAACGACCAGGCTCTCAGGGCGAATTTCTTTCAGTATCATTGCATCCTTAATTTGTTGCCCGGGTTTATACTTGACCATATCAATCATGACAAAACGTTCTTCAGGATACTGTGAATAGACAAAGACATTGATGCCAAGATTAGGTACCGTCTGGCGAAATTCAAAAGGCAAATCAATTAAATAGGGTATGTCTTTTTTGACAGGTAATATTTCGGGCGGATCCCTTTCAACTTTGACAGCGGCGGCTATTGCCGCAGTGGTTTGTATCGGTAGTCCCGGTTTGTTGACAATATCGTGTTGCTTAATAGTGTTAGGCGCCAGTTTTTTTGTGATCACCGGCTTAACCGGTAACGAAGCAGGTTCTGGCTTTTGCACTTCAACCCATTCAGCAATAGAGGTTGTTGTGGGCCCCGCTTTTTGTACCGGTCTTTCCGGCTGAATAGAATTAGCAATCGCTTTAGACTGAACCGTCGTTTCCTGTGCCGATAGAGGCTTTGAAATAACTTGCGCTTTTGTCTCAGGCGTGGGTAACAGGTTATTTCGGACAAACCAGACGATGCATGCAATAATCAACACATTACCGAGAATTAGAAAAGCAAAAAATTTCGCTGTCTTGCTGCGGTTTTGTAGCGGTTGATGTAGAAGAATTCTATCTGTTACGGTCTCAGGTTTAAGAGCCTGTCTTTCCTGTTCAGATTTACGCAGGGCATTTAGAATAAAAGACATATTTAATCGGTTATTACTAAGTAAGGGAAATCATGAGCACGCGCTATTTTTTTAAGATGTGCCATGGTCTTGTCTCCCACCTTACCGTCTTCCGGTAATTGATGCTGATGCTGAAAACTGATAACGCGAGCGACTAAATTATCATCATAAAAACGCGGCTGATCAACGGCTTCTATTTTTCCGTCAATACCATTTAACAGATGGCGTAACCATAGCACATTATCCGATGTCTGGTGGGGAATTATCAATTTGACATCCGGTATCGGCGCAGGCCCCAGCATTAAATAATAGCCGTTCCAATACCTCAACACATCTTCCACCGGAAAGATCATATTATCCTTAAAATGAACCATGGTTTGGTTTTGTCCGAATCCGGTCAGTAAGGCATGGCGCTTTTCACCACCTGTCAACAAGAACTCCAGAATGGCTGGACGTTTAATCGCCAGCATGTCTTTCCAGTTGGCTTTGCCGAGCACACAGCGTAACCCCGTTGTTTCTACGTAATGACAATCAACCTGATTACTCTGAGGAATTGGCTTGCCCCAAATCTTCAAAGCACCGATTAATGCCGAATTTAATGAATAATCGGGATTATTGATCCAGTCATGAAACGCTTTTGTTTTAGTAACAGAATCGGTGTTGATTTTTTCAATAGGAAGCGCTTTTTTTTGATCAGGTTGCCCGATTTGACTGACTGGTTCAGGTTTAGTTTGGATGACAGGATAGGTTGTTGCCAAATTGACAACAGCTCGATTACTTGCTTTGGACCAATACTTCATAAAAAAAATGCCAGTTGCAATACAACCAATAATCAGCAAGCCTATTGATGGAGTCAGGTAAGGAAATTTTTTATCGGTAGAAACCAATGTTTCATTGGCTGCGCCGCGAACGATTGCAGGCGTAATAACATGACTGTTAGTTGAATAGGCTCCAAGCAAAGCTCGATCACAGAGGATGTTGATCACTCTGGGTATCCCTGAAGAAAGTTTGTAAATTTTGCGTACTGCACTTTCTTTAAAAATTTCCGGATGACCGTTGGAAACTATCAGCCGATGGCGAATATAAGCTCTGGTTTCATCCAGTGATAACGGCAGCAGGTGATAGCGGGCGGTAATGCGCTGATTTAACTGGCGCAAGTCCTGTCGTTTTAGTAATTCCTTCAGTTCAGGCTGTCCGACAAGAATAATTTGCAACAATTTTGTTTTGCTGGTCTCCAGGTTAGTCAACAGTCGAATTTGTTCCAGTACTTCCATGCTTAAATTCTGCGCTTCATCGATCAACAAAACCGTACCTCTGCCGTTGGCATGGGCGGTGAGCAGATGCTGGTTTAAAAGATCAATCAGGTTTTTTAACGAATGCTGATTTTTGTCATAGATAATGCCCAGCTCATCACAGATGGTAGCCAATAATTCGATTGCATTAAGCTTTGAATTCAATATCAAGGCAACATCTATATTTTTCGGCAGTTGCTGCAAAAGACAATGGCAAAGTGTTGTTTTGCCGGTACCCACTTCGCCAGTTAAAGCAACAAAGCCCCCGCCAATTTTAATGCCGTAAAGGAGATGAGCCAAACCCTCCTGATGACGTGCGCTCATATAAATAAAGTGCGGATCGGGCGCTATGGAAAAAGGCAATTCGCTGAAATGAAAGTATTGGTTATACAAAATTCTGAATTTTTTCAGTAAAGTAAAAGATAATTATAAGTCATTATAACCTGCAACTGAGAGCATTAACCCACCAGATCGGGTATCAATGAAACAATCGTGCTTTTAATAGCCGCAGCAGCAGTTCGCAGGTTCTGTCGTTCATCATTATTCATTTCTGGATTCAAATGACGAATAATGCCAGTGCGTCCTACCACCACCGGAATGCTGAAACAGTTGTCTTCAATACCCATCCAGTCTTCGAAACGGGTAGCCAGCGGCATGGTACGGTATTCGTCAAAAATTATTGCTTCAATAACCATGCACGTGGCCGTAGCGATGGCATAATTGGTGTAACCCTTTAGCCTATAAACTTCAAATCCTGCTTCGATCACCTGGGTAAATAGCTCACGATGACGAGGCGTATCGCGAATGAGTTCTCCGCCCGCTTTTGCGCTACTCAGTATAGGAATCTGGTTGGGACCGTGCTCGCCCAGGATATAGGTGCGCAGATCGTCCGGATGGATATGCTCTTCTTGTGAAAGGAGTGTCCGAAAACGGGCAGAGTCCACCAACGTTCCGACTCCTATAACCCGATTGGGTAAGAACCCGGATAATTTGGAGGCTGCATAAGTCATCACATCCACCGGATTGGTAACAATAATCAGCACGGCATTCGGGTTATTAATGGCAAGCATGGGAATCAATTCCCTGAACATCGCAGTATTCTTGTCGCCCAGTTGCAGGCGGGATGTGAAAATCTGGCCGTCGGAAGCAACCGATGCCGTGATCACGATGATATTGGCATCCATAACTTGCTCATTGGTACAGGCTTCTATGCACATGGGTCGTGAGCAAAAAGCCAGGGTATGTTGCAGATCCAGTGCATCGCCCTTGGCTTTTTCATAGCTCCGGCCAGCGATCACCAGATGATCGCAAGACTGCTTGAGAACCAGCGCATAAGCAATACTGGAGCCGACACGACCGGTTCCGATGATGGCAATTTTCATGAACAGCTACCCGTAAGTTTTATCAAGGACAGGTTAAAATACACAATGTTGGACTGCTTATCTTCGTGATATGCTTTTATCGATCAATTGAACGAAAAATCCGTTTTTCACATTTGATCATGATGCACGGATGATAGCCAGTAAAAATGATTTCTGTAGTTGGGGGCTTCTAAAAATATGACTCTTGAAACAATTGCCATGCTACGGGCAGCTATTAACCAGGCTTATCTAGCCGATGAAAACAAAATTGTTGATGAATTATTAACCGGTCTGCGCACTTATGATCCAAATATAGTCGGTGACTGCGCCAAAACACTGGTTGATTCAGTCAGAGCAAAAAAAGATCAACAATCGCCAATCGAAGCTTTCCTGCGCGAATATCAACTCAATTCTCAGGAAGGCATTGTTTTAATGGGCATAGCCGAAGCCTTGCTGCGTATTCCTGACAGCCAGACACAAGACTTGTTTTTGCAGGAAAAATTAACTCATGCTGACTGGCAAAATCATTTGCAGCACAGCGATTCATTTCTGGTCAATTTATCCAGTCAGGCCCTGTTATTTACCAGTCAATTCGAAGATCATGTCCTGTTGTCGGAAAGGCACTGGTTTCCAGTTTTTGAGAAGCTGTTATCGCGCATCGGTGCGCCATTAATACGCAATGCCTTAAAGCAGGTCATGCAGTATCTGGCTGAACAATTTGTGTTCGCGGACTCGATACAACAGGCG
>Ga0208392_1000457_pt1 | contig 11044 bp, 11 predicted proteins | sample LakWasMeta3_LOW4_2_FD_183855 | JGI IMG/M metagenome (GOLD analysis project Ga0208392, IMG submission 183855) | Freshwater sediment methanotrophic microbial communities from Lake Washington under simulated oxygen tension - Sediment Metagenome... | ecosystem: Environmental > Aquatic > Freshwater >... | reverse complement strand
TGCAGAAGAACGCGCCCGCTTCGGCAAAGCGCTGGAGGGAATGTGTACCGACGCTGAAGGCAAAAAACTGTGCGACCTGTTCGGAGTGGAATCCTTCACCACCGTGGACGCTGCAGTGTTCGAGCCCATGGTCAAACTGTGGGCTGAAGGAAAATAAGACTTTGAACAAACTACGACTTATTTCCAGCGTTTCGATATTCGCATTCCTGGCCGGTTGTGCCGGACTTAAGCACGAACAGGCCCAGCCTGACCGGGTTTCCGGCTGCCCCAGGCAGACTGCAGACACGCTGGTCGCCGAACAACGCCAACTCGGCCCATTGAGCGATTCCCATACCTTGAGCTGCGCACTGAATGTGCTGCGTGACACTCAGGACCCTGCCGTGCGCCGCACAGCATTGGGCAGCCGATTAAGTCTGCATCTGGCCGAACGCGAAACCAACCGGGAAAAACGCGAAAAACTCGCCACCGAGGGTGTAGGTTTTGCCGAAACCGCACTGGCGCACGGAGGAATGGGTGACGGGGCGGTACATTACTACCTGGCCGCCAACCTGGGTTTGGCGATTCGCGAACACCCTACGCAGGCCATGGGCAACCTTGGCCGTCTGGAAAATGAACTGAAGCAGGCTGTAGCACTGAGCCCAGACATTGATGAAGGTGGGCCATTGCGGGTTTTAGGCACGCTTTATCTCAAAGCACCGGCTTGGCCCAGTGGCATCGGCGACCGCGACAAAGCCCTGGAACTGCTTGGAAAAGCAGTCAAGGAACATCCTGGGCATCCGCTCAACCACTTGTTTTATGCACAGGCACTTTGCGCCGAAGGCACTGAAGATACTCTAAATCAAGCAATCGTCGAATATTCGCTGGGTGAAAAGCTGTTAGCCGAGGGCGATTGGGGCTACAACAAAGCGCCCTGGAAAAAGGAATTCGAGGAAATTCAACAGGAATGTGGAGAGCTCAGCCCGGTGCAGCCCCCGGCTCAATAACACAGCAAGCCCAGTCCGGGAGATAAAAAATGAACAACATATTTATCAGTTACAACAACAAAGACAAAGAAAAAGCGAAGCTCTTTGCCACACTCTTTGGGCAGCAAGGCTGGTCGGTATTTTGGGACAAGAATATACTACAACCGGCTTTGTAGACGCTCAAAAGACTTGAGCATTTTGTCTTTCAGTATCTTTCTTCCCACCATATGCTTGACATCGCTGGCGACTCCCGCCACTTGATCGGTGTAGCTATGCACCTGCTGAAAAACCACCGTACCCTCGAGATACGGTAGACAGCCGGTTATCCATTGGCTGGAATTGAAGGAATGTGACGCATAGAACTCCCGAGTCAACGCCAAGACTCCACCGCTCCAATCAATATCAACGCGGTGCCTGAGGATAGCCGCCGATCGGCCTTCCACGTTTTTTTCCACCCAGGGGAACGACTCGACCGCGCCCGGCGGCAAGGCTTTGGGATAGTCTAGCCACGCCTTGTGCAAAGTTGGAAAGTAACGCGCCAGGATAGCGTTTGCTTTTGCCGCCTGGCGCAGTTCCAAAGAAGGCTTGGAATCCGCGCTATCCTCTCGTGCATAAGGAGCTATCGCATTCGTTCCCCCGCGCCGATAGGATTCAAAGCGCTGGAACAGAATCTCCCGGTAGTGCTGTCCGACCACGTCCTCGATGGCCCTGTGAGGCGTCCGATTGAGCATCTTCTTAAGAGTTTTGAAGCTACCAAGCTCATCGGCGGACAGGTTGAATTCGTCTCCCGGCTCTGCATCCAACAAAGCCTGGGCAACTTCCTTATATAGGACGACAGGTGACAAGGAATTCGTCCCGCCATGCTCCGTCAACATCCCGTGGGCAGTAACGTCAATGTCTAGCGAGTCAGGATGCTCCAGCCGCAGATGCCCGGCCACCTTGACCAAAGGAACTGGCAGATACCAGGCAATACCCACGGCAAGCTCGTCGGCGCTGTCTTCACTCAAGGCATAAGTGATGGGCTTACCTTGCGCAAGTTCGTTAATCTGGCGCTTATCCATTCCCAATACGCCCAACACCTCTTCGACTACTGGCGGTTCAGCAAAAGAAGGGAATCCCAGCAGGATAAAGCTGATGCCCAATAGCCGCGCAGCAGCGGCATGCTTCAGTTTCCGTAGCATCAGGTAATCCCTGTCGTTAAAGAGTTACTGGAAGAAAAAGATTACTGTATTTTATGACCACACTGGTTACAATAATTGGCATTAGTGGAAATTTCCGCATGGCACTGAGCGCAGACAATTTTCTGTTGCGGAATAAACCGGGATAAAGTTTCGCCAATTTTTTTTACAGCATCTACTATATAGAGTGCATTTCGATAAGCGCTTAAAACAAACCAAACACTAGCACACACAATCAGAATGATGGCAGCACTATAGTAAACTGTCCTACCTACTCCATCGACAAAAGGTACCAGTAATTGCCAAAGCAACGCCTGTCCCATAATCACAATCAATAGCACAGTTAAGGGTTCTGCAATACCCTTTACAAAAGACAAAGTACCGCCATTATTCGGGATAGCTTCAATCAAATAACGTGCAAAAAGAAAAAACATAATCAGCGCGGCTAACTTGGCAAGAAACCAGATAACCTCTGCGGCCTTGAATGTATCAGCCAATTGTAACTGATGCATCACAGGCACCAGTGTTATCAATTTACCCACCACCAGTATTATCACAATAGTGATAAAAAGCTGCGCTGCACGACGACACGCATTATTTGACATAGACATTAAAGAAGACATAGTAAAAACTCCAACTCATCTTAATCGGAACAGCACTTATTTTTTGATAATAATACTTAAGTACTTGGTCAGGTAATGACGATCATATCCTACCTTTTAACCTTCGGCAAACCCGAAACTCTTTAAGATTTGTTTTCTGTTCTATTCATAAAACCCATATTGTAAATCGAGGTATACCCGCCATAATAAGCCTGGTATATCTCCAATTATTTAATTAACTTTTTTAAAATGAGTTCAATATGGCCGGCGCAAGTCTTTTAGCTTTACTCGATGATATCGCCTCAGTCTTGGATGATGTGGCTTTGATGACCAAGATTGCGGCAAAGAAAACTGCCGGTGTCTTGGGTGATGATTTGGCGCTGAATGCCGAGCAGGTGTCCGGTATTCGGGCAGAGCGAGAACTGCCGGTGGTGTGGGCTGTAGCGAAAGGCTCACTAAGAAACAAACTGATTTTAGTACCATCGGCGCTTGTAATCAGCTGGATTGTGCCTGGTATGATCATACCGTTGCTAATGCTGGGCGGTGCCTATCTGTGTTTTGAAGGGTTTGAAAAACTGTCGCATCCTTTGTTGCATTCTCATGTTGAAGATGAAGCCCACCGTGCCGAATTGGCGGCGGCATTAGCCAATCCGGATATCGACCTGGCGACGCTTGAGCAGAACAAGATTCGGGGCGCCGTTCGTACTGACTTTGTGCTATCGGCCGAAATTATTGTCATCTCGCTGGGTACTGTAGCAACAGCGGCTTTTGCAACCCAAGTGGCTGTGGTTTCCGGTATTGCGCTGATTATGACCATCGGTGTATACGGCTTGGTTGCACTTATTGTGAAACTGGATGATGCAGGACTCTATCTTTGCCGAAGGCCGGGTATCGGTCTATGGCCGGTAATTCAGCATAAAGTTGGTCGAGTCTGCTTGCTTGGAGCGCCTTATCTGATGAAGTTGCTTTCTTTTGCCGGTACTGTGGCGATGTTTATGGTGGGCGGAGGGATTCTCATCCACGGCATTCCTCCAGCACAAGACTTTATCGAGCACATTGTACAAAGTAGTAATAACGTACCTGCCATCAGTGGCATGCTGGAAGTGCTAACTGCTCCGTTACTCAATGCAATGGTTGGGATAGTTTCAGGCGCTCTTGCCTGGGGTGGTGTGACGATAGCGGAACGTATTTATATTCGTTTTAAACACTGATGTTATACAAACGGTTCTGTAGTATATATCCAAAGACCTTAAACCGTTGATGTTTTTCCTTGTCTGTTAAAAGTCTAAACCCACTCTGCACACAAACTCTCTGCCTGCTTCAGCACCAGTTGAACAGCCTCTTCCTGTTTGGCAGGCGGGTATTTGTATTTGCGCAATATCCGCTTAACCATCAATCTCAGGCTGGCACGGACACTTTCACGAACTGACCAGTCCACACTGGCGCTTTTGCGTAAATTTTCTGACAGTTCATGGGCTATTTTCTTGAGGGTTTCATCACCCAGCTCGCGGACAGACTCTTCGTTGTTTGCCAGTGCATCATAGAAGGCTAACTCGTCACTGTTAAGGCCAAAATCGACCCCTCGGTTAGCTACCTCCTTAAACTTCTTTGCCATCTGAATTAATTCTTCCATCACCTGTGCGGTTTCGATGGAGCGGTTTTGATAACGCTTATTGACGTTGGCAAGCAACTCGGAGAATTTATTCTGCTGCATGACATTATTTGCGCAGCGGGTTTTAATTTCGCCTTCTAGCAATCGCTCCAACAATTCAACTGCGAGATTACGTTCCGGCAGGTTGCGCATGTCGTTCAGGAAGTCTTCCTGCCATCGTCACGAACGGTATATACTCCGCGCGGTTAAGTTTTCGGTTATTCCCTCAACGAGGCCTTTATACACTGAGCTTTCAGGAATATAAAAAGCCGAAATTATGACCGCGCGGAGTATATGAAGGTTTTTGATATTGAATATTCCCAACTGAATCCGTTTGATAAATTTCAGCGATTACGCTCGACGAAAATACAACTATGGCTTTTAATTTAATAATAATGTTATCCAATACAGTGCTAGGACAAGCGCCGCCACTGCTATCAAATCCTTGATTAAGGACGTAATGATAAGTGCCGTTAGAATCACCCCCAGAAGATTAGAATCTCGAATCATGAACATAATGATACCTACTAATACAATTGTGATAATTGCTTCTCTCCTATAATAAAAAATCCAGACGCATTGAAAATGCCCGTTAAATTAACCTAAAGGATGTCCCTTAAGTGTCGTAAAAAGGGGGATTCGATGTATTAAGGACACACCGTTCAGCATATTATTACCTCCTGTTTCAGAGGTGCCAGGACGCCAGGTTAAGTGGTTGATGATCACGCATAGTAGGCTCCTAAAAAAAAAAGCCCGGAACTCCAGGCTTACGGGATCCGGCGTTTTACCGCCAAAGTCTCTTGTTGTAATAATTATTGGTTCAAGTGGGACCTCCGAGGTTTGGACAAAAAAATGCCCGGCCGCTTTTAAGGGGTCAGGCATAATGGGGGTGTTATTCTCTGTATAATATCCGTCGGTGATTTGTTAGCTTTTTAACATGGTAAGGGACAGAGAAAAGAGGCTCACTAAGTGAGCTTTATACACACAGAAAGTCAAGTGAAAAGTAATACGATAAGAAAATTGATAGGGACGATTTCTTGTCAATTATTATTTATTAACCAATTGAATTTATAGTAAAAATAATTACCGTCTTAAAAGTGTTCAAATTAACAAAACTGTAATAAAAACCGTTAGTAAAGGCTGTTAAAAACCAGTTACCCACAAAGTTATCCACAACTTCTGTGGATAATTTAAATAGCTTAGGTTGTATAGTTACTTAGCGATTAAACTTCAAAATTAATTTAGCTCTTAGGGCTAAGTTGAGCCTTGGCGATAAAGCCACAATGGTCAAATTAAGGAGTGTTTTTCCGAATTATTTTTTCATGTAGCCGATAGAAAAAACATGCAAGACTAACTCTCTACTACTTTAAAATATAGCGTGACTCTGACGTTAAATCGCAACTTATTGTTTTGTAAATTTATAGCGCTTAGAGATTATTAAATGCAACCTTATCTTGCCCACTTATGATGACTATAGAAGAAATCTTAGCGAAATTAGATAACTATGATTATTCAACTTTCCAGCGCGAGGCTCTGCAAGCAGCTATCCTGCAGCAAGAAGCTATTACTCCGGCATTATTAAGCATCGTTGAGCGCGTTGCCAATAATCCGCAATTCCTTGACGATAATCCTGATTATATTGGGTTTACCTATGCCTTATATCTACTTGCGCAATTTCGGGAAAAACGTGCTTATCCATTAATCGTTCATTACTTTGCTCAACTAGGGACAGAGATTGATGCACTGGACGCAACCGGAGATATTGTCACAGAAGATTTAAATCGTATTTTAGCTTCGGTTTGTCAAGGCGACCTCAGTTTGATTAAACAGCTTATTGAAGACCCTAAGCACAATGAATTTGTACGCAGTGCGGCCTTGAAATCGCTTGTTGTCCTATATAACTGTGATCAACTAACACGCGAAGAGTTAATCACTTATTTTCAATCATTGATTAATGACAAACTAGAGCGGGAAGAAGAACCTTCATTTTGGGGGGCTTTGGTAAGTTGCTGCTATAAAATTTATCCAGAGGAGCTGTACGGTGCATTGGTCGATTGTTTCGAACGAGATCTTGTTGATATTTTTATGATCAATAAAGATGACATTGACCATTCTATGCGAATGGGTAAAGAGCAAATCTTGGCCAAATTAAAAGCAGATAGACACAGCCAGTTTATTGATAATGTCATTACCGAAATGGAATGGTGGGCTTGTTTTCACCCCGAACCCTCTTTGACCCGCTCAAAAAAAATACCCTCTGTTGGTTTCGATTATCATAGATCGACAAATCATAAGCCTAGAGAAACAAAGATAGGCCGGAACGACCCATGTCCTTGCGGTAGCGGCAAAAAATATAAGAAGTGCTGTTTACATTAATGGTTTCTGTCGAAATTATTCAAAGGATAAGTTCATTTGTTCAAAAACAGAGGTTTGTGATATTGGATATTGCCCAGTGAATCAACGAGGTAAGTCTTAACACCTTTGATTTGATACTGCTGTTTATCGTACTGCTTATTGCCGGCCGCATCAGTCTCAATAATCCGGCCATCCTTTTGAATGGTGTACGACGGTTTATTATATTGGATGTTTCCAAGTGAATCCGTTTGGTAGATTCGATTTTCTTCCGCATGAGCACAAATGGTAATTAATACAAAGATCGATGCTTTGAAGGTAAGTTTTGAAGGGAATTTCATAAAGGCTCCTTGACTTCTGTAAGGTAGTTAGTAATAGCTGCCAACCTAGGCAGAGGTTGATGACATAAAATTCCACCCTGTAACTTTGAGTGTAAACTCTGAACTTAATCTGATGGTAATCTAAACTTAATTTGATATTGACTGGCAGCTCGCGACCCGTTGCGGTCTGTCGTTCCATCTGATCAAATGACGGCAACTTGATCATTACCGGTCATTGTTATTTGTAACCGATGATATATGGAAAGGAAAATCATATACTGTTCCTGAAATTATCGTGTAGAAGAGCATTATCCAGTAGATATACTGGTTAACTATTTAATTCCCTGTTATATCGTAATGACTTCTGCGGTATTTTGGATGCTTTAGCTATCAATTATAGGTATTTTGTGAAAAGTGATATGGATGAAAACCTTCTAGCATTTCCTATCAATATTGGGGCCACACTAAAACATCTTCGCCAAGATATGAAGGATGACTGGTTCTATGATGCTGTAAGGTACGAAGACCTTCTTTCAAATGGCAAGAACCTCCACGAGATTCTTTCGCAAAATCTTGAGATTAACCACGGTGAATATAAGTCTGGCCGCAAGGCTATATATGATGTCCCCAAAAGAGCACTCGGTCTAAGATATACATTGGAATTAGATTTTTATGATAGGTTCCTGTATCAGGCGATCTGTAGCTACCTAATTCCATATTTCGACCCGCTTATATCTAATCGTGTTTTCAGTCATCGATACAATAAGTATGGTAAAGAGAAGTATCTTTTTAAGCATCGAATTGAACTGTGGAATACGTTCGAGTGTATTAGTCATCTTGCCTTAGTTGATGATAAAACCCTTTTGGTAACTGACTTGCTCAATTATTTTGAACAGATATCAATAGATGCTATTGAAAATGCGTTTGTTGGAATGATATCTGAAATTAAAGCAACTGGAGCAGAAAAGAATAATATACGAAGCGCTGTAAGCACTTTGAGAGTATTGCTTGAAAAGTGGTGCTATAGCGAAAGGCATGGTTTACCGCAAAATCGTGACGCCTCTTCTTTTATTGCGAATGTGGTACTCGATACTGTTGATAAAAGTATGGCTGATAAGGGGTATGATTATTTTCGCTATGTCGATGATATTAGAATTATCTGCTCTGACGAATACGAGGCTAAAAGAGCGCTCAATGACCTTATTTTCGAGATTAGAAAACTTGGTCTGAATATAAACTCAAAGAAAACCGTAATTCTTGATAAGAATAGTGAAAATATTCAAGAGTTCTTTCCCAGTTCTGATGACACTATAACTCTTATCGATACCATGTGGAGGTCTAAGAGCAGGAAAGTAATCTCTCGATCGATACCAATATTATTTGATTTTCTACAGAAACAAATAGAAGAGGGAGAAACACAGAGTCGCCCTTTCCGTTATTGCATAAATCGATTTAAAACACTGATCTCTTCAAACCTTTTTGACTCTAAATCAATTTTGGCGAGTGAGATTGCAGATACTCTAATTCAAGAATTTGATAGGCAGCCCGTGTCTGCAGATCAGTTTTGTAAGCTGTTGATGGATTTGGATTTGTCTGATGCGCAAAATCAATCAATCGCAAATTTTATAGTGAATAGGAATGTCGCTATACATGGTTGGCAGAATTATCACCTTATTTTGCTTATGGCATATAAGAAATTTAACTCCACTGACCTAGTGGAACACTGTAAGACTTTGGTTAGGCACAATTTTGAGAGCGCTGAAGTCCCTGCTTGTTTCATATATCTTGCATCCATTGGTCTTGAGAGTGAGGTTGAGAATTTCATAGAGGATTTTAAGGAAACTTGGCCCTATCAACACCAGAGGTACTTTTTAATTGCGCTTCAGAACACGCCTAAGAAAAAACTGGCACCAATGTTTGGCAAGGTTGGATATCGTCTACGGGGGACTGTGGCCAGATTGCATGAAAACAAAAACTTTAAAGGTGATACGGTGTATTTAAAGGATTTCAGTACGACTCTAATCGATGAAATATATGATGAGATATCCCAATATGAGTAAGGAGAGGACTGTATATCTCGCCTATCAGAAAGACTTTTCTGAAGGCGGTAAGGATCGATACTTTGATATATGATGGGGAGGCATTCTCTGAAGTTAATTCAGAAGATGTTGTTGTATTTGATTGTTTTGTTGTGACTCATGATTTCTGGTTGATTTCTAGTTCGTTATTTAAAAAGCATGGGAGCTTGCCTTCAAAAGTTATTGATGTTGTTTTGCTTTCAAAAATAGTGGCCGGAGTTAAATCGGTAGACGGAGATGTTCAGCCGTGGGATGTATCCAAAACTATTAAACCACTATTCAAGGTGAGCGAGGATTTTGATAGCTATATGGATATGTATTACCGGCGTAAAGAGGTGGTTTTTGAGGTATACATGCTTTTTTCTCACAAACTCGCAGAATATTTTGATCAATTATCAGTCTTGGCGTCAAATTCAGGAGAGATGGAAAGGTTTTATAGTTTGGAGCTACCTATTTTTAACGAGCTTACGTTATCAGCGTGCAGAGGTATTCGAGTAAACAATAGTGTTGTTCGGGAACACAAAGACAATCTTAAATTGGATTTCTATCGGCAGCTTAAGTTATTTGCTGAAAAGCATAAGGTGCTATACGAACTTCCCAGTGAGGGGGATGTCAGGGAGAAATTGTCCAAGCTAGGGTATAACGTTCAGGATTATAGCCTTGAGTTTTTGATTGATTTTTTGCCTTCGCGTGATGGCTATACCGATGATTTGCGAAGCCTTCAAAAAACGAATAAAAGTTATAGAATATTTAATTCAATCTCGTCTGGTTCTAGTCGGCTGAGACCCATAGTCGAAACACACTGGACTTCAACATCAAGAATTTACCATAAGTCGCCAAACCTTCAGAATATATCCAAAAAGTATCGGAATATATTTATCCCTGATGAAGGGATGTCTCTTTGTTATGTGGATTATGATCAGTTTGAAATTGGCATCATGGCTGCAATTTCATCTGATCCGAAGATGAAGGATATATACGAAAACTGTGACGCCTATAAGGATTTTGCTGTTAAAGTTTTTAATAACGAGGACATGAGAAAGAATGCCAAAGTAATGTTTCTTTCTTACACATACGGAATGTCACTCGAAAACATTATCAGCTCTGTTAGAGAGTTGGGAGGAAATCAAAGAAATGCTCGCGATTATTTTTCGGGATTCTCTGTGTTTGAGGCCTGGAAAGAGTCGATAAATAATGAGTTCTTGAAAAACGGGAGGGTTGCAACAATTTCGGCTAATTATTTGAATAGATATTCAGATGTAGATTTAACTGATAAAGAGAAAAGGACATCGGTCAATCATGTTATACAAGGGACAGCCACCTATATTTTTAAGAGAGCGCTTTTAGAGCTTTCCAGTCTCGAGGGTATTCAAATACTAATACCAATGCATGATGCTGTTTTCTTTCAGCACACAAACCAAGTAGACCCTAATTCAGTGGTTAAAGTATTTGAATGCGTAATGACTAAAGAGTTATCCGGAAAGGTGTCTGGTAAGGCGTCTATTGAGGAGTTTTATGCGAAAAATGATTAACCCCGAGCAAAGACCTCAACAACAGCGAGCAAATCGAGTGGAGATATAACAATGCGTTGCACGTCAGCTTTGTATTTCCAGCCGCCACTATGCTGAAGTCCTTGAATGCCTCCGATTGGCCGTTTGTTGTCCTTCATTTTTTTTACATTCCTCAGGATTTACGCACTGTATCATCAAAGTTCACCGCCGCATAATCAGAATCAAATCCGCATTCACGACAAATCGACGGTGAAGATTTCTGTCTTACGGTATACGAACAACCTTTCGCAGGTTTCACCCAAAAGCAAGCTGGAGAGGGGCCGCTATAACTAGCAAGACAGCCTCATATCAGCTCAGTGAAGCTTATCTGGGCTACCCATATGCGCAAGG
>Ga0208392_1000455_pt1 | contig 11064 bp, 7 predicted proteins | sample LakWasMeta3_LOW4_2_FD_183855 | JGI IMG/M metagenome (GOLD analysis project Ga0208392, IMG submission 183855) | Freshwater sediment methanotrophic microbial communities from Lake Washington under simulated oxygen tension - Sediment Metagenome... | ecosystem: Environmental > Aquatic > Freshwater >... | reverse complement strand
AATACAGCGTCGTAATCGACACTGTCATGCTCGATAATATTGCCCAGACTGATTTGCGAGAAGCTGCAGGCTTATTTAATATGAACCTTGTGATTCGTACCTGCCTGCTGGGTTTGATTCCAGCATGGCTGGCTCTGCGTTACAAGCCAGTCATCCATAGTTTTAAAGCAGAATTGAAGTCGCGCGTCTTATTGCTGCTTGTGCTGATTATCGCTCTGTTTGCAGTTGTGGCACCATTCACTGCCGGTTACGCATCGTTTATCAGAGAACATAAGATGACGCGAATGTTCGCTAACCCTATTTATTTTACTTACTCCGGCATTCTTTATGCAGCGCAGAAATTTAAATCGACGAAAGTAATTGCCTTAAAACGCACCGCTACAGATACAGTCGAGATCGGAAAGAAATACAAAAATGAACTGATTATCCTTGTAGTGGGCGAAACAGCACGAGCCGATCGTTTTTCCTTAAATGGTTATACGAAAGAAACGAATCCTGAGCTGAGCAAACAAGATGTAATAAGTATGACCAATGTGTCATCTTGCGGAACTTCAACGGGTGAGTCTGTCCCCTGCATGTTCTCCAACATGACGCGGAAACATTTTGACAGGGAAGAAGCACTGCATATTGAAAACGCGCTGGATGTGCTTTATGAACACGGTGTGCAGATTCTTTGGCGCGACAACAATTCAGATTCAAAAGGTGTCGCTGTCAGAATGCAGTACGAAGACTTTAAAAGCCCCACGCTTAACCCTGTCTGCGATGAAGAGTGCAGAGATATCGGCATGCTGAGCGGTCTGGATAAATTCATTGCATCCAAGGGTAGCAAAGATATTCTGATCGTTTTGCATCAGATGGGAAACCATGGCCCTGAATATTACAGAAGATATCCAAAGGAGTTCGAAAAATTCACACCTACCTGCAAAAACAGTGATCTCAAAAACTGCACCCCGCAGGAAATCAATAATGCCTATGACAATGCCATCCTCTACACTGATTTCTTCCTGTCCAAGGTCATTGAATTCCTGAAGAAATATGATGGGCAATATGAAACCGCCATGCTATACGTGAGCGATCATGGAGAATCACTTGGTGAGCATGGCATGTATCTGCATGCGGCTCCATACATTCTCGCACCCAAAGAACAGACACATATTCCTGCCATCGTATGGATGGGACAGCGTTTCGATTATAAAATAGATCAACTCAAACCTTATCGGGATTACCCTTTAAGTCACGATGATTTGTTCTGCATGCTTTTAGTAGGCTTCGAGATGGACTCAAAAACATGTGAAGCGCGCAGAAATATACTGTTTGAAAATCGCGACTTAAAGAATAAGGGCAAAGAGTGAATACTCACTTGAAGCTAGAGAATATTATAGCGTTCGCCGCTGGCTTTTATCTAAAAATGTCCAGGCAACAATGCGGCTTTTCTTTTGCCCTTGTGCCATTTCTATCGTTTTAACTTCCAGTGCATTTACTTTTCTGAGGGCACTGTAAACACCGGGCAAGTTGGCTGCTTTTGAAATAAGCGTTGTGAACCACACACACTGTGTTGCATATTGTTTACTCTCCCTAACCATCGCAGTTACAAAAGCCTGTTCACCGCCTTCACAATATAACTCTGCATTTTGCCCGCCAAAGTTTAGTACTGGAGATTTGTTATTCGATCCACGCTTGGCACTATTTTTCCCTAAACCTCTCCACTTGCGTTGCGTACCGGCTTGCGCTTCTTCTAAAGACCCATGAAAAGGCGGATTACACATCGTTAAAGTAAACGTCTCACCTTGGCTAACCACCCCGGTAAGAATCGATAGCGGCGAAGTTTGCAAGCGTAACTGAATCACATTGGAGAGCGCATTGGCTTTGATAATCAGCTGCGCATTCGTTAACGCTTTAACATCAATATCAGCCCCCACAAACTGCCAGCCATATTCCCGCGTGCCAATAAGCGGGTAAACCATATTGGCGCCTACACCAATATCCAACACCCGGACTGACGGACCACGCGGAATCACACCTGCATTGGTCTCGCTGAGCAAATCGGCCAGATAATGCAAATAATCCGCACGTCCCGGAATCGGCGGGCACAGAAACTGTTGAGGGATATCCCAGTAAGACACATCATAAAACTGCTTCAGCAACGCCTGATTAAGTGTCTTAACAGCTTCTGCATTAGAGAAGTCGATAGAAGCATCGCCATATTCATTATGTTTTACATAAGGTGCCAGTGCCGAACTGGCCTGAATAAGCTGCTCAAAGTCGTAACGTGCACGATGACGGTTACGTGCATGTAATTCAGATTTTGTATTGTCAGGTTTCACTAATTTTTAGCCGGATGATTTAAAAAAGCTTGTGCAGATGAGCTCATTGTTCAGCAACATCTGCAACTGTGGGGTCATATTGAAATACTAGCCATCAGCCTACGCGTACCACACAAACTTTAACTCAGACAAATTGCAAATGTTGACTTTATTTATCGTCCTTATTAAAGCATACACATGCCACGGTCATCGCATATGCAACTAGATCGATAGAATCGAACACCGCAGTAAATTCATCGCCTCCCAGTCGCACAACCACCGCATTGGTATCAGACTCTCTGGATTTCATACGCTTAGAGACAGCACAATTATGCGTGCATTGTTAATGAATTGTAGTTGCGATTATTGAACTCTCAAAATTTAACTCAACAAGCTATGAATCAAATTGCGGAAAATACGGTCGTAAATTAAATTGTCATGGCTATAGTATCAATGCCTAAAAAAATCAATATTGCACTGTATTTTTGCTACAGCAGTTTAATCAACGTTGTTTATTTGTGTGGTAGCATAGATTAACAAAAAAAGAATGAAATATCTTGGCAAAACAAAAAGTTAAGGACGCATCGCTTACAGCCACGGCAATCAGTTCTGAGCGCGAAGCTGCTGAAGCAAGATATCGAGCACTGTTTGAATATGCGCCCGATGGCATTCTTATTGCCGATGCCGAGAGCTATTACCTGGATGCAAACCCCAGCATCTGCAAGATGCTCGGTTACACCCGCGATGAATTAATCAAAATGCACGCGACCGACATTATTGTGCAGAGTGAATTTGAATATATCCAACCCGCAATAAACAGCATTAAAGCCAAAGAGAATTACATGCGGGAATGGCAGTTGAAGCGGAAGGACGGCACAGTATTTAGCGCCGAGATTATCGCCACTACCATGCCGGATGGCAAGCTGATGGGCATGATACGTGACATCACCTTACTCAAACAGCAGCAGCGTGAAATCGCACAACTCACCCGCCTGTATGCTGCACTCACAAAAGTAAACCAAGCCATCATTTGGCTGCCGAATCAGGAGCAACTATTCAGCAGCTTATGCCGCATACTTGTTGAAGAAGGCGGCTTTAAAATGGCATGGGTGGGCTGGAACGACCCTGCAACCAACCAGCTGATTCCAGCCGCTGTTTACGGCGATGTCAACAACTACCTCAGCACCATTAAAGTATATTCGGATGACAGGCCTGAAGGCCGTGGGCCATCGGGCATCGCCTTCCGCTCCGGGCAACCCTATATTTGCAACAACATGCAGCAAGATACCGCAACACTCATGTGGCGCGAAGAAATCAATAGCCGTGGCTTTCGCGCTTCTGCAGCTTTTCCGATTCGCGCCAACAATCAAGTATGCGGCACCATCAGCGTGTATGCTGACCAGACGCTTTTCTTTCAAGACAAAGAAATCGCATTATTAAAAGAAGCCGTCGATAACATTTCATTTGCTTTAGAAAATCTGGCGCGCGAAGAGAAACGCAGGCAAGCAGAAATCCTTGCCAGGAATGAATCGCTATTCTCAGACATGATGATAGAGAGCATGCCCGGCATACTCTATTTTTATAATTACGAAGGCAAATTTCTGCGCTGGAATCACAACTTCCAGACTGTTTCCGGCTACTCTAATGAAGAAATAGCAAAAATGCACCCGCTGGATTTTTTTGCGGCCGAAGAAAAATCCGTGATCGCTGAAAAAATCACAGAAGTATTTACGCATGGCCAATCGTTCATAGAAGCATCATTACTGGCAAAAGACGGTAAAAAAACGCCTTATCTATTCACAGGCAGAAATGTTAACTTTCAGGATACTAACTGCTTGGTAGGCATGGGTATTAACATCAGTGAGCGCAAGAACGCCGAGTCCAGACTGGACGCAAGTGAACAGAAATATCGAGAACTTGTAGAATCTGCAAACAGTATTATCCTGCGCTGGAATGCGCAAGGCTACGTAACCTTTCTTAACCTGTTCGGGCAGCAGTTTTTTGGCTACTCATCTGAAGAGATTGTCGGTCAGCATATTATCGGCACCATCGTACCCGTCACTGACAGCGCTGGCCGCGACCTGCAAAACCTGATGCAGCAGATATGTCTGGATACCAAAATATTTGAACAGAACGTGAACGAAAACATGCGGCGCAACGGCGAACGCGTATGGATTTCATGGACGAATAAAGTGGTACTGGACGCGCAAGGTCAGGTGGTGGAGATACTCAGTATCGGTAATGACATCACCGAAGGCTTGCGCGCTGAAAAAGAGATTCGGGAATTAAATGCAAGCCTGGAAAAACGCGTCATCGAACGCACTGAAGAATTGCAATCAGCGCTGGTGCGGGCTGAGTCTGCCGACAGAATCAAATCCGCCTTCCTTGCCACGATGTCGCATGAACTCAGAACCCCACTCAACTCGATTATTGGCTTTACTGGCATTATTTTACAAGGCATGGCGGGGCCGTTGAATCCTGAACAAACCAAGCAGCTTGGCATGGTCAGAGGCAGTGCCAAACATTTGCTGGAACTCATTAATGATGTACTGGATATTTCCAAGATTGAAGCCGGCCAGCTGGAGGTGCGTTGCGAGACATTTAATTTAATTGCACTGATTGATCGGGTGGTGAGTTTGCTGACCCCGGTAGCAGAGAAAAAAGGCTTATTGCTGCGCACTTTGATTACCAGTGACTTAGGCGAAATCAGCAGTGATCGCAGGCGTCTGGAACAGATTCTGATTAATCTGATCAATAACGCCATCAAATTCACTGAAAAAGGCAGCATCACCATTACGGCAGAGTTAATGAGTGAGTTCCAACCCACACCTGATGCCAGCCCTGCCCCATTCGTGAAGCTCAGCGTCGCTGATACTGGCATCGGCATTAAACCCGAAGATCTGGAATTGCTATTTCTACCTTTTCGCCAGATTGATAGCGGGCTTTCACGCATGCATGAAGGCACGGGCTTGGGATTGGCCATCTGCAAACGTCTGTTAGAACTGATGGGCGGGCAGATTTCTGCGACTAGTGTCTGGTCAAAAGGCACTGAATTTATTGTGTTATTACCTATGCAAGGTATAGTTAAATCATGAAAAAAACCGTGCTGTTAATTGAAGATAATGCGCAAAATAGTTATTTGACTACGTTTCTTTTAGAGTCGCAGGGGTTTGCTGTCGTCACTGCTTCAGATGGTGCTGCAGGAATCGAGCTAGCACAACATGCTCTGCCAGACCTGATACTGCTGGATATCCAACTGCCGATGATGGATGGCTATGCAGTAGCGAGGGCACTCAGGGCAATTGAATCGCTGAATCCGACCCCTATAGTGGCAGTAACCTCCTATGCCATGGTCGGAGATCGTGAAAAGTGCCTGGCCGCAGGCTGTAATGGTTACATTGAAAAACCTATTAACCCTGAGACTTTTGTAGCAGAAGTCTCCACTTTTCTACCATCTTGATCAGCAGTACTATTCAATCAGCAATACAGGGATATTTATGCCGCACATTTTGATTGTTGATGATAAAGAAGAAAATCTTTACTACCTGCAGGCGCTGCTCACGGCCAGCGGCTACTCAGTCGAGACTGCGCATCATGGTGCAGAAGCGCTGGTCAAGGCACGTCAAAACCCACCGGTGCTCATCGTGTCTGACCTGCTCATGCCGGTAATGGACGGTTATACACTGCTGCGTTACTGGAAAGCGGATACACGCCTTAAGACTATTCCATTTATTGTGTACACCGCGACTTATACAGAACCTGAAGATGAAAAACTGGCGCTAAGCCTTGGTGCAGATGCCTTTATTCTCAAGCCGTCTGAACCTGAAGACTTTCTTGCGCGTTTTCATGAGGTGCAAGCCAGAGGTGTAGTTGCAGTACCAGACATGCCTGGTACTGCCAACGGCGATGACAGTGACCGACTCAAAGACTACAGCGTGATTCTGATACGCAAATTAGAAGAAAAAACAATGCAGTTACAGGAAGCCAACGAAATTCTGCAACAGGATATTGCCAGAAGAAAAGAAGCTGAAGATAAAATTCAGCATCTGGCCTACTACGATTTACTCACCAACTTGCCTAACAGGCGCTTGTTAATTGACCGCCTGCAATACACACTGGCGGTAAGTGCCAGACATCAAAATCACGGTGCGGTACTATTTATCGATCTGGACCATTTCAAAACGCTGAACGATACCAAAGGCCATAGTGTAGGAGATCTGCTGCTGATAGAAGTTGCGAAGCGATTGCAAACCTGTATTCGCGGTGGCGACACCTTAGCCAGGCTGGGTGGTGATGAATTTGTAGTGATATTGCTAGACCTTAATGAAGATGCCGCACATGCCGCGATACAAGCAGAAGCGATAGGCGCAAAAATCATTTCATATGTGAACCAGCCTTATTATTTAGATGGTTATTTATATCACAGCTCTACCAGCATTGGCGTTTGCCTGTTTCGCAACCAGGAAATCACTGTTGATGAACTGCTCAAGCGCGCCGATATTGCCATGTATCAGGCAAAAAATGCAGGACGCAATACGCTGCGCTTTTATGACCCGACTATGCAGGCAGCACTTGAAGTGCGCGCCGCCCTGGAAAGTGATTTACGCATTGCAATCGAAGAAAAACAGTTCAAACTCTACTACCAGATACAGGTAGACCACTCAGGCTATGTGCATGGTGCAGAAGCGCTTATTCGCTGGCAGCATCCACAAAAAGGCTTGGTACCGCCATTGCAGTTTATTCCACTGAGTGAAGAAACAGGCTTGATTATTCCTATCGGGCAATGGGTAATAGACACTGCCTGTACCCAAATTAAAGCTTGGGAAAACGACCCACTTACCTGTGACTTGCAAATTGCCGTCAATGTAAGTGCCTGTCAGTTTCATGATCCCGGTTTTGTAGGCGAGGTGCGCGAGATGCTAGGCCGCCATAAAATAAAGCCTGGCCGCCTCAAGTTTGAACTGACCGAGAGCTTAGTGCTGGATAACGTTGAAGAAGCCGTCATTAAAATGCAAGCGCTAAGAGACTTAGGTGTGCATTTCTCGATAGATGATTTTGGCACCGGGTTTTCGTCATTATCCTACTTAACAAAACTACCGCTAGACCAGTTAAAAATCGACCAGACCTTTATACGCAATATGTGCATGAATGATAGAGATGCCGTTGTAGTACAGACGATTATCGGCATGGCGAATAACTTGGGCATTGAAGTGATTGCCGAAGGCGTAGAACTGGAGAGCCAGCGTGCGTTTCTTGAGAAACACAACTGTAATTTGTGCCAGGGCTATTTATTTAGCCAGCCATTAGCGCTTGAGGCGTTTGAAGCCAAATTAAAAGATATACGGGTGCTAACGTAAACAGCCTAATTAAACCAGTGTATCACCCAAGTTACTCGCGTGTTGATGATATTAAATTGCTACAAATACAAAAAAAGAGTGTGTGAGTGCTATGCTGTAGTAGATACAATTATCTGTGTTTGCTTGCGCACAGCAAAAAACCATATTAAGTGAATTTTAAATAACTGATTTACGCAGCTGCAATGCTAGCTAACAATTGACCAGGGAAATGCATTGAACTCTCAAAATCTCCAAGAAACGGATAATCCGTCTAATGCAAGCGCATCAATAATACCTGCCAAAGACATGATGCAGGTTAAAAATGTGGCATTAGTCATACTCACAACCTTGGCTGTAATTTTTGCTCTGGATTGGGCACAAAGCTTTGTAATTACCATGTTACTTGGTGTTCTGCTGGCTTACACACTTAATCCGGTTGTGAAGTGGCTGGAATATATCAAAATCCCGCGTGTCATAGGTTCCAGCCTTGTGATCATTTTTCTTCTAGTCAGCATTGGTTTTGCCGGCTTTACATTACGGGGCCAGGTTCAGTCTATCATTGCAAAACTGCCCGAGGTTTCGGCAAAACTTACCTCTGCCTTCGCCAGCAAGCGCGGAGAACCACTTACCAATATCCAGAAAGTACAGATTGCTGCCAGCCAGGTAGAAAACGCTACTGATTCGGTTACAAATGCAGTTGCACCTAAGAAAAACCAAAGGGTGCATGTTGTGATGGATGAGCGTAAATTTAAAATAGGTGACTTTCTATGGCGCGGCTCTTTAGGTATTTTTGGTTTTATCGGGGAAGCGATTACGATGGCATTTCTTGCCTATTTTCTGCTGTTATCTGGCGATACGTTTAAACGTAAATTAGTGCGGCTTACCGGGCCTTCATTATCGCAAAGAAAAATCACAGTCAATATTCTTGAAGACATCAACAATTCGATTCAGCGCTATATGTTTATGCTGCTGGTGACCAACGTCATGATCGGTCTGGCGATGTGGATCACATTCCGCTTGATTGGCTTGGAAAACGCAGGGGCTTGGGCTGTAGCAGCCGGCTTTCTGCATGTCGTGCCATATTTCGGCCCGGTAGTCACTGCGGCTGCTACTGGAATTGCAGCTTACATGCAGTTTGATTCGATATATATGGCAATGCTGGTTTCAGGCGCCACCATGGTAATAGCGACAATAATTGGTGTGTTCTTAACCACATGGATGACCGGACGAATTGCCAAGATGAACTCTGCAGCAGTGTTTATCTCCTTAATATTTTTCACCTGGCTGTGGGGGGTATGGGGAATGTTGCTAGGCATACCGATCATCGTTATCATCAAGGTCGCTTGTGTGCATATTGAGCATTTGCAACCTGTTGCTGAAATCTTAGGTGAATAGGTCTGCCTGTGTGCACGGTGCTCATAATCAGAGCTGGCAACAGATGATGAAATCATCATCTGTAAGTATATTAGGTATGCTAAATTGAATCTAAAGCTGACAATATCTTACTTGCATGTGCTTTGATTAAAGCTTTTTTATCATCACTGATTCTGGATAAATTCGCCGTCATCAGACGGGTTCGCGGATTCTTTTCAAGTGCGTTTTGATGTTTCATCAAAAAATTCCAATACAAAGTTGTCATCGGACAGGCATTTTCCCCAAATTGAATGTCCGGCTTGTATCGGCAGCCATCACAATAATTACTCATGCGTTTAATGTAAGCGCCACTTGCGATATAGGGCTTGCTGGTGAAACGGCCGCCATTGGCAAACAGCGCCATCCCCACCACATTGGGTAACTCCACCCACTCGATTGCATCAATATAAATGGCTAAATACCAATCAGAAACCTGCTGAGGCAAAATCTCTGCAAGCAGTGCAAAATTACCTGTCACCATCAAGCGCTGAATATGATGCGCATAACCATATTTCAAAGTCTGACCGATGGCGTCTTGCATACAATTCATATGTGTATCAGCATTCCAATACCAGGCAGGTAATTGACGCTGGTGCTGATAAAAATTAGCTTCTGCCATCTGTGGCATATCCAGATAATAAACGCCCCTTACAAACTCGCGCCAGCCAATAATCTGCCGGATAAAACCTTCAACTGCTGCCAAGTCTAAGGCGTTGTTCTGGTAACAATCCAAGGCACACTGCACCACTTCTCGCGGGTTAAGTAACTTCAGATTCAAACAGCTTGAAAGAATGGAATGCCAGCCAAATGGCGTCTCTTTCCACATCGCGTCCTGATACAAGCCAAAACTAGGGAGCCGATACGTCACAAAGTAGTCTAACGCAGCCAAAGCCTGCTCACGTGTTACTGGCCATGCAAAGTATTCAAGCGTACCCGGATGATTGGGGTATTGCCGCTCAACAAACTCGAACACTTCGCGCGTGATTGCATCAGGCGCAAACATCACTGGCTCATCGATAAACCCCGGGCCATTTTTTGAATAAGGGCGCCGGTTTTGATCATCATAGTTCCACTGCCCTCCTACTGGCTGAGACATTTCATCCATCAGAATATGATGTTTTTTACGCATATAGCGATAAAAGTATTCCAGCCTCAATTCTTTTTTATCTGCCACCCACTCACTGAATTCAGTATTGCTGCTGTAAAAGTGCGTGTCATCATGCATCACTAATTGAATATTCAAGTCTTGTGCTAACTCTTCAAGCGCAACTTTCAAGCGCCATTCACCCGGCTCAACGCATATGAGATGCGTAGCACCCTTTTCTGCAAGTTGCTTCCGTAGAGCATCTTGAATGCTCAGATCAGACGCTTTGATATAAATCAGGGGAAATTTCTGCGCGATCAGCTCTTGTGCAAAATGTCGCATCGCTGATAAAAACAATGCAATTTTCGCTTTATGAGACCAAACATAAGTTGACTCATATGCTGACTCAACCATCAGCACTTCATCGGTTTGCCGATCAAAACCTTTTAAAGCTGCATGTTGCAGATCAAGCTGATCGCCAAGAATTAAGATGATTCTTTTTATTTTCACTTTAAAAGCATTCGCCAGTTTTTTGATTTTTATATTTACGACAAGCATCTGAACAATACTTAACATCATCCCAAACCACTTTCCATTTCTTTCGCCATGCAAAAGGCCGATGACAGGACACACAAATCTTGGTGGGGAAATTGGCTTTTTTTAGCATAGCAAGTATTAACCGAATGTATATTGCAATGTACGTAAGTAGGGTGAATGTTATGTTGGGTCAAACATTGACGCTTACATGCCCGGAAAGTTTAATCTGATCTCAATATAGATGGATTGAGTGCGATGTGCAAAAATTAAAAGGCTTAGTCATTTCTGACTAAGCCTTATATATCTTGGTAGGGAGTGCAGGGATCGACCCCACGACAAACGGATTAAAAGTTGTAATATCTTATTGATTCTTAATAAAATCAACCCGCCA
>Ga0208392_1000454_pt1 | contig 11066 bp, 9 predicted proteins | sample LakWasMeta3_LOW4_2_FD_183855 | JGI IMG/M metagenome (GOLD analysis project Ga0208392, IMG submission 183855) | Freshwater sediment methanotrophic microbial communities from Lake Washington under simulated oxygen tension - Sediment Metagenome... | ecosystem: Environmental > Aquatic > Freshwater >... | reverse complement strand
CAAACATTCTTTGCAAAAACACAATGCAAACACTGATAGCGAGTTTATGTTAGGGTTTGTTGAAATTGATGACCAGGGGCAATTACGTGATCGAGCCCAGATGAGAGCATTGATTGATAGTCTTTATCAGATTGCTGTTAATGATAGTATTTTGATTAATGTATTTGTACATGGCTGGCATCATAATGCAGCGCCAGGTGATCCCAATATTGAAAGCTTTAAGAATGCTCTCGCCAGGCTTAGTAAAATTGAGCATGATTTAAGTCTGACAAAACACACTGCTACGCGTAAGGTGGTAGGTGTTTATGTTGGTTGGCGGGGTGAATCCATTACAATTCCGGGATTAAATTACCTGACTTTTTGGGATCGCAAGAGCACTGCCCAGGAAGTGGGCCATCTTGGTGTAACAGAATTACTCCTTAAGCTGGAAGAAATTGCCAACGTTAAAAATTCTTTATCGCCACCGATAAAGAGTCGCCTGGTGGTAGTCGGGCATAGTTTTGGCGGTGCGGTTGTATACAGTGCCACCACACAAATTCTTGCAAGCCGTTTTGTTGATAGCCGAGCGGGCAAGGGCTATGTTGATACAGCCAAAGGTTTTGGTGATTTGGTGGTATTACTTAATCCGGCGTTTGAAGCACTGAGTTATGCACCCTCTTATGATCTGGCACAAGCACGGTGTAGTTATTTTGATAATCAGGTTCCCAGGTTAGTTATTTTGACATCGGAAGCGGATTACGCTACTAAATTGGCATTCCCTGCCGGGCAAGCATTCTCGACCTTTTTTGAAACGCATGACACCATTGAACGCAATGATTGTAAATTTTCTTTAACCCTGGATGAGGGCGAGGCTGATCGAAATGCGGTAGGACATTATTTGCCGCTGATTAGTCATACATTGAAACCTGTGGACAGCGAGCAAGCACAGCAAATGGCCGTGGCCAGCTATGCTAATATGAAAAATATCTGGAGCACTCAGACAAAAGGAGGTTCTACTCAATTCGGATCTACTGTTCTTATGCATCTGAATAAAACAGAACCGCGTAATCCCTATCTGAATATTCGTGTCGATAAGGAATTGATCGCCGATCACAATGATGTATTTGGGGGGAGGGTGATGGACTTTCTTCGCTTACTGATTGAGTTGTCTACTACGGACTAAATTATTACGTTTAAAAGCCTCCCTTCACAGTTGCCACAGATTCAAGGATTATTAATAAATAGTTAATACTTAGCAGACTGATTTGTCTACAAAGAAAACTGTGAGTTGAGCAATGCATCCCAAACAACTCACGAGCTATAAATTCTATCCAATCAAGAAAATGATACTAAAGCAGACCATGGCGATTACTTATGGCGACAGACAGCCAACGGCCAAGTGGAGACAGTCGCCAGTTTCCAATAAATGTCTGATTAATTCTGAAAAGCGGTCATTCAAAGACTGCCAATAATCGAGAGCTACGCACCTAATGTAGATGGTCGAGTTCACCAAAGCCGTCGCTCAGGATGAAGTATTTCCGCCCAGGGAAAAGACTCGATTGCGGATGTTCGTCTTCGATAGAAAATGCGTTTAAATCTGTTAGTGGTGTTAAAGCAGCTACTGTTAGTAATAGACCATGTCTTGTGAAAGGGGGACTTTAATGTTGTTTCTGTTCTAAAAGTAATGAATGAGGCTGGGTTTTCTGCATCAGTAAAAAAATAAATATTCTAATTTAAGAAAAACGCATTTGTCACTTGACGACTGGGGGCTCAAACGCAAAAAGCAAATTAAATATAAGCATCAATGTGGTTATAACGCCAATTGCATTATGATGGTTTTGAGCTTAACCCTCCCTTTTTAGAAAAGGTCAGAACGCACAATAATATCCTGTTTAAACGCTAATAGGTAGAGGCTATGGTGGCACCTGCCGTGGTAGATCCGAAGGTTACTATAATTGATGTCGTAACCGATTACCGCGAAGAAATTAATCAAAAACTAGCCTGGTCGACCAATGCGGTGACCAAAAACCGGTGTTTTCTGATAGGTATTTCATTAAGCCGATAGACCTTGAACAAGTGTCTCTCACGGTTTTGCATGCACTTCATTTTGGGAATCACAATGGTTTTCTCTCACCAAGAAAATTGATCGCGCAGCATGAACAGCAGTTTCCTGAACATCAACGGGCCAGCGATAAAAAAATAAGTTGAATTGTTACTCATTTTTTAACATAAATAACGTTTCTCTTCTATTCAATAAAAATGACGATCAGATCATTCGGAATACTATTCGTGTTGTCATTACTGACAGGTTGCAACAGTGCGGGCTTGTTGGTAGTCAACCTGCTAGCCAGTTTTGATAATTATCAGGTTTACGAAAATTTATCCTACGGCTCTGAAAAACAGAATGTTATGGATGTTTATGTGCCTGAAACCGAAAAGATGTCAGGTCAACCTGACAGGCTGCCGGTCGTCGTTTTTTTTTATGGTGGATGCTGGGGCGGTTGTAAAACTTTAACAAAAGAACAGTATGTTTTTGTCGCTCAAGCTTTGACTGCCAGGGGTTACTTGGTTGTTATTCCCGATTATCGGCGCTATCCCGAGGTTAAATTTCCTCAGATAATCGAAGATGCCACGCAAACGGTAGAGTGGATTAAAAAGAATATAGGCCAATACGGCGGTGATCCCGATCTTATATTTTTAATGGGTCACTCAGCCGGCGCCCAACTAGCAGCCTTATTAACTTTAAATGAACATTATCTCTTGCCGGACACCTGGAGTAGTCTTGGTGGATTTGTCGGGTTGGCTGGACCTTATGACTTTCTGCCTTTTACCGATGAGTACCAGCGAGTCGTATTCGGTCCGGAAGAAAATTATCCCGCATCACAACCGGTCAATTTTGTCGGCGGCAATGAAGCTCCCTTGTTGTTACTCTATGGAAACGATGACGACACTGTGAGGGCTTTCAATATCGAAAGTCTGGCGAAAAAAGTCAAGCAGGCGGGCGGATGTGTTGAAACGCATTATTACGATGGCTTGGATCATGCGGGCCTCATCGGGGCACTGGCTTTACCGTTGCAAAACAGCTCATCGGTACTTAGCGATATTGTCGGCTTTTTAGATCGTCATGCCCATAATCGACGGCAATGTTAACAAAAAAACACGCAAGTTCAGGCTTTGATTAAATTCAGTCAAAGCCATAACTGTGGCTTGACTTTTAACCAGAGCTGGTAAGCTTAGAGCTAACCAAACAAAAGGGGTAAGTATGAAAATTCTAATTTTACTGGCGAGCATGTTGTTATTATCGGTTTCAACAGCCGGTGCACAACCTTGTTCTGATTTGCTGAATTATAAAATGAGCAAATTAAGATCCAGCGAACAGCTTGATTTTTGCCAGGCATTTCAAGGCAAGGTGATTCTGGCAGTCAATACTGCCAGCAATTGCGGCTATACGCCACAATTTAAAGGCCTGGAAGCCCTGTATCAAAAATATAAAGGCCAGGGCCTGGTGGTTGTCGGCTTCCCCTCCAATGATTTCAACCAGGAGTTTGCTGAACCGGAAAAAACCGCCAACGTCTGTTATGTCAACTACGGGGTCACTTTCCCGATGATGGAAAAAAGCGCGGTTCAAGGGCCGGCGGCCAATGCATTTTTTCAAAAACTGATTAAAACCACCGGCCAAGCGCCGGAATGGAATTTTAATAAATATCTGATCGGCCGGGATGGCGCATCTGTTGAGGCTTTTGCCAGTAATGTCACTCCCGAACAACTGGATTCTAAAATAAGCTCACTTCTAAGCCCAAAATAGCTTTTAAATCTAACTCCATTGCCGGCAAATTGCCGGCTTTTTGGTAACCGCCACCGGTTTTTGATGACAGGCAAGTTGATCTTTTTTTAATGATTTCCGGGTAAGTGCTTCGAGTAAGGATTTAATGAGTATGCGTAACGTTGGACTTTACTGGTTTGGTAATGACTTGCGGGTTCACGATAATGCCAATCTGTTAAAAGCAGCGGCTGAAGTTGATTATTTGCTCTGTATTTATTGTCTCGACCCGCAGTGGCTGTTGCCGAATCGATATGGTTTGGCAACGATGTCAGCCAATCGTTGGCGCTTTTTAAAAGAATCGCTGCTAGATCTGGATAAGCAATTACATCAACTTGGTCAGCATCTTGTGGTTTGTTATGAAGCGCCCGTCAAAGCGATCAGCGATCTGGCGAGTGAGCATAAAGTCTCGTTGATTTATCGCAGCCGCCAAACCGGTTACTATGAGAATCAACAGGGATTAGCCCTGCGAAAACAATTGCCATTACTACAGTTTGTCGAAGCAGACACCCTGAGTTTGTATGCCCTGGATCAATTGCCTTTTCCTCTGGCAAAATTACCCGGCACGTTTACGCAGTTTAAAAACACCGTTGAGCAATTGCCGGTCGACAAGCCGCTGTCGCCAGTCAATTTCCTGCCATCCAGCCCTGTTCCGCAAATAGACTGGTTAGAAAATTTTCCGGACTATTTAAAATTGACTTCTGAAGCTGAGCAGGAAAGCGTTTTTCATGGCGGGGAAACAGCGGGGTTAAAGCAGCTCACGGATTATTTTGCTACCGATTGCGCAAGTCACTACAAAGAATGCCGCAATGAACTGGATGGCTGGGAAAATTCAAGCAAATTGTCGCCCTGGCTGGCTAACGGCAATGTCTCGGTTCGGCAAATTTGTTTCAATTTAAACCACTACGAACAAAACGCCGGCGCGAACGAATCCACCTACTGGCTATTTTTTGAATTGTTATGGCGCGACTATTTTCAATGGTATGCCCATCGTCATGGCAAACACATGTTTGCTTTTCAGGGTATCAAGCAACATAAACCCTTAACCAGTTTTTACCCCGAGCGCTTCGGGAAATGGTGCCGTGGCAACACCCCGTATCCACTGGTAAATGCGTGCATGAAACAACTCAATGCCACCGGCTATATGTCCAATCGTGGCCGGCAAATCGTTGCCAGTTGCCTGGTCAACGAATTAGCCGTGGACTGGCGTTATGGCGCCGCATATTTTGAGCAGCAACTGCTGGATTATGATGTGGCGAGCAACTGGAGTAACTGGCAATATCTGGCGGGCGTTGGCGCTGATCCTCGCGGCAAACGGCATTTCGACCTGGATAAACAAACCCGGCAATACGACCCGGAAGAACGCTTTATTAACAAGTGGCAAGGCCTTTTTCAAAATTTGCCCCTGGATTCTGTCGACGCCGCCGATTGGCCTCTTGTTGCCGGGTGAGTTTATAGTGACGGTTTTCGCAAACGTCGAGAATTTTCGCAACCGGCCCGACAGGGCGGTGATTTTTTACTATGTTGTCAACAACTATGGAGCATGAGCAATGAAAGCTATCTGGAATAACACCCTCATTGCCGAGAGCAATGAAACCGTAAAACTTGAGGGAAATTATTATTTTCCGCCCGATTCCGTGATGACCCAATTTCTGCGTGACAGCAGTACACACACCACTTGCTCATGGAAAGGCAAGGCAAGTTATTACGATATTGTCGTTGGCGATTCAATCAATCGGGATGCGGCATGGTACTATCCAGAGCCGAGACAGGAGGCGTTAAACATTAAAAACCATGTTGCTTTCTGGCATGGCGTAGAGGTCAGCCAATGAAGCTGCGAGCTAATCAGAAATTGGCCGTTGGCTTTCTAGCAATGATGAAATCCAGAGCATGAGTACAAGCCAATCTGCCTCATCCAGCCTCATCCCATTGAGAGAGTCTTTTTCCCAAGTGCGTCGGCAGAGTGTTGCGCTATGCGAACCGCTCCTTATTGAGGATTATGTCGTCCAGACCATGCCCGATGTCAGTCCTCCCAAATGGCATCTTGCCCATGTCAGCTGGTTTTACGAGACCTTTATACTGGCGCCTTATCTGAAGGACTACCGGCGGTTTAATCCTCAATTCAATGACCTCTTCAATTCTTATTACCAGGGAATTGGCAAACCGTTCCCAAGAGCGGAACGGGGCTTTCTTTCACGGCCATCAGTTGCCGAGGTATACAGCTATAGAGCGCACATCGATGCACAGATAAACAAATTGATAGCGAGCCTGGATTGCCATCGGGATAACTTGAAAATCCGGGAATTGATTCTGCTCGGCCTGAATCATGAACAGCAGCATCAGGAATTGCTGATGACCGATATCAAGCATATTTTGGGAAACAACCCGTTGCTTCCGGCATACATTAATAACAAGGCTCTACCCGCACGGAATTCGACCGTGCCATTGGATTGGGTCAAGCTGCCGGGAGGCAAGGTTGCCATTGGCCATGAGGGACAAGGTTTTTGTTTTGATAATGAGTCGCCTCGTCATGATGTGCTATTAAACGATTTTTTTCTGGCCAATCGTTTGGTAACCAATGCGGAATACCTTCAATTCATGGATGATGGCGGCTATGACAAACCATCACTCTGGTTATCGGACGGTTGGTCCACCGTTCAACAAGGGTCCTGGAGGGCGCCTTTATACTGGCAGCAAGTCGACAAGACGTGGCACTGTTTTACGCTGGAAGGACTGAAACCGGTTGAGCCCGACGAACCGGTCTGCCACGTCAGTTATTTTGAAGCGGATGCTTATGCGACCTGGGCTGGCAAACGCTTACCTACGGAAGCCGAATGGGAATATGCGGCCGCTGAGGAAGATTTGACGAAAGGGAATTTCCTGGAATCCGGGCGTTTTCATCCATTGCCCCCTATTCACGGTAAAAGGTTCATGCAACTGGGCGGCGATGTTTGGGAATGGACGCAAAGCCCCTATACAGCCTATCCCGGCTACCGGCAGCCGGAAGGTGCGATTGGCGAGTACAACGGTAAATTTATGTGTAATCAAATGGTGCTTCGCGGCGGGTCCTGTGCAACGCCGGTTCATCATATCCGTAAAACCTACCGTAATTTTTTTTATCCTCATAGCAGATGGCAGTTTATGGGCCTCCGCTTGGCAGACGACGCATGACGAAACCGCCCTTGATTCATTTTCACGATTTTCATCCCGCCTTAGGCGATTTCCGGTCAGATATCCTGGCCGGGTTGAAGGCCGAGCAAAAGACCATTGCGCCGAAATATTTCTACGATCCCCACGGTTCCATGCTGTTTGAGCGGATTTGTGAGCTGCCGGAATATTACCCGACCCGCACGGAAATCGGCTTGTTAAAACAATACGGTGATCAAATAGCCGGCTCGATCGGACCGGACGCCCTGCTTTTTGAACTCGGCAGCGGCAGCAGCAAGATTCGTCAACTGCTCGAGGCAATACGGCCAAAATGTTATGTCCCGATGGATATATCCAGAGATCATCTGTTCCGGTCTGCGAATTTGCTCGCGAAGGATTATTCCTGGCTTGAGGTTCATGCGGTCTGCGTCGATTATGCAGGCCCCTGGAACTTACCTCCCGGCTTAAAAGGCAAGAACCGTATCGCCTTTTTTCCCGGCTCCAGCATTGGCAATTTAGCGTCCGAAGAAGCGGTGGCCCTGCTTGGACGAATCGCTCAGCTCGTTGGAAATGACGGCGGCTTATTGATAGGGGTCGACCTGGTCAAGGATATTGGCGTTTTGGAAGCCGCTTATAATGATCAGCAGAAAGTGACGGAGGCGTTTAACAAGAACCTGCTGGTGCGCCTCAACCGCGAGCTGGATGCAAATTTCCAGGTAGACCGGTTCCAACATTTCGCATTTTATAACCGGGAACTCGATCGTATCGAAATGCATCTGGTAAGTGACAGGGAACAGGTTATCAGGATCGCCGATGAGCTGATTCACTTTAAGGCAGGGGAAACCATACACACTGAAAATTCCCACAAATACAGCATAGCCGGATTTCATCGCCTCGCCTTACGCGCCGGTTTCCACCCTGTTAAAGTCTGGACCGACCCGGATGATTTATTCAGCATCCATTATTTGCAAACTCAAGGCGGGATGAATTAGCACTTATCCGAAATTTCCAGGAAAGCGCTGAATAAACCCATTTATAGACATTTTCAATTCGTTTTTGTAACACACGATTTTAGAAAAACGCCCTCTATTGATAACTGATAGCAAAGTAGATTAGATGTAAAACTCTGGACTTGATCTGGCATGTTCAGAAATAAGTTTAAAGTTTCACTTACACTGTGGTTTACCGGAATTGATCGGTTCAAATCGGCCAAAAAGCCGACGGGCAAATAGCATATTTTGTGGAGAATCCGTTAAACATTCCCACGATTTACTACCGCTATCATATTCTTTTTTAGGGCATTGGAGGCGGCAATCACCCCCCCGAACATAGCGCCAGAAACCCCACAAGTCGTGACATCTTGCCCAGTTAGTAGCAAATTACGTATTGGGGTGCGTGCGCCAAGCCATCGTGCATTGAAACGTTTTGGCGTGTGGGCCAATCCATACATTTCTCCTGTTGGATGGTTAGTGAAGTGCTGCGTTGATAAGGGTGTTGATAGTTCCCAGTAATTGATATTTCCTTTCACTGCCGGCACATAGCGCTCCAGCTCGACTAGCAAGCGCATCGACAGTACGCGCTTAAACTCCTCATATTCTTCACCACGATGTTGCCAACGTAAATTTGCCCATTTCTCGAAATGCTTAATTGATGCCAAAGTTGCAACTTCGATTGTTGCGCGTCCCGGGTAACGGGTAGCAAAAGTAGGATCCTTTGAGGACGGAAAAGAGATAAAAAGCCCAGGAAACGGTGCGTCGATATTCTCACAAGAGCGAGCAAAATTGCGATCATGGTTCCCGTCTGGATAAACCCAGAGATTGGCTCCTCCATATTCGGCAGCACCTAACCGGTGATAGAGTCCGACGTAGAGGCAAAGATGGCAAACTGAGGGAGGAATGTCATCGAGCAGTTTTGTTTCCGGCAATGATTGTGAGACCTCTGTTGGCAGCAAATGGCGATAGGTATTAATTACTCCGGCGTCGCTGATAATGCTTCCCGCTCTAATTTCACGCCCATCGGCCATGCGCACGCCGAAGGCTGTTTTATTCTGATCAACAAGTATCTTTTCGACATGGGCACTTACGGCAATGCATCCCCCGCCTATCTCTATTGTTGAGGCAATACTTTCAGCTATTTTTGATGCGCCGCCAACCGGATAACCTGCCCCTTCAAAATAATGATGAGCGAGAATGCTGTGCATCCCAAAGCTGCTTTTTTCGGGGGGCAGGCCGTAATCTCCCCACTGTCCGGTCAAAACGGCGGCTAGATCAGCATTGTTAGTATACTCGGAGAGAGCTTGTGCCGTCGTTTTTTTAGCATGCCGCAAGAAACCGTACCGAAGCATTCCTCCGATTGCCTTGGCAATTGGGTTTGGGATGGCCTTTTCTGCAAAGTAGAAATCGCTCAATTTAGCAGCAGACTCGACTGCGCGAAGGTATTTATCAATACCTTGTACTTCTGATGGGAAATATGACTTCATCTGCTCTCGGAATTTTTCGATCCCTGTTGGAAAATCAAAGATCTGGCTCTCAATGCATATACGATCATAGACATCCGGCATCTGGTTCCATTGAAGTTTGCCGTTAGTGATGTGATCAAAAGCTGCCCGTACGAACATTTTGGGATCACTAACGTGGCCTATGTAATGTAATCCAACATCCCATTCGTAATTGGGCCGGTGAAACACATGCGTAAAACCCCCAGCAACACCATGCTTTTCAAGAACAAGCACTTTTTTACTACCATGTCGGGACAGAAGTGAAGCCGCAGTAAGCCCTCCTATGCCTGAACCTATTACTATGCAGTCGTAATGTTCTTCTATTTCACGTTGTTTATAGGAAATGCCAATCCTCTTCATTTTGATCTCCCAATCATGGCCTGCAACAAAGGAAAATCATTAGCTTAACAATGAGGCTACTAATTCAAAATAGAAAATGCAATTGAACATGCGAATGACTCTAATGGGTCGAACTCAATCAGTCAACGTCAGATTTGATTGAGACTAATTTTTGAAATCGTCAGATCAAGTTCAGAGTTTTACTGAATTAGACGAGGTTGAACGCTGAAGCCAATCACCCTAAGCGGCTAATCGATGTCGAAACACTAGAGCTGTAAAACTTTTTCACGTCAGCAGTCTTGATATTTGCATAGCTTGGGCAAGGTTTCAATATTATAGGCTTCGATTAGGGTGTATTGCCTAAAGCGAATTCGCTTTAAGGGTTACGGTTCTGAATTTCCGCCAATATTTTATCGACTTCTTTTCTGGGCAGATAATCCAAATCCCAGTGGCTTGTGTAGCTTTCCTTCAAGCGTCTTTTGCCCTTGTGAAGTTGCTCTGGTTCTTCATTTACAGCAAAGGCGGCTGTGCTGATAGGTTTTTCAGCAAGGTCGATCGGATTTTCTATAGATCGATTGCTCTTTAACGTGCTGAGTATCTTTGCAAACAGTGTATTCATAATTTCTCTCCTAATCCAAGCCATTTTGATAACCCCGTTTAGTCTCAAGATAACGGCGGTGGTTCTTTAATAACATTTCACTTAACCTACCTCATGGTTTTATATAAGCAAATCATTTTGAAAGTACATGGGGCGGTATCAAAAAGTTTTTGTTATTAAATTAATCATCTGGGTAGTTTTCTTGATGCCTTGATTAAGACTTCAATTTTTTCCCGGTTTTTTTTTCTGATAATCTTGACCAAAATATAAAGCCCCAGTCCGATTAACCATTCGCCCATATTCTGGTGCAACTCTTGAGTTAGTGGGCGTGTTAACACTTACAGGTTCGGTAATGTTTCGCATGATTCATTGAATCAATTTTGTGAGTTTATTTAGTTGACTGATAAATGCGACCGGTCGTATAATTTGCCGCAACATATTAAGACGACCAGTCATATATTTTTATATGAAAAAGATCAATCAAAAACAAATTAACCGGGAAAAGTTACTCAATCAAGGCGTGGGTTTACTGATGCAACAGGGTTATCACGGCACCGGGCTAAAAGAAATTCTCGATGCGGTGCAGATTCCCAAAGGCTCTTTTTACAATTATTTTGGCAGCAAAGAAAACTTTGCCGCCGAAACTATCGAACACTACATCGTGCCCTATATCGCACAACTGCAAA
>Ga0208392_1000452_pt1 | contig 11109 bp, 14 predicted proteins | sample LakWasMeta3_LOW4_2_FD_183855 | JGI IMG/M metagenome (GOLD analysis project Ga0208392, IMG submission 183855) | Freshwater sediment methanotrophic microbial communities from Lake Washington under simulated oxygen tension - Sediment Metagenome... | ecosystem: Environmental > Aquatic > Freshwater >... | reverse complement strand
ATAGCGCAGGCCTAACGCGGCATCAAAATCACCATCCACCTCGATATGCCCGTCAAAATAAGCTTCGGCAAGGCGCAGCGGGTCGCGGAACAGCACCAGGTCACGCAAGACACCGGCATGTTTGATATCCAGCGTAAATGCGGATAATTCATTGCCGATGTGCAGCGACCTGCTGTTCCAGAGCCGGATTACGAATGAACCCGTATAGTCACGGAACAGGTACGACAGCACCTGATGTGCAGAGCCGTAGTGATTGCTGCTGTCAAACTGTAAATTATGGTCCAAGTCGATTTCCATCACCGTCACCTTTTTACATGTGTGTCTTTCACTAACAGAAGCGGAACTCTGCATGTGCGAAGCACGTTTTCGGCATCACTGCCCATCACCAGGCGGCTGACACCGCGCAGCCCATGCGTGCCCATCACAATCAAGTCCGCCTGCCATTGTTCTGCTTCAGCAACAATATTGAAAGAAATCCGGTTGCCTGCAGACTCGATGGTTTTTGCATCTGCTTTGATGCCGGATTTATGTGCAGTTGCACTGGCCTTGTCTATGACCCTGGCCCCGTTTTCGCGCAGCATTTCAATCATGTAAGGCAGGTTGAAATCGGCAGACATGTCGAGTACAGGCATGTAAGTATCAATCACATGGATAAGGTGCAATTGCGCATTCTGATTCTTGGCCAGCCTGATGGCCTCTTGCAGGCCGATGTTTGAAGTCTGGCTGCCGTCTACTGGGCACAGTATGCGTTTGTACATTGGTCTAATCCTTAAGTGATTGTGAAATCAGCTGATTGTGCGGATGACCAGTGGCGCCTTGCGTGTGCTGGCCGGGGTCTCTGCGCTGGGGTAGCCTACAATGATGGGGGCTACCGGTTTGTAGTCAGCGGGAATGTTGAGTAATGATTTCACTTCCGGCGTGTCGATTGCATGCATGGCTGAGCCGATTACGCAGGTGCCAAGACCCATTGCGCAGGCTGCCAGCATCATGTTTTCTGCAGCCATCCAGCAGTCAGCCTCTGCAAAGCGGCCTTCTGGCCTGGCGCAAATGATGATGAGCGTGCCGGCATCATAAAAGATGCTGCCATCAAGACGGGAAGTATCAAGTCTGACACGGCTGCGTTTCATCTCCTCGATAAATAAAGGTTTTGCACGGACTGAAAATTCCTGCAAGATTTTTCTGTTCTGTACGACCATAAATCCCCATGGTTCCCTGTGCATTGCGGTAGGCGCTCTAACGGCTGCTTCCAGCAATGTCTTTAAAATAGCCGGCCCTACCTGTTGCGATGTGTAGCTACGCACTGACCGCCTGGCAAGAATGGTCTCGAATACGCTCTGTTCCGTCGTCGGTAACGTCATGGTACGCACCTCGTGCTTTGCATCTATACAGTTTGCGAACAATTCGCAATCTCGGTTTTTATTATGTTTGTCATAAGTTATCAAGAATCAATCACTTGGATAATCCGCGTGAGCACGTATAAGGGTTTGGCGTGTTGTCAGCCATGCATCAATGATGTGCTAGCCGCCAGTTTTTTGGTTAAGCAGTGATTAGTAAGTGCATGCCCTTACGTGTTTACACTAATTTTTTTTTAGGTTTATAGCCTGTAGATTGCAGTCTTGGCGATGTGCCCGGTGCAAGATGAAAGTGCATGGCGCCTTGAAATATATTATGCGCATCATGTTGATTTTAAATGACTTTTACATCATAGGTGACAGTATGAAAACAAAGGGCGATAAATCAGGAAACGCACATGCATCGTCATCGGCACATAAGGCCGACCCCCGCCTTGGCAGCCAATGCGAAGAGCTCAGTAACATGGTTGCTGAAGCTGCATATTACAAGGCAGAAGCACGCGGTTTTGAGCCTGGGCATGAAATGGATGACTGGCTGGATGCAGAAAGAGAGCTCACTTCTGATTCGGAGACTGTGCAATGAGTACCCTGCGCAAAATGACGCTGCTCACCAATGAGCGGTCACACACGCTCATTGGCAACCAGCATTTACTGAGGCCGCCTGTGGCCGATATTGACGATGACAGGCTGGTGCTGACACTGAACCTGAATGGCATGATAAGTGACTGCAACAAAGCAGGCAGCAGGCTTCTAGGATGCATGCCGTCAGAATTGATATGGCAGCCAATATCGAGCTTATTGCCGCAACTGAAGAATATTGCGCTGATGAAGGGCTCGGATATCAACCCTTATCTGCGCTTTCTTTCCCGCGTGGGCTATCACTTTGATGTAATCAGCCGCAAAGGTGTGCATTTGGTTGGCCGCGCTTTCTTCTGCGAGGTCGGCGGCATGGAACAGCATTTCCTGCGTGTCATCATTTGCCCGGTCGGCAAGCCACATCTGGTTTGATAGCTGCATTTCATCAGGTCTAATTTTTTTATTCATTCATTTGGAGGATTTATTATGGTCAGCGGAAAAAATATAAAAATTACGGAAAGTAAGCCCTCAGCCAAAGCTGATGCTGGAAAAGCAGCTGCCACTAAGAGCGCACCGGCAGTCATCAGGCACCCGATTGCAGATATGGAGCGTGCTTTTGACCGGTTTTTTGGCCGCGGTTTCCCTGCATGGTGGCAGAGCCATGAGTTTCCAAGCGTAGATGCGCTGTTTGGCGGCAGTCTTGCCGAAATTGGCGGCCAGCGCTTACCAAATTTAGATGTGATTGACCGCAGTGACGAGATTGTAGTGCGCGCCGAAGTGCCGGGCGTAGACAAGAAAGATATCAGTATCTCGCTGACTGACAATCTACTGACAATTAAGGGGCAGAGCAAAACTGAGAAAAAAGAAGAAGATGGCGATTATCATAAGCGCGAGATTTCCAGTTCTGCATTTGCCCGTTCTTTCACTTTGCCGGGAGCAGTCGATGCAGGCAAGGCATCAGCTTCGCTCAAAGACGGGGTGCTGGAAATCAGCTTACCCAAGTCAGAGGCATCCAAAAAACGCAATATAGAAGTCAAATAAAACGCAGGGCTCCGGCATGTATGCCGGTTGCCCTTTCCTTGAAAGGGGTTTTGCGCTAGATTAGCTATGAAGCACGATTTTTATATGAATAATAAAAGGAAAATCATCATGAAAAGCGTCAAGTTAATCACTGCGGCTATCGTTGTTGTTTTCTCAAGCCTTGCGGTTTCAGCTACTGCAATGGGCTTTCTGCCTCCCGAAGAGCTTTCAGACGGATACTCAGCCAGCAAGATTGCAGAGCTAGGCCTGCAAAAATGCGAGTCAAATCAGAAAGTGCCGGGGCAGGCCTGCTATATTTCCGGCGGTATCGGCGTTGACGAGGTAGCCGAATTCAAGGCGCTGGCAAAAGAGTATCCGCTGGAGATGGTGTTCGTTCAGAAAGCAGATACAGAAGATAACAATAGAATCGAAGAGTATCTGGCCGAAGTCCAGCTTAAGATAAAAGATGCCAAAGGCAATTTGATACTGGATATCGTCACTGACGGCCCTTTCTTTCTGGCAGACCTGCCAACCGGTAAATACCAGATTATCGTAGAGCATGATGAAGTTGTAAAAACCGATGTGGTGCATGTTGCTGCCAAGAAACACCAAAGATCGGTGTATCTCTGGAACAGGTAGCATCAATCACAACATAAAACAGCGGAGGCGCCTTTGGATATCGGGGTCGCAGGGGAGAGAACCTGCCTTTATAACACCGGCCAGCTGAAAGCGGTGCTGGATACCATGGCATGGCGTGCCAGCGGTTTTTTGCGGGGTAAAGAGCGTATTGTGCTGGTTGGCATATTGCGCCGCGGCGTGCCTTTGGCGCAAATGCTGTACGAACGCCTAATCAGCCAGTACGGGCTGACCAATATCACCTTTCTGCACCTGCAGATAAAACGCTACGCAGATGACCTGACACTGCTGCATCCGGAAACCAAGCTGACTGAGAACCCAGAGCACGCTGCACTCGATTTAACTGGCGCCACCGTGCTGGTGGTAGATGACGTGATGTACCATGGCCACTCCATGCTGCGTGCCGTAGAGTACCTGGCAAGGAAACAGGCGGCAGAGATACGCACCATTGTACTGGTGGATCGCGGTGCCAATCGCTTGCCTGTGCATACCGATATTGCCGGGGTCAGGCTTGATGTGGCGCCTGAGCATATTATCGAGTGCAATGTGCCGCCTTATGAGGCGGAGTTCAAAATCGAGCTGCTTAAACCCGCAGCCAATCGCCCGCTGTGAGAGTGTGCCATGTTTCATGACCGTGATGAAGCCGCAGCCAAGCTGGCCCATGCACTGCAACCCTATAAAGGCAAGCAGCCGCTGATACTGGCTATTCCGCGCGGTGCCGTGCCCATGGCCAAAATTATTGCCGATGCGCTGGATGGTGAGTTCGATGTGGTGCTGGTGCGCAAGCTGCGTGCACCGGATTATCCTGAGCTTGCCATCGGCTCGGTTGATGAAAGCGGCTGGACATATATCGCCGACCATGCCAAGTCAGTAGGTGCTGACAGCGAATATATTGAGACTGAAAAGCAGGTGCAGATGGCCACCATACGTGAACGGCGTGCGCAGTACACCCCGGTTCGCCCGCCGATAGACCCTGCTGGACGCATCGTGATTGTGATTGACGATGGCCTTGCTACCGGTGCCACCATGATTTCAGCGCTACATGGCTTGCGCAGCAGAAAACCAGCCAGACTCATCTGTGCGGTGCCGGTATCGCCGCCGGAGACGCTGAGGAAAATAACCGCGCTGGCAGATGAAGTAGTGTGCCTGATGAGCCCGGATAATTTCAGGGCGGTGGGGCAGTTCTATGTGGATTTTCCGCAGGTGATGGATGAGGATGTGATTACGCTGCTGCGAGGTTAAGCACCGTACCCGGCAAGCATAATCTGTTTCATTCCTTTGATTTTTATGTTTTTTTTTGCAGATGCCTGCCCAACCAGTCTGCTGCCAGCCGAGCCACTTCTTCAAGCGTGCCGGCTTCGTCGAACAGGTGGGTGGCACCGGGAATAATGGTCAATTCCTTGCTGCATTCCATGAGCTCAAAAGCCTGTTGGTTCAGTTCTATCACAACGTCGTCTAGCCCGCCCACCAGCAGTAAAGTGGGGCACCTCACTAGCTTGAGTGTGTTCCTGCCCGCTAGGTCCGGGCGGCCGCCGCGCGAAACCACCGCGCTGATTCTGTCACTGTAGGCGGCAGCGGCCTGCAACGCAGCAGCGGCACCGGTGCTGGCACCAAAATAGGCAAGCGGCAGCCGCCAGCAATGGCCTTCATGGCTAACCCAGTGCGTTGCTTCTATCAGCCGGCGTGTAAGCAGCGGAATGTCAAAACGCATTTCATAATCCATATCTTCTTCCGGCGTGAGCAGGTCTATCAGCAATGTGCCGATATGCTGTTCATGCAGCACACCTGCAACATAGTTATTACGCGGGCTATGCCGGCTGCTGCCACTGCCATGCGCAAATAGCACTAGCCCTTGTGCGTTGGCGGGCAATTCCAGCATGCCTTCGATATAAACATTATCTACAGGAATATGCACAAGCTCTTTAAATGCTTCAGTCATGGCTCAGCTCCTTTCAGGCATAGGCGCCAACAATGACAGGAATACGTTTTCTGCCGAAGTTTCCTGCTATACGGTCAAAGTGCCCTGCAATCCGGGTGTGGCAATGCGGGCAATTGCCGTCATGGGTCAGATGGTATTCTTTGATCTGGTACCAGTCGCGCACGATCAGCGCCGCGTTGCAGTTGGGGCATAATGTTGTATCTCCCTGCTGGTTATGCACATTGCCGGTATACACATAATGCAAACCTTCACGCATGCCGATCTCACGTGACCGCAACAGAGTCGCTAACGGCGTGGGAGGGATATCGGCCATTTTATAATCCGGGTGAAACGCCGAAAAATGCAGCGGTATATCCGCGCCCAGTTCTTTTTTAATCCATTTGCACATGGCTGTGAGTTCAGCATCTGAATCATTCTTGCCCGGTATGAGCAGGGTGGTGATTTCAAACCAAACATCGGTTTCATGCCTCAGGTAGCGCAGGGTGTCGAGAACCGGCTGCAGTTCCGAGCCTGTAAGCTGCCGGTAGAAGGCTTCAGTAAAGGCTTTGAGGTCTACATTGGCCGCATCTATCTTTGCATAGAATTCCCGCCGAGGAATGTCATGCATATAGCCTGCGGTAACGGCAACTGTCTTGATGCCACGGGCGTGGCAGGCATCGGCCACATCCATGGCATATTCGGCAAAGATGGTGGGGTCGTTGTAAGTGAATGCAACGCTCTTGCACTGATGCTCTGCGGCCGCCTTGGCTATCATTTCAGGCGTAGCCTCATCCATCATCTGGTGCAGGTCTTTTGATTTGCTGATGTCCCAGTTCTGGCAGAACTTGCACGCCAGATTGCAGCCGGCGGTACCGAATGAAAGCACGCTGCTGCCGGGGTAAAAATGGTTGAGCGGCTTCTTCTCAATCGGGTCTATGCAGAATCCGCTTGAGCGGCCATAGGTAGTGAGCAACATTGCGTCGCCTTCGCGCATGCGTACAAAACAGGCGCCGCGCTGGCCTTCATGCAGCTTGCAGTCTCTGGGGCACAGGTCGCACTGCATGCGGCCATCATCCAGCATATGCCAGTATCGCGCCTTGTAGTGTGAATCTATGGTCATGGCTGTGCACCCCCGGTTGTATTTTCATGCCTGCCATGCAGGTCTTTTTCTTTAAGCTTGGTTACCGTGTAACGGTAAAGCCTCACTTCATCGTTCCAGAAATCAGGCCGCAGTCCGGCTTTATGTTTCAGGTGTGCCATGAATGTGCCGGCATCTGGCAACTGCTCCCACACCTGCGGCAAAAAAGTGCTGCGATAGCGCCCATATTCAAACACAACGCCATCCACCGCTGGCCGCAGCTGCGCCAGCGCATCATGTTCATTTTTGAATTCAAGCGGCTGCTGTGCGGAAAGTAGCGAGATTTCTATCTCAGTTGTATCAAGCTCGGCCAGGGTCAGCGGCGAGAACCTGGGGTCGCGAAAAGCAGCGGCGTAGGCATTTTCCTTTACATCAAACAAAAGCGGCCTGTGCGCTTCAAGCGAACCTATGCAGCCACGCAGATGCTGGTGCATGGTCAATGTGACAAAGCTTGCGCCTTTTTCATGCAGCCAAGATGCACTTTCATCTACGCTTTCAGTGGGCGCTCCTAAAGCATTGGCTATGACGCCGCGTGCTGCAGGCAGCAATATTGCGGCAGCCTGTTTTGGCAGCAGCAGCGGCGTGCCCGAATGGTTTGAATGATCAGGCATGGTCGCTATCGCTTGTGAACATGAAAGATGCATAGCCAACAACGCGCCCCTTGTCGCCTGCGGTGTCGCCTGAGTTGCATAGGCTGAGCAGGGTGGGGTGCAGCTGATGTATTTTTGCTGCCACTATCAGTCCGTTCACAGGTGTTCCGCCACAGGCTTGCTGATGCGTCAGAGTGCTTTTCATGTTCAGGATGTCATCGGCTGTAGATTTGTCTACAGCTGCGGCAACTCTGTACGGCAGGTAGTGTGAAAGGTCTGAACTTACAACGATGGTGGTTTCTGGCCCACCCCATAAGGCATTCAGCACTTCAGCCACTTCGTCTGCACTGGCATCACCCACCGCCAGCGGTACCAGCTTGAAGTCATCCAGCACCGATTGCAGGAACGGAAGCTGCACTTCCAGCGAGTGCTCCTGTGCGTGTGCGGCAGCACTGGTCACCACTTGAGCCATGCCGGTGATGGATGCAATTGCATCGCAGTCAAGGTCGACTGTTCCTAATGGCGTGGCAAAGGCGTCTGTAGCTGGCAGTGCCAGACCACGCACCGGTACACGGTGTACAGGGCCTAGCAGCACGACGCGCTTGATAATGTCGTGCCAGGGTGATAACCGTGCGTAGGCGGCTGCCGCAGTCTGGCCGGAGTAGATGTAACCTGCATGCGGAACAATGATGGCCTTGGGTGGTGCTTTATTTGCCTGGCGGTCTGCTGCCGGCCGGCTGCCAACTTCAGCCTGACTGAGGAACGTGCCGATGGCTTCAGCCAGCACTTGGCTATTGCCCGGATAAAAACTGCCGGCAACTGCTGCAGGACGAATAGTGTGCATTAGACCCCCGATTCAAATTGCGGCTTTTGATGCCGAAACGCGCGTGCGTGATGACACAGGTGTTTACGTTTGTTGCACTATGTGCAAGTTAGCAAGAAATGCGGCGCGGGATAATCCGCGCAAGCACGTATCAGCCGGCATTTTTAGTACAATCTTAAAAAAACTGGCGGATGGCGAGCCTAAGCCCGCTAGCTATGGCAGTCTGCTTGTTTGATTGGGGTTTGGGAGTGGTTTTTCAATCAGTCTCAGACCATGCCGCCTTCGCTGGCGATGCGCGCCAGGTCGAGCAGGTTGGCAGCGCCTGTTTTGTGCATGATCTTGGATTTGTGGATTTCTACTGTGCGGTGGCTGATATCCAGGCGGCGTGCTATATCTTTGTTGGGCAGGCCTGACACGGCCAGGGTCATTACCTCGCGCTCGCGCTCGGTCAATTCTGCCAGCCTGGATTTTGCATGCTGGCCATCTTCAAGCTGGGTAAGCAGCCTTTTACTGTCAAGAATGGCAGAACGGACTGATGACAGCAGGCTGTCACGCGTTACCGGTTTGGTGAGAAAATCCAGCGCGCCCGCCTTGACTGCCTTGACGCTCATTGGAATATCGCCATGCCCGGTGAGAAAGATGACAGGCAGCAGAATATTCCTTTTATTCAGCTCCTCCTGCAGCTGCATGCCATCCATGCCCGGCATGCGTATATCGATGATTGCGCAGCCCAGATATTCCGGCTCGTATGCCTGAAGGAATTCGTCACCGCTGCAGAAGGTTTTTACCATGATGCCTTCCTGCTCAATCATGAGCATGAGCGAGTCCCTGACTGCCGCATCATCGTCAATGATAAAAACCGTAGGCTCAGATATTTTTACACGCATAGTGGAGTTTTTCATCGTACAAAAGGTAAAGTAAAGTGTATGGTTGCGCCAGTGCCGGTATTTTGTTCAAGCCAGAGATTTCCGCCGTTTGATTCGACGAGCGAGCGGCTGATGGCAAGCCCCATGCCTATGCCGTTAGGCTTTGTTGTAAAAAAGGGCTCAAAAATATGTCTGGCAGCATCCTGGTCAAAGCCGGGGCCATTATCCTGCACTGTGATTTGGGCCATGTTCTTTGCAGAATGGGTGCTTGCCTTAATTGAAATTTTTGCGGTAATGTCCGTGCTTCTGATTGCCTCTATGGCATTGCGTACCAGATTGAGTATCACTTTCTGGATCTGAAGCGGGTTGCACATTACGCTTGGTATGCCTTTTTCCAAGTCCAGCTCCGGGTTAAATCCGCCATAGCCGTCCCTTTTTGCAATGTCGATGCAAGTTTTCACCAGCCGGTTGATATCAGTTGGCTCAGCAGCCATTTCGTTCTGCCGCAAGAAATTAAGCAGTTCATGCAGCGAGTCGCCAGCGCGTTGTGCCTGCACCACGCAGCCTTCAAGCGCGCGGCGCAAACTGTCTGAATTGGTGTTGTTGCTGTTCATGCTGTGCAGCGCAACCTCACTGTAGGCCGAGATTGCCGTCAGCGGCTGGTTAATCTCATGCGCAATGGCAGATGCAGTCTGAATCGCGATTTGCTGTTTAAGCAGGGCTTCTGTTTCATCGCGCCGTTTATGGCTTTGGCTCTCAATGAGCTTATGTTCAGTGATATCGCGCATAAAGCCTGCAAGGCGTACCGGCTTGCCTGCTATGAAACTGATTTTGCCGCTGGATGCTATCCAGCACTCAGCCCCGTCATTTTTGCGTTTGATACGAAACTCCGTGTGGTATTCACCGTTGTTGCGGGGGTCGAGTGCGTGGCGCAAGTCTTTGCTTCTGCTGGGGCGGTCATCCGGATGTATGCAGTCCTCAAACTTGTCATAGGTGATTTCTTCATCTGCATCCAGGCCCCAAAGCTCGCGTGAGCGATCATCCCAGAATAATTGGTTGCTGGTCAGGTCCCGGTCATAGACCCCAAGACCCCCTGCACGCTTGGCAAGGTCAAAGCGTTCCTGCGTCAGCCGCAGCAGTTCTTCTGCATGGCTGCGCCGGTCTAGCGTGATAAGCAATAAAGGCTTGTCATCAGTTGCCAGCCTTTGGATGTGGGCTGATGTATACAGCTCTCGGCCGTCTTGTGACAGTGCGGTGATTTTATAGGGTTTTGATTTGCCATTAGGGGATGCTGTATCAATCAGATGCTGTGTGGGGTTAAATACGGGAATCAGCGCATTGATGAAGCGCCCATTAATGCTACCTTCTTCATAGCCTAACATCCTGTGTAAGGCGGTGTTGGCCATGATGATGCACCCAGATTCGTCCACTAGCAGAATGGCTTCTGCCAAGGCGTTGAACAGGGTTTGAAAACTTAGATGTTCCAGTGGAGGGGTCAATGCCATCTCGTATCGCTGAATTTAAAAGCTAAGTTAATTGAAGCATCATATTACTACTAAATTACCATAGTAAAAACGCTGCGTATTTATTTAGAGTATATGTAGATGAACTTGCAATTATTATTCATATGTAAATATTATTTTCATACATGCTATTGTCCTATATCAAATGCAATTGATACAGCTTGATATAGATTTGCACTCATTCTCGCAATTGAATTTGTTTTGACTTTTAAAATCAGGCACAATTGTTGCAGTGCAGACCAGAAGCGGGGGCGCTTTATCAAAAATAATGGTCACAATAATAATTATTAAAAGGCAGAATGCATGAGTTTAGAGGATTTTAGCCAAATAAAAAATGATGGCGTGGCTGATTCTTTACTGGATAGCCTGGCTTTAATCTGTCGCATGAACGGGGTGGCAACCTCAAAAGACGCGCTGGTTTCCGGCTTGCCTTTACGCGACGGAAAGATGACACCGGCTCTGGTAAAACGGTCTGCTGACCGTGTCAATCTTGCGGTTACGATTCAAAAGAACCCCATTGAGAAAATCCGTCCGGAATTCCTGCCGGCTATCCTGCTGCTGCAGGATGAAGAAGCCTGCGTAATTACCAAGCTTGATGTTGCCCGCGACCAGGTTGGCGTCATATTTCCTGAGCTGGGCGATGCTGAAGTGATGATGCCCCTGAGCG
>Ga0208392_1000451_pt1 | contig 11109 bp, 10 predicted proteins | sample LakWasMeta3_LOW4_2_FD_183855 | JGI IMG/M metagenome (GOLD analysis project Ga0208392, IMG submission 183855) | Freshwater sediment methanotrophic microbial communities from Lake Washington under simulated oxygen tension - Sediment Metagenome... | ecosystem: Environmental > Aquatic > Freshwater >... | reverse complement strand
CACCTTGTCGAGAAGAACTACCATATATTAAAGAATTGTACAAAAAATACAGTAAAGAAGGATTCGAAATTATAAGCATAACTCAAGACAAAGATTTAGAGGCTTGGAAAAACGCCATTTTGAAAGATAAAATAGAGTCTTGGCGGCATTTTTCGACACTGGAAAACAATGATTCTATTCTGAAAGATTATTTTGTAGGTGGAATTCCACATAAAATTTTAATTGACAAAAACGGAAAGATTATTGGTAAATGGAAAGGTGGCGGAGAGAAAAACAAGCGAGAATTACAACTTCTTTTAGCCGAAATATTTGATAATTAATGAAAATATTTTTTCTACATATAGCCCTGTTTTTTTCATTGGTTTGTTTCTCGCAAAACGAGCAATTGGCTCAATATTATTACGACAAAGGCGATTTTGAAAAAGCCAAAATCAGTTTCGAAGAATTGTTAAAAGGAATGCCCCAAAACTCCCAATATTTTCAAAAGACGATAGAGTGTTACCAGCAATTGCAGCAATTTGATGTTGCAGAAAAAGCCATTCAAGCTCGATTGAACACCTATAAACAAGGCAATCTTTTGGTCGAATTGGGTTATAATTTCCAGTTGCAAAAGAATGAGGCTTCCGCCAAAAAATACTACGACGAAGCAATTGACCGAATCAAGAAAAATCCAAATGAAGTGTACGGAATTTCAAATTCTTTCGAGAGAAAAGTCTTGTTGGAATATGCCTTAAAATCCTATCAAACGGCAACGGCATTGCAACCCAATTTTAATTTCAATTATCAAATGGCATTGCTTTACGGACAATTGGGCAACATCGAAATGATGATTTCCACCTTTCTGGACGAAGCCTACGCTAATCCCCAGAATTCGATACAAATCCAAAATCAATTGGCTCGTTTTATGTTCGAAGAAGGCGATGAAAATTTCAACGAAACTTTGCGAAAAGCATTAATTACAAGAGCTCAAAAGAACCAAGATGTTTTTTGGAACCATTATTTGAGTTGGTATTATGTACAACAAAAAGAGTTTGGGAAGGCTTTTGTCCAAGAAAAAGCAATCTTTAAACGCAATCCGGAATCGCTTTCAGACATCGTGAATTTGGGACAACTCGCCATCGAAGAAGACGATTCTGAAGCAGCCAAAGAAATTCTGGGCTTTGTATTGGAAAACACCAAAGATTTAGAATTGCTCATCCAAGCGAATTCCTATTTAATTGAAATGAAAATAGACAAGGCACAGGAAAAAGATTTCGCCACCATCAATACGGAATTAGCCGGTTTGTTGACTGAATATGAAATAAGTCCATTTACGCTATCTTTGCAACTGATTCAGGCACATTTTGTGGTTTTTAATTTGAAAAAACCCGAGGAAGGAAAAGCCATAATCAAGAAAGCATTAGAGTTGCAATTGAATGATTATGAAGCTGCTCAGGCCAAAATGGAGTTAGCGGATATTTTGCTTTATGAAGAAAAATTCAATCAGGCATTAATTTATTATTCCCAAATTGAAGAAAATTTAAAGAATGATGCCGTGGCGCACGAAGCGAGTTTGAAAGCCGCCAAAACCAGTTATTTTCAAGGGGATTTTGTTTGGGCTTTGAAACAGTTTAAGGAATTGAAATCAGCAAGTACGCAATTGATTGCCAATGATGCTTTGGAATATTTCCTTTTAATCAATGACAATACCGTCGCCGATTCGACACAAACAGCCTTGAAACAGTTTGCCAAAGGAGATTATTTGTTATATCAAAATAGGAATCAAGAAGCGATTGCGCAGTTTCAGTCGATTTTGAAAAGCTTCAAAGGACAGGACATCGAAGCGGTAACGATGTTGCGTTTGGGGAAAATTTACGAGAAACAAGGCGAATATAATTTGGCTTTAAGCCAATATCAAAATATTATAGCGCAACACAGCGACGGAATTTACATAGATGAAGCACTTTATTTTTCGGCAGAAATTTATAACAATAAGTTACAACAACCCGAAAAAGCAAAACCGCTTTACGAGAAAATAATTTTTAATCATCAAGACAGTATTTATTTTGTGGAAGCTCGAAAAAAATACCGACAATTGCGAGGAGATACGAATCTTTAAAAACTGGTTAATTGGTTAACTGTTTATTTGTTTGACCAAATTGACGATTAACCAAATAACCAAATCAACAGTATAATGATAATTTACAACGTTACCACAAACATACACGAAAGCGTTCACGAAAAATGGATGATTTGGATGCAACACAAACACATCCCTGAAATGCTGGCCACGGGAAAATTCTCTTCGGCAAGAATGGTGCGGGTTTTAATCGAAGAAGAAATGGGAGGAACAACCTATTCGGTTCAATACATCACAGATAGTAAGGAAACTTTGGAAAAATATTATCAGGAAGATGCATCGGCATTACGTGACGAAGCGCTTCAATTATTTGGAGATAAAATGCTCTCTTTTAGAACGGAATTAGAGTTGATTTCTGAGCATTCCTAGCAGTGCGGGAGTGACTAGGAAAAGACTTTGTATACGCTGTCTTTCCCACGCAGGTGGGAAACCAAAAATAAAAAAATCCTATTTTGAATGTATAAAACACAACATCAATATTACATTTACATTTTAGCTAGTCAAAAAAATGGGACTTTGTATATTGGAGTTACAAATGATATAAAAAGAAGAGTTCTTGAACATAAAGAAAAAATAAATGAAGGATTTTCTTCAAGATATAATATTAATAGATTGGTTTATTTTGAATCTTTCCAATATATAAATGATGCAATTTTAAGAGAAAAACGTCTGAAAAAATGGAATCGTCAATGGAAAATCAATTTAATTGAAGAAGAAAACAAAGAGTGGAATGACCTTTCTGAGGATTGGTATAACTAAATAGATTCCCGCCTGCGCGGGAAAGACAAAAAAGCGGAATGGAAAAAGTAAAAGCCAAAAAACACCTCGGACAGCATTTCTTAAAAGATGAAAGCATCGCCAAAGCAATTGCCGACACCCTGAATCTCGAAGGTTACGATGATGTTTTAGAAATAGGACCGGGAATGGGCGTTTTGACCAAGTATTTATTGGAAAAACCAATAAATACCTACGTTATCGAAATTGACACCGAATCGGTGACGTATTTGGATGCCAATTATCCAAAATTACACGGAAAAATCATCTCCAAAGATTTCCTGAAATACAATATCAACGAGGTTTTTGAAGGAAAACAATTCGCCATAATCGGGAATTTTCCATACAATATTTCGACTCAAATCGTATTCAAAGCATTGGAATATCGCAACCAAATTCCGGAATTTGCCGGAATGTTCCAGAAAGAAGTGGCCGAACGCATTTGTGAAAAAAAGGGAACAAAAGCCTATGGAATTCTCTCGGTTTTGGTTCAGGCTTTTTACGATGCCGAATATTTATTTACGGTCGATGAAAACGTTTTTATTCCGCCACCAAAGGTGAAATCAGGAGTTTTGCGTTTGCGTAGAAAAGAAAATTATACTTTACCTTGTGGTGAAAAATTGTTTTTCACGGTAGTAAAAACTGCTTTCCAGCAACGCAGAAAAACCTTGAGAAATAGTTTAAAAACACTAAATTTGTCCGATAGTTTGAGAGAAGATGAGGTTTTCAACCTTCGTCCAGAACAACTTAACGTGGAGCAATTTATAGCACTTACCCAAAAAATTGAAGCCGATGGAGTTTAAAATCAGCAAGGATTTAATCCAACAAATAGCGCTACTTATTCAAGAAAAAAACAACCAGCAACTGGAAATTTTATTGAATGATATGCACCACGCTGATTTTGCGGAAATTCTTGATGAGGTCAGTATTGAGGAAGCAACCTATATTTTTCAAGTTTTAGATAGTGAAAAAACAGCTGAAATTCTTCTTGAACTGGAGGATGATTTACGAGAGGAAATTTTAAGCCGACTTTCTTCGAAAGAGATTGCGGAGGAACTCGATGAATTAGAGACCAATGATGCCGCAGATATTATTGGAGAGCTTTCTAAGGATAGAAAAGCCGAGGTAATATCAGAACTTCAAGATATTGAACACGCCAAAAGCATTGTCGATTTGTTGCGTTATGATGAGGATACTGCGGGCGGAATTATGCACAAGGAGTTGGTGAAAGTCAACGAAAACTGGGACGTTTTTACTTGTATCAAGAAAATGAGAATCCAGGCCGAAAATATTTCCAGAGTGCATTCTATTTATGTGGTGGATGATGACAACAAACTTAAGGGACGTTTGTCGCTAAAGGATTTGCTGACGGCTCCAACTACCAAAACACCTATTAGTGAATTCTACATCCGAAAACTAAATTATGTAGGTGTTGAAACGGCAGATGTTGAGGTGGCTCGAATTATGGACAAATACGACTTAGAGGCTATTCCTGTTGTTGATGAATTGGGGCGCTTGGTGGGTCGCATCACTATTGATGATGTTATCGATGTGATAAAAGATGAAATAGAAAAAAGAGATACTGAAGATATTCAAAAATTTGGGGGTTTAGAAGCACTTGAATTACCTTATGTGCAAACAAGGCTTTTCGAAATGGTCAAAAAACGCGCCACTTGGTTGGTCGTTTTATTTGTTGGCGAAATGTTTACGGCTTCTGCAATGGGGTTTTTTGAAGGAGAAATAGAAAAAGCAGTAGTTTTGGCACTTTTTGTTCCTCTCATCATTTCGAGCGGAGGAAATTCGGGTTCACAAGCTGCAACTTTGATTATCCGTGCTATGGCATTGAAAGAATTAGACTTAAAAGACTGGTGGTTTGTAATGAAAAAAGAAATCGCATCAGGATTTTTATTGGGTTCCATATTAGGAATTGTGGGTTTTATTAGAATTATGATTTGGCAACAAACAGGATTATATCAATATGGAATTCATTGGTTTGCTGTTGCAATGACAGTTTCAATATCCTTAGTCTTTATCGTTTTATGGGGTACACTTTCAGGTTCAATGATTCCATTTTTATTAAAAAAACTAAGATTGGATCCCGCAACATCATCAGCACCATTTGTAGCAACTTTGGTTGATGTGACTGGTTTGGTTATTTATTTTACAATTGCCTCTTTATTATTAAAAGGCAAATTATTATAAATATAGAACACAGATAATACAGATTGGCAAGGCAAACACAGATAAAAGCGGATTTTGGTTAAGTCCAAAAAGATGTGTTTAGATAAATCCTTACTTTTGTATTGTAAAAATAATTTCAATAAAAATAAATTTAAAAATAATACTCTCAGTTTCGATTCCCTCTCCTTTGGTGAGGGACGGGGAGAGGAAAAACTATAAAAATGAAAGTACATATAATCGGCGGCGGAAACTTAGGCGTTTCTATAGCATTAGGAATCGCAAAATTTTCGAAAAACAACCAAGTAACCGTGACCAGACGCAACACTTCAAGTATTCTATATTTGGAACAATTGGGCGTAACAGTTTCTACGGATAACAAGCACCAAATACAAGAAGCAGATGTGATTATTCTGACCATAAAACCCTATCAGGTAAACACCGTTTTGGCCGAAATTTTACCTGTAATTTCTAATAAAGTAATTGCTTCTGCAGTAAGTGGATTATCAATTGAAGCCCTTCAAAACAAGATTGGCGACACGCATCACGCAATCCGAATTATGCCCAATATTGCGGCTCAATTTGGCGCATCGGCAACGTGTATTGCGTTTAATGAAAAAGACAAAGACAATGCACAAAATGTGGTGTCTCTTTTCCAGGATTTAGGAACTGCTCCTATTATTGATGAAAAATTAATGGATGCAGCCACTGTTTTGGCGGCAAGCGGAACGGCTTTTGCGTTGCGTTATATTCGCGCTTCGATGCAAGCCGGAATCGAAATAGGATTTGACTGGCAAACGGCTTTGGCTATTTCTGCCCAAACCGTAAAAGGCGCTGCCGAAATGTTATTAGAAGAAAAAGGACATCCAGAACAATTAATTGACCGAGTAACAACGCCACAAGGCTGTACTATTGCCGGATTGAACGAAATGGAAATGCACGGATTCAGTTCGTCATTGATTAGAGGAATCAAGACTTCTTTGAAACAAATCAAGGGATAAAATTTTTATAAAAATCAAAAAAGGGGAATTTAGTTTATCGCTAAATTCCCTTTTTGTATTTATTCCGAATCTAATTATTCTTTTGGGACAATTATTGTCTCCTGAAGAGGATTTTTCAAAGTAAATTTTAACCAAAAGAAGCCCAAAGTTCCTGCAACAAAAGACGCAATCAAAATAGCAATTTTAGAATACGTAATCACTTCTTCTCCGTCATTTTTAAAAGCAAGAAGCGTTATAAAAATTGACATTGTAAACCCAATTCCTCCTAACATTCCAGCGCCAATAATGGTTTTCCATTTTAAATCTTTGGGCAACGTACAAAGTCCTAAACTGACTCCAATGAGTGAAAATAGAAAGATTCCCAACGGTTTTCCAACGACAAGTCCCAATAGAATTCCAAGCGAATTAGAATGACTTAACCCATCTTGCCAGCCTGAATTTATGGCAATACAAGTATTGGCAACAGCAAACAAAGGAAGAATTATAAATGCTACAGGTTTGTGTAAAAAATGTTGAAGAATATAGGAAGGTGATTTCTTGCTTCCGTCACCAAAAGGAATGACAAATGCCAGCAATACTCCGGTAATCGTTGCGTGAACGCCAGAATTAAGCATAAAATACCACATTGCAATTCCGCCAATCAGGTAGGGAATCAGGTTATAAATCTTCATCCGATTCAGGATAAACAAAAACCCCATAATGCCTAAAGCAATAAATAAATTTACAAAAGCAATAGACACTGTGTAGAATACGGCAATCACGATAATGGCTCCTAAATCATCGATTACGGCGAGTGCTGTCAGAAATATTTTCAAGGAAACCGGAACTCGACTTCCTAAAAGAGACAAAATTCCGATAGCAAATGCAATGTCAGTTGCCATTGGTATTCCAGCACCGTTTTGGGTTATGGTTCCAAAATTCAACAACAAAAATAGCCCGGCAGGAATAAGCATTCCACCAAACGCTCCGAAAATAGGCAAAGCAGCATTTTTAAAACTGGACAATTCCCCTTGATAAATTTCGCGTTCTAGCTCTAAACCAATCAAAAGAAAGAAAATCGTCATCAAGCCATCGTTAATCCAATGCGTGATGGAATGATGGCCAATTTCTTTGGACCAAAACTGAATATATTCGGTTTGAAATGGAGAATTGGCAAGATAAAGCGACAAAATGGTTACCAAAAGCAGCAGAATTCCACCCGCTTTTTCACTTTTAAAGAAGGATTTAAAGGTTTTTGTTAATTTCATTTTGTAGCTATTTACAGTTTCCAAAGAAATAAAAGAATGGTTCAAAGAGACATTCTATTCATTTCCATTTCACAAACTTACACAATTGCAACACTAAATCCTTTTGACAAAACGATAAACCGCAATTTTTTTGTTATTTTGGTAAACCAAATATTGAAACACTTTTTATGGACATCAAAATCCTTCATATCGATAGCAATCATCCACTGCTTTGGGAACAATTGCAGCAAGCAGGATTTATAAATCACGAAGATTTCACTTCTTCAAAGGAAGAAATCGAAGCCAAAATTCACGATTATCAAGGTATTGTCATCCGCAGCCGATTCAAAATTGATAAAACATTTTTGGACAAAGCCACGAATTTGCAATTCATTGCACGAGTTGGAGCTGGATTGGAAAGCATTGATTGTGAATATACATTATCGAAAAACATTCAACTTATTGCCGCGCCCGAAGGCAATAGAAATGCGGTTGCAGAGCATACTTTGGGAATGATTTTGTCACTTTTTAATAATTTGAATAAAGCCCACAACGAAATAAAATCAGGCCATTGGAACCGGGAAAGCAATCGTGGTCACGAACTCGACGGAAAAACAGTGGGTATCATTGGTTACGGAAATATGGGAAAATCCTTTGCCAAAAAACTGCGTGGTTTTGAGGTGGAAGTCTTGTGTTACGACATTCAGGAAAATGTGGGCGATGCCAATGCCAAACAGGTTTCTCTCGAAGAATTACAACAAAAATCAGATGTTTTGAGTCTGCATATTCCCTGGACACCAGAAACCGACAAAATGGTCAATGCGGATTTTATTAATGCTTTTGCCAAACCGTTTTGGATTATAAACACTTCCCGAGGGAAGAATATCGTAACTGCGGATTTAGTCGAAGCAATGAAAACTGGAAAAATACTTGGAGCAGGCTTAGACGTTTTGGAATATGAAAAACTCTCTTTTGAAACCCTCTTTCAGGACAAAAACCCTCCCGAAGCATTCCAATATTTGTTGAATGCCAAAAATACAATTCTCACGCCACACATTGCCGGTTGGACATTTGAAAGTCACGAACGATTGGCGCAAGTGATTGTCGATAAAATCAGGGCGAAATATTCTTTGAGTTAAAAAGGAGAGCCTTTAAAATCAAATAACTCTGTATTCCAATAATTTTTATATTTTTACCTAACCAATTAAAAATCAAAAAGAATGGAAAACACAATAACAGAACATTGGAACCGACCAAACAATCCAATTCCCGTATTTAAAGTTGATCCAATTTTAGTGTTAATCTTCGGATTTATAACCTGCGGATTATATCATATTTATTGGAATATTAAAATTGCCGAAGTGCTGAATGCAGTCACAGAACGTGAAGTTATTTCGTCACCTATTGCCATTTTTGCAGGATGTTGTTTTCCTATAAATGTTTATTTCTTTTATTTGGCAGGAAGGGAAGGTTTACCGGAAGTCTATAAACGTATTGGTTATCCACAAAAAGACGATTCAACATTGTTGATGGTTTTAGGTTTTTTCTTTCCAATGGCTGCTGCAATGATTGTTCAAAATGACATCAATAAATTATACAATTAATATAAAATCAAAACGTAAAATTTACGGAATTATCGGCGCATTTATTACGCTGATGATTCCGTTTTTTCTACTGTTTTTTAATCACAATAATCATCTTGAAACGGATCAGTCTTTATGTCCCTTAAAGATGCTTACGGGTTTTCCTTGCCCGGGTTGCGGAATCACAAAATCGTTAGTTTATTTTTATGAGGGAGATTTGCAAAAAAGTCTGTATTATCATATTCTTGGGCCTTTGGTGATTGTGTTTTGTGTTGTAACAATTGTAGTTCTCACAACGGAATTAATAACCAAAAAGGAATACTTTAACAACCTGCTTTTCAATAAAAAACTGGCCTACGGTTTGGGAATTTTTCTGGCAACTTATCATTTTATCAGAATCATTTATTTTATAAAAAACAATTCTATTGACGACATTTTGCGACAGTCAATTTGGAGGTAAAAACGGAAATCCTAATCTTCTTTTTCTGCTAATTTTTTTTCCAATTCTGCCTGAAATTCCTCCATCACGGGTTTTACGGTGCTGTCCGGAATATCGGAAATCCGGATGTACATTAATCCGTCAATCGCATTGTTAAACAAAGGGTCAACGTTAAAAGCGACCACGCGGGCGTTTTGTTTTATGTATTTTTTTATCAAAACCGGCAATCGTAAAGCTCCAGGTTCTAATTCGTCAATAAGTTTGTCAAATTTATTCAGATTGGCTTCGGCTTCATCAAAAATAAAATCTTTGTCGGCATCTTTCAGTTTGACTTTAAAGGCTTTTTTAGGATGAATATATTGTGCAATATAAGGGTCGTAAAAATTAGATTTCATAAACTCAATCATCAAAGATTTCGAAAAATCTGAAAATTGATTGCTGATGCTCACGCCGCCAAGTAAGAATTTATGTTCTGGATAACGCAATGTAATATGAATAATTCCTTTCCAAAGCAAGAAAAGGGGCATTGGTTTTTGTTGGTATTCTTTTACGATAAAGGCACGACCCATTTCGATTGATTTGTGCATCATATCGAATAATTCGGGCTCAAACCGAAACAAATCAGTTAAATAAAAACCTTCTACGCCGTATTTAGGATAAATTTCTGAACCCAACCCCATTCTGTAAGCTCCTGCAATTTTCTGGGCATCTCCGTCCCATAAAAACATATGGCGATAATATTTGTCGTAAGAGTCAATATCGGTTGATTCGTTTGTTCCTTCGCCTACTTCCCTAAACGTAATTTCTCTCAACCGGCCTATTTCGTGAAGGACATTGGGCATGTCTTTGGCTTTGGCAAAAAACACTTCGTAGTTTTTACTTTCCAATAATCGGCAATCATTCTCTCGCAAGGCGTTTATTTCCTTGATCATTTTTTCCTGATTGGCAGCCGTAACAATTTCCTTTGGATTCTTTGGGGCTTTTGGAAGTTTTAAATTTGGTGTTGGCAAAAAGGGTGTTTCCTTTTCGAAAGGATTGGCCAACATATAGGTTTTTCGTCTTAAAAATTCTGTATAATCATCAAGTGCGGAATGTTCATTTTGTTCTGCTACAGAAATTGGTTTCCCTATTCGGACTTTTATAACACGATGTTTTTGAGTTAATAATTCAGATGGCAATTTTGCTGTGCGCATCGTGTCGCTAATTTTCGAAAGTAAATAAAACAACCAACTGTTTTTAGCATGAAAATAAATAGGAACTACTGGGACCTGTGCTTTTCTAATCACTTTTATGGCACCTTCTTCCCATTCTCGATCCACAACAAGTTTGCCGTCTCTATAGGTTGAAACTTCTCCAGCAGGAAACATTCCTAAGGGTTTTCCATCTCTCAAATGACGAAGAGTTTCCTTGATTCCCACTACACTGGACTTAGCATCTTTGTGATTTTCGAAAGGATTAACGGGCATAATATAAGGTTTCATCGGATCGATACGATGCAAGAGAAAATTAGCGATAATCTTAAAATTGGGCTCCTGATCCAGCATTAATTTCAGGAGTAAAATACCATCGATTCCTCCAAGGGGATGATTAGAAATGGTAATATATGCGCCCTCTTTAGGCAAACGTTTAAAATCTTCTTCCGGGATTTCAAATTTTATCTGAAATTCATCTAATATTGCGTTCAAAAATTCCACTTCTTTTAAGTGCTTGTTTCGGTCATACACTTTGTTTAAAGTAGAAATTTTCAAAACTTTCATCAATAACCATCCTGAAAAAGTACCTAATATTC
>Ga0208392_1000450_pt1 | contig 11111 bp, 9 predicted proteins | sample LakWasMeta3_LOW4_2_FD_183855 | JGI IMG/M metagenome (GOLD analysis project Ga0208392, IMG submission 183855) | Freshwater sediment methanotrophic microbial communities from Lake Washington under simulated oxygen tension - Sediment Metagenome... | ecosystem: Environmental > Aquatic > Freshwater >... | reverse complement strand
TAAAAATATTCAAAATATTTTGCATATTTCAACTGGATTTTCTTATACTGGTGTCTTGTTAAATTCAGGTTAAATTCAGGCTGACGCACATGAATGTGTTTATTTTTGCAACGATGATTATCAGTATAATCTTCCTGATAATACTAGGCTCATGGTACAGCATTGAAGGTCCTTTTTTAGCGCATGTCGTCATATTAATTTCTGCTGTTGTCGCGATATTTTCTGCCGCGCTTGTTTTCATCATCCAGCCTTTATTAAGTAAAAACAGCATCCGTAAAAAAGATGAATCCACCCAGCAGCTTTCATGGCTCAGAGAGGCATCCAATGCGCTGTCGTCTCCTGCCGTGGTGCTGGATGGCCTCATCGTCAAATTCGTGAATACGCCGTTCCTGCAAACCCTCGGCCTGGTCGGGATGGAAGACCAGATTAAAGGCATGCCTTTTACCAATATCATCCACCCTGCAGACCATCAGATTTTTGCTGAACTGAACGCCGAGGCCGCCACCGGCAAAACAAAAAATGAAGGCACCAAGATTCGCCTGCTTTCGCTCGATGGTTCCGCAATACCTTCAAACGCCAGCCTCACAAAAATGCGCGATAACCAGGAAGGCAATTTAACATTATTCCAGTTTACGCCGCTATCTGCCGAGCACGCTTTAAGCAGTAATTTTGAGCCACAGTTCAACTACCACTCCATTATCGACAAGCTTGAACAGATTGTTTTCCAGCTTAATGTCGAGGGGAAAATCATTTTTCTCAATCCGGCATGGGAGAATTTTCTCGAATATAAAATCAAGGATAGTTTAAATAAAACCATCTCTGATTTCACCCACCCTGAAGACAAGCTCATGGTCGAATCCAGGCTGGACTCTGTAGCCTATGGCAGAAAGCCCAGCTTCACCATTGATTTGCGCCTGATCTCGCTGCGCGGCGATTCAAACTGGTTCAGGCTGCGTGCCAAATCATCATCAAACGTCATCGGCGAAAGGGCCAGCGTCATCGGTACCATCACCGACATTCAGGACATAAAAGAGGCTGAAGCGCAGAATGCAGCCAACAGGCGCGCCGCAAATGCCCTGCTCAGCCATATTCCGGGCATGGTATACCGCTGCAGGCACGACAGATCATGGACCTTTGAATTCGTAAGCGAAGGCTGCATCGACATCACCGGCTATGATTCACTGGAGCTGCTGCATGATTCCAGCCTGACTTACAACCTCATCATTCACCCCAGCGACAGAAACGCAGTCTGGGATTCGATCAATCAGCAAATTGTTAAAGATGAAAAATTCAACATCATCTACAGAATCATCACCCGTAAAGGCGAGACAAAATTCGTGCAGGAACATGGCCGCGGCATTTTTTCAAGCACAGGCGAACTGCTGGCGCTTGAAGGTTTCATTACTGAAATCCCTGAAAAACACCACAACGTCACTACTGCCGTACACTGATACAGCGCATAAACTACTTGCCTCACGGCAGCTTTGGCAGGCTGGCGCACCATGCGCCGCCTGCCGTTAACAGCTAATATTTCAAAAAAAACTAGAATGTGCGCTTGATATAGCCAATTAAACGATCATTGCCGGTTTCCCAGCCTTTGGCATCTACATACCAGCTATCATCAGCATTGGTTGTCGTGTAGTTCAGGCCTGCATTCCAGCCGGTGCTGCCAGCAATTGAAAAGTCTTTATTAATACCTACCAGCCAATCCGTATAGTTTGCCTGTGAGTAGTTGCGCACAGTCTGGCGGCCTACGTGCAGGGCCAGGTTAAGGTCGGCAACAGGCAGCTTGTAGTTCACATTAAGCTCTGTATAGCCAGACCCGCGTGAACTGCCATTACCGCCAAAGTTATCGTTGATACCGAAGAAATTGGTGACAGCATATGAATGCTTCAAAGTGAAGTATTTGTAGCTCAAAGCTGCGTTGAGTTCGGTAGTATTAGGCGAGCCGCCTTTAAACGGCGTGCCGGCTGCCGGATGGTTGCTATCAGGGTAGAAAAACTGCAGGAAACCCACATTCAGGCTTAACTGCTCAGTCAGTGGATGCACATAACCGCCGTAGATATCCAGCTCGACGGTATTGCCATAAAGCGCCTCGTTATTGACGTTGGTGCCCCATACGCCGGCATAAAGGCCGCTGCTATGAGAGTAATCGAAGCCGCCCTGCACCGCACCGCGCTCTTTGGTGTAAGAAATACCGCGGAACGTGTAGTCGGTAAAAAAGCCGATATTGGTTGTTAATGTATGCGGTGATGCCGGTGCCGCTGCTTCATCTGCATAGGCTGCCGGCATGGCGCTGAAGGTTGATGCCAGTAATGCTGTCAGCATGGCTGACGTTGATAAGTGTTTCATAGTACCCCTTGGTTGCTTGAATAAAATTAATTTGGTAAAACCACTTCACTACTATGAAATGCGATCCGCCTGCATTTCATATATAGATTATTTTCGATTTGTATTTTTCACTCAGGATAAGTGCCTATGCCCAAATCGGCGCCATCATCAAACTTCGAGAGCCAGTCAACAACGATAGGATGAAACTTGGTCATGCCCTTGTATTCAATGAGGTCTGGGTGCATGGTTTTCTGAACGCGGTGCAGGCGCTTTGCCCAGCGCGGGTAGCTGGCGATATCTTTAAGGCGCATCAGGTAACAGCGGATGCTGAATACGATGGCATTGCTGCGCGGCAGCCTGAAAAGGCTCTGCAGCTCTACGCGCAGGTTGACGAGTTCGCCCACATTGTCGGCATTCACCTTGTTTCTATCACCACCCCAATGCGGGTAGTTTTCGGGTGAGGTATCCAGGCGCGGGTTTACCGTCATGGTCCAGTTAAGTCGGCGCACGGGGTTGGCGAGCTGCAGGTTAAGCAGGTATTTGAGCGCCCTGTCCATCACGCCGATTTCCGTCGCTCTTGGCACCGGTCCATGCCATTCTTTCCACGACATGCCGACATTGAACGCCAATGACCAATCGGCCTGGCTGGTTACGATGCCGGCATCTGCATACAAGGTGCCGTCGCGCTGGTCCAGCAATACAAAATCGCCCTGCACCTGCCGGCCGATATAGTCAAACGGCTCGCTTGCCAGCGTACTGCTATCGCCAAAAGTGAAAGTGTCGCGTATGCCCAGGGGCTTGTTCTCCCAAGTCCATGTTTGGCCGTTGCGGCTCAGTGAAAAATGCTCAGGGTAGTCATTTGCCAGCGCAGTCATGGTGAGCTCAAGAAAATCCCACTGCGCATCCATCATGTGCGGCAGCGCATGGTATCTGCCGGGGTCCTGTTCCAGCGTAATTTTCTTGTCCTGGCACTCGGCTATGTAATGCTCGTCTATATCAAACGGGAACTCATATACCGAGCCCGGGTTGCCTCTGGTGTGCGGCTCGATGTTGACTGAATACATATACTGGTCTTCAGCAAACGGGAACGGAAAACGCCTGATGGCATGCGCTGAATTACTGTAGCTGTAGTCATCCCTGAAAGTTTCTTGCTTAAAATTGAGTGCCATTTTTTCGCCCTGTATGGATTCTTGAGGTTGATAGCTGAAACTGGTGCATCTCGTATAAACAGCAGGCCGCTAAAGATCAAGCAGCAGGCGTTTGCCCTTGCTGCGCGACACGCACGGCATGATTTTCCGGCATGAGGCTTTTTCAGATTCGGTCAGAAAATGGTCATGGTGCTCAAGGCCGCCGTCATGCTCCAGCACGCCCAGCTCACAGCGCCCGCATACGCCGCCGCGGCATAGGTACTCGGCTTTTACGCCTGCCGCCTCGATTGCTTCCAGCATGCTCATTTCAGCCGGCACCTCTACTTCAATTTCCGACTTTGCCAGCTGCACCTTGAACGGCTCACCCACCGGCGGAGAAAGGAACTGTTCGTTATGAATGCTGTGCTCGGGCCAGCCCAGGTCCCTTGCTGTTTCAATAACAGATACCACCATCGGTGACGGGCCGCACACATAAACATGCGTACCCAATGGCTGCCGGCTCAACAACCCCTTTATATCAAGCCGCTCACCTTCACTGTCGCCATAACAGTAAAGGCTGCTGCCACAGGCTTTTTTAAGTTCATCTACAAATGCTGCCTGCGCATATGAACGGAAGGCATAATGCAGCTCATACTCAACACCCAGGCGCTTGAGGTCTTCAATCTGCGACATGAATGGCGTGATGCCGATGCCGCCGGCAATCAGAATATGCTTGTGCGCCATCTTTGCCAGCGTAAAAAGGTTCACCGGGTGCGTGATTTTCAAGGTCATGCCCACACTTACATTTTCATGCATGAAAGCCGAGCCGCCCCTGGAGTTTTCCTGCCTGCGCACAGAGATGTGGTATGCGTCGGTTTGTGTAGGTGAACCCATCAGCGAATATGGATTCCTGTAGGTTCTGCCATCGGCATCAAGGGCAACCACGATGTGGCTGCCACCGGAAAAAGGCGGCAGCTCCGAGCCATCCTCTTTGACAAAGGTAAAATGTTTAATCAGCGGCGTCACTTGCTTGATGGCAGCCACTTTCACATCAATCATATTCATGGATATATCTCCTCAATTGCAGGCAACTCTCCTGGAGACTCTGCATCAACCATTAACCCCATGTACGCGCCCAGATTTCTTGAAAAATGGTCACGTACAAAAAGCATGCGTTCGCAGCCGCAGCACGGCACGATGTTTGTTGTCACATTCCTGGTGACCGCCTTGCAATGCACGCAGTAAACGCTGCGCGCCAGCGTGTCGGTCAGTTCTTTCATAATTTCGGCATCATCGACCCCAAATGGTTTTGCGGCACTGGCTACATCCCATATAAAACCTTCAGAGCCTGCCACATACAGACGCAAGCCCATGCAGGCAGCCGGCAGCATTTGTTTCAGCTCGGCTAGCAGCTCTTCCTCGAACTTGAAGATATGCAGGTTTTCCGGCACCACCTTTTTCAGGGTTTCCGAATAGTCGGCATCCATCTGCGCATATCTTGCATACAGCACTGTCACCGGCTGTCTGGGGTGCATCTGCTGAAACAGTTTCAGCACTGCCATACCGCCTATGCCGGTAGCAAGCACCAGGTGCGAAGTCGCTTTTTCATGCCACACCAGCGAGGTATAGACAGGTTTGCTTTTAATCCAGTAACCACGTTCCATAGTTATCTCTTTTAAATAATCAAAGCTTGTTATTGGCTTGCTACGTACCTAAATCAGAACCTTTATTGCCAGTAATAACCGTGATTCATTTCTCTGTAACAATTTGTTAACAAGACTAAAGTAATCAGGGATAGGCGGAAATTATCTTGAAGTCGTACTACGAAAGGGGTAGTCGGCAAACCGCCAATGCAAGCTGCCACAAACAAAAAAGGCAGGGCACATTCAGTGCCCTGCCTTGAGTTTCCAGCTTTAATCAGCGATTAAGCAGCAAGCTGGTTTTTAAGCTCTTCTTCCATCTCGAAAATATCAGCAACGATACCGTATTTGGCGATAGTGAAGATAGAAGCGCCTGGGTCAGTATTCACCGCAACAATGGTCGGCACATGCTTCATGCCGGCCATATGCTGAATGGAGCCTGAAATACCCATCGCCACGTAAAGCTTGCAGGAGCCAACCACTTTGCCTGACTGGCCAACCTGCCTTGATTTTGGCAGCCAGCCCGCATCGGCAATCGGGCGTGAGCAGCATAATGTCGCGCCTGCCGTGTCAGCCAGTTCACGGAACTGCTCCACATTAGTCTCTTCACCGATACCGCGGCCAATCGACATGATGAAATCAACGGTCGTAATATCAATATCATTGCCGCCGCCCACTTCGATGTAGTCTTTATTCTGGCTGCGTGACTGCACAGCCGGCGCATCAAAGCTGGTTACTGCCGGGCTGGCCGTGCCTTCTAAAGGCTTGAACACGCTTGGGCGGATGGTAAGCACCACCGTGGCCTTGCCCGGAAAATCGACTTCTACATTGACCTTCTGGTTGTAGCCGCCGCGCGTTGCAACCAGTTCACCGCCCTGATACTCGGCAATAAACACATCTGTAGCAAAACCATAGCCGGCTTTGCTTGCCAGGCCGGATGCATAGCCCAGTGAATCTACCGAATGCGGCAGCAGCACGACTGACGGGTTATGGGATGCGATCAATGCAGATACCGCAGCCTCGAATACATCCGGGTCAAAATCCGCAGATGGGCCTTTAACCACAAGCACCTCATCAACACCGTTCACAGACAGCGCTGATACAAAGCTATCTGCCTGACTACCAATGACCGCCACCACGACTTTATCATCGGCACTCTGCTTTAACCCGTTTGCAGCCCCGATAAGCTCAAAAGTTACCGGGCGTAACTCGTTGCGGCGATGTTCTGCAATAACCAATATTTTGCTCATAATTATGCTCCTTTAAATTCATTGATAATTTGGATGATTTTTGCTGCCTGTTCAGCCAGCGTGCCTTCAATCATCGTTGCACGGCCTTTTTCCGGAACATACATGCGGCGTACGCGTGACATTGATTTGCCGGCGCCCACATCATCGGCAGACAGGCTGAGCTCGCCCAGTGTTACCTCTTCAATCGGCTTGGTTGCAGCCTGCTTGATGCCGCGCAGTGACGCGTAGCGCGGCTTGTTGATGCCTAACTGTATCGTCAGCACTGCCGGGCAGTTGATCTCAACCTCCTGCAGCATGCCGCCTTCAAGCTCACGGCGCACTACCGCTTTATTGTCGCCCGGCTTATATTGCAGGTCAGCCACCACAGCGGCATGGGGCCAGTTCAGGTAGGAAGCAACCGAGATGCCTGTCGATGCATAGGCCTGGTCAGACGACTGCACACCGGCAAACACCATATCGGGCGCTTCTTTCTTGATCACTTCGGTCAGGATACGGCCCACCACGATTGCGTCAGAACCTTCTGCGCTATCGTCCCAGACGCGGATTGCACGGTCAGCACCTTTGGCCAGGCACTTGCGCAGGCTTTCATCCACGCGGTCCGGACCTACCGACACCACCACAACCTCCACTTCAACATCGCTGGATTCCTTGATTTTCATCGCTTCTTCCAGTGAATAGTCATCCCATTCGTTTAAGTCATACAGCATGAAATCTTCGTCAACGTCTTTGCCGTCAGCGCGTATTTCAAAATCTTCTTCCAATGCTGCTACCTGTTTAACCGCTACTAATATTTTCATACTCTCCGTCTCCTTATAACTTCGTTGCCAACAATGTACCGCGTGTTAATTGGTGCAATTTTTTTAACTGCCCACCGATATACCGAGAACCTGACCTGATAGTCCGGGTCCTCACGTAAATTCCATTTATCCAGCTCATGCATGCTGGGGTTTGCCACCATCAATATCCGGTGCAGGTAATACGGGTCTTCCAGCAATGGCAGCAGGGTATCTCTGCTTGCTGCCTTGTTCAGAATCACCCCCCGGCGCACATCAGCCTCCTGTGATGCGACTAGCTTTTCCAGTATGTGCTGCGGCGTATTCGGGTTATTAGCCACCCCGCTCAGCACATCGACATCGTTGTCCCCTGCCAGCCCCACCAGCAGCCGCTGCGGCGCGTGGTGCTGGTATGCCACCGCAGCCCTGACCCAGGCTTCTTTATCTGCCGCCAGTGTTTGCAGCAGCTCGACCGGGCACTCGGCGTTTCTGGCAACCGCCCGCCTGACATCGACGTTTTCATCAGCTGCCAGGCTTGCAAGCACCTGCAGCGGCACCACAGGGTTACGCGCCAGCCTCTGCCGCACCCAACCATCCGGGTCTGCCATCAGCACGGCAATATGTTCTGCCTGCAGGTCACTGCGCGAGGCTATTTCCCTGCGCACCAGCTCACTGCTGTCACCCAGCAGATGGCCTATTAATGACAGCGGCATTTCCGCGTTTGCTACTACCCCGCACCTGACCCCGGCATCATCGCTTTCTGCATATTTCAGCAGCACTTCAGGCGCCAGCCTTTTATCCTTTGCCAGCACCCGCATCATCAAGGGTTCATCACTGGCAGCAGCTTCTGCAATCAATGCATCAGGGCAGTTGGCATGGCCAATCACCGCCACCCTGGTATGCAGATCAGATACCGAATAAATACGTGCCAGCAAATCTGCCGGTGCCGAGATGTTCTGCGCTATATTCTTATTCAGCGCCACACCGAGTTCCGCCCCGGCAAACCTTTCCGCGAGGCTAACCAGCACTTCAGGGCCTGCTGCCGGGTTCTTGCTTAACGCCAGCAGGCTCTCTTCATCATCTTCAAACAGCACGATGCTTTTGAGGATGCCAGCCTCACTGTTGCGATGCCGGGCAATCAGCCTGGTAAGTCCCAGGTTTCTCTTGTTGCTCGCATCCACATACAGGTTTGATAAAACCTCAGACGATGTATTAGGGTTCTTGTCCAGCCTTGTATCTACAGCGCCATCACCGATATTCGATAATGCCGCCAGTACTGATGACGGGGTATGCTCCCATCTGGCAAGTGACAGCGCGGTACGCCTTGATTCAAGAATCTGCATCTCCAGCTGCCTTTTTGAGGCGCCTGTTGCCAGTTCATGAACCGCAGCGGCTACATATGGGTCACCTGCCTTTATCGCCAACTTAACGAGTGCATCAGTGCTGTCTGGCATATCCATCTCACTCGGTGAGTGCTGCTTCTTCCCATACTTCATACTCAACACACTCATCGATAAGCTCAATCAGTTCACGCACCACAAACTTGCCTTCGTATCCGGATGTTTTAAGCGCATCTTCGAACATGGTCAGGTCTTTAGGGCATGAAACGATGAACACATCCAAGCCTTCAATCTGGCCAGCCTCACGCATGCGGTTGGCTGACGGTTTCTCGATACCTACCGGATCAGGAATCCAGATTCGGCCGCCACCGGCGCCGCAGCAGAACGAGTTGTCACGGTTGCGCGCCATTTCCACCAGCTCGCAGCCCAGCAGCTTGATAACATCGCGCGGTGCATCAAAGCCTTTGTTATAGCGGCCAAGATGGCATGGGTCATGGAACGTGACACGGTAATCCAGTTTTTTCTTGAGCTTGATCTGGCCATTTTCAATCAGCTGTTTAACCAATGTCGTGTAGTGGTTAATCTCGAACTTGCCGCCAAAATCCGGATACTCGTTACGTATCGTGTTGAATGAATGCGGGTCTGTCGTCACTATCGATTTAAAGTCGCATGCCTGCAGTGTGCCGATGTTTGAGGTGGCTAGCAGCTCATACAGGCCCTCTTCACCCACGCGGCGCAAGTCATTGCCGGAGTTCAGCTCAGCTTCAAACAGCAGGCCGAAGTTGATACCGGCGTGGTGCATGAGTTTTGCAAAAGACTTGGTTACCTTCTGGTTACGTGGGTCAAATGAAGCGTAGTCACCTACGAACCAGAGCACATCCACAGGCTCAGTTCTTGCGTCCTTGATTTCAAACGGCAGGTCTTTAGCCCATGCTGCACGCTTGCGTTTTGATTCACCGAATGAGTTGCCTGTTTTATGTATCGTCTGCAGGGTTTTCTCAAGGATAGGCTCCATCTCGCCAGCCTCAACCAGGTTACGGCGCATCTGCACGATGATAGGCACATGCTCCACGGCCACCGGGCAGATTTCAACGCAAGCCAGGCAAGTACGGCATGACCACAATGTTTCCATGAACACCTGGCCTACATCCTTGCCGTGGATATCCAGCTCGGCTTCTTTTGGCAGCTCTTTGGAGCTCAATGCCTTGTTGGCGAATTCACGCAGCGAGAGAATCACATCCCTGGGTGAAAGCGGCGCACCTACTGCATTGGCTGGGCAAGCTTCCTGGCAGCGGCCGCATTTGGTACAGGCATCCAGGTGCAGCAGGTTTTTCCAGGTCAGGTCGGTGATGGTTTTGTAACCTGCGGTCTTCTGGTCATCAGGTACGCGCGGCAGCCTTCTGCCGGCCAGCGGATCTTTGAACATTAGAGAAGTTGCAGCAGTGAAGATATGCTTGATCTTGGTGTACGGAATGCATGCAATAAAGGTCAGTGACAGCAAACCGTGAAACCACCACAGCACGGGGCGGAAAGAACCTGCGCCATCTGCGGTCAGGCCTAATGCCTGCATGATGTGTGCCAGCATCGCGCCAACCGGAGACCAGAACCGGTAATCCCAGACATTAGGGGTACCGCTCAGCCATACCAGACGTGTGGCCTCCAGAATGAAACCGGTGATGCCAATCAGGATGAATGACCACAGGAATGCCCAGTCTTCACGGCGGTACTCGCTACGGTCAAAGTCAGGGTCGCCTTCCTGCCTGTCAACGCGTTTGTAATCAAGCTTGGGCAGGTTCAGCCATTTACGGCGATACATCATGTAGACAAGGCCGGCAATGACACCCAGGCCTGCGAGGTCGAGCACCAGCGAAAACAGCAGGTAGAAGTTTCCGTACCAGAACTTCACGCCGAACAGTGGCTGCAAAATGTCGTACTCAAGTGTGATGGTTGCAGTGCCGATAAACAACAGCACAAAACCGAAGAAGATAAGACCATGTGCACGGCCTGCACTTTTATCACGCCGCACCAATGTGCGGTGTGTGGCCATGGTTTTGGTCATTTCGATGAATCTTTTGATTAGCTCGTTCCATGAGCCATCTGGCTTACCGCGGCGGTATTTGCGTATCTGTGCATATACCCCGTAAACAAACACAGCAATGGCCAGATAGCCAATTGCGTAGAATAGATATATCGCCTTAGGGTCAAAATTTTGGAAGAGTATTCTAGTGATTTCTGTAGGATCATTCATGTGCATCACCTGTTTTTTAATTTAATTGAATCCATGTAGCCCTGAGGCAATTTTTAACTTAGATAAGAGCTTGATGTATTGGGCATGGCCACCGATTTGGCATCGGCGACCATGCATCAATCATGGTTTAAACCTTGTACACTAAACCTTGTACTCGATTTTGAAATTACCACCTGGCATGTGCGGCGTTCCCCAAGCGATGGTTTCACGCTTGTATGGAATAGCAATCTGCGGATTAGCTTCTTCAATCTCACGTGCCACGCGGTGGCCAGTGAACGTTGCGTCAGCAATCAGGCGTGGTGCCTCTGCGTCGCCAATCAGGTAGATGCCTTTGATGTCATTCTCGGCCCACTCTGATTCACGCGCTTTAAGCTCGTTCCACAATGTGCACTCTGAATGACG
>Ga0208392_1000448_pt1 | contig 11130 bp, 4 predicted proteins | sample LakWasMeta3_LOW4_2_FD_183855 | JGI IMG/M metagenome (GOLD analysis project Ga0208392, IMG submission 183855) | Freshwater sediment methanotrophic microbial communities from Lake Washington under simulated oxygen tension - Sediment Metagenome... | ecosystem: Environmental > Aquatic > Freshwater >... | reverse complement strand
CTATTGTTGCCGATTCTTTCATTACCGTACCCAAATTTCCTGTAATGGTCATTCCTCCTTTTCCCGGAGAAACCAAAGATTCTATAAATAGAATATCTCCTCCCACACTTGTCCAGGCCAATCCTGTTACTACTCCTGCAACATCGTTGCTTTCATATTTGTCTCTTTCCAGTCTTGGAACACCAAGAACTTTTACAATATCTTCGTCAGTCACTTTTTTGTTGTATTCCTCTTCCATCGCAATTGATTTGGCAGCATTGCGAATCACTTGTGCAATTTTTGCTTCCAATCCACGAACACCGGACTCACGAGTATAACCTTCGACGATTTTTTCCAATTGTTTTTTTCCAATAGATAAATCCTTGGTAGTTAAGCCGTGTTCCTTCAATTGTCTGGGAAATAAATGCTGACGGGCAATTTCGACTTTTTCTTCGATAGTGTAACCCGACATTTTTATGATTTCCATTCTGTCTCTCAAGGCAGGCTGAATCTCTGACATATTATTTGAAGTGGCAATGAACATCACTTTCGATAAATCATAACCCATTTCGAGAAAATTATCATAAAATGAGTTGTTTTGTTCCGGATCCAAAACTTCTAATAATGCTGATGATGGATCTCCTTGATTGCTGTTTGATAATTTATCAATTTCGTCCAAAACAAAAACCGGATTGGATGTTCCCGCTTTTTTCAAACTTTGAATAATTCGTCCAGGCATGGCACCAATATAGGTTTTTCGATGACCACGAATTTCAGCTTCATCACGCAAACCACCAAGAGAAATTCTCACGTATTCTCTTCCCAAAGCTTCGGCAACAGATTTTCCAATGGAGGTTTTACCCACTCCCGGAGGTCCTGTCAAACAGATTATTGGAGATTTCATATCATTTCGCAATTTTAAAACTGCCAAATGTTCTATCATTCTTTTCTTAACGTCTTCCAATCCAAAGTGATCTCTGTCCAGAATTTTTTGTGCCCGTTTTAAATCAAAATTATCTTTGGAATATTCGTTCCAGGGCAATTCTAAAAACAAATCCAAATAATTTCGTTGAATACCAAAATCAGGTGCTTGCGGATTCATTCGGCGCATTTTAGCCAATTCTTTTTCGAAATGCTTTTGCGTTTTTTCATCCCATTTCTTGGTCTTGGCTTTAGCACTCATTTCGTCCATTTCCTCTTCTTGCGAAACGCCTCCCAATTCTTCCTGAATGGTTTTCATTTGCTGATGAAGAAAATATTCGCGTTGCTGCTGGTCTAAATCAAAACGAACTTTAGACTGAATATCGTTTTTTAATTCGAGTTTCTGAAACTCGATATTCATATACCGAAGCGTTTCAAGCGCTCTTTGTTTTAAGGCAGAAATCGATAATAAATCCTGTTTTTCCTTAACGGACAGATTCATATTCGAAGTAACAAAATTGATTAAAAACGATTGGCTTTCAATATTTTTAATCGCAAAAGTGGCTTCGCTTGGAATATTTGGACTTTCCTTTATAATTTGAATGGCTAATTCTTTTATAGAATCCAGAATTGCCAAGAATTCTGTGTCCTCTTTTCCTGGTCTTTTTTCAGGAATATCTTTAATGTTTGCAGTAAGATAAGGACTTTCCGTAATTACGGAATCCAATTGAAAACGCTTTTTTCCTTGAAGAATAACGGTAACATTTCCGTCAGGCATTTTTAGAACCCGTAAAATTCGGGCAACAGTTCCTATATTATGTACGTCATTTTTAGTAGGATCTTCAACATCTTCATTCTTTTGAGCAACAACGCCAATGATTTTTCCGGCGGCATAAGCATCATTAATCAGTTTTATGGATTTATCGCGTCCGGCTGTTATCGGAATCACCACTCCAGGAAATAAAACCATATTTCGCAAAGGCAAAATAGGCAATGAATCCGGCAATTCTTCGTTATTCATTTCCTCTTCATCTTCCGGAGTCAATAAAGGAATTAAATCGGTATCAGTATCGAATTCCTGAAGTGACAGATTGTCAATAGTAAGTATTTTATGTTGCGACATTTGTTATTTGAGTCTTTTTGTCATTAAATATATTCATTAATCTAACAAATATAGGGCATCAGTACTACAAATTTCAATAAAATCGATGTAAGATGCATAATATTCGCTTAACATTAAAAACTGACAATCATTATGCCAAAAACCTACCTAAATAGATTATTTCCTATTAAAGTGTGGTTTTGGAAATCAATTTCATTTGTGAAATTAAAATTGGAATGACTAAATTCGAAAAAGAATAGCTCGTGTTTAAATGAATCGCCAGAAGTTGTTTTTCATTGGAATTAAAAAATTAGCTAACTACTATTTAACCGTCTCAATTTTCTTCATAAAACTTAACACAATGTAGCCCAGCAAAAAGAAAACAGCCAGAATAAAAATAGAATTTCGCATTGAATTGGTTATTGAACCCACAAAACCGAATATAAAAGTACCCATAACTATGGCAATTTTTTCGGTTACATCATAGAAGCTAAAGTATGTGGCGTGGTCTTCGGTTTCGGGCAATAATTTAGAATACGTGGAGCGTGATAACGATTGTATTGCGCCAAATACCATTCCAATTCCTGAAGCAACTAAATAAAATTGCAAATCAATATATTTACTGTCCTTGTCCAATAAATATACCGCAAAACAAATTAAACCCCATATTGCAATAATAAGTTTTAGGGTTTTAATGTTTCCAATGCTTTCTGAAATTCTTGAAAAGAGATATGCTCCAAATATAGCAACTAACTGAACTATTAAAATAGTGATTATCAATTGACTAGTATCAATTCCCAATTCTATTTTGCCATAAATTCCCGCAAATAAAATGATGGTTTGAACGCCAATACTATAAAAGAAAAAAGCTGTCAAAAATTGTTTTAAATAAGGATGATTCTTCAAACTTTTTAAAACTTCTGCTAATTCACGAATGCCTTTGAAAATAAAATCTTTTCGGGGCTTTTTATTATATACATTATTAGGAAGGTGGTAAAATGTCACTTGCGCAAAAGACATCCACCAAATCCCTACGGACAAAAACGAAATCCTTGCTGGTAAAGTGGGATCAGAAATCCCATACCATTCCGGTTTCATTACCATTGTCAAGTTAAAAGTCAATAATATTACGGATCCAAAATAACCAAACATAAATCCTTTCGCACTCACTCTATCGTGTTGTTCCGGAAAAGCAACTTCAGGCAAATAGGAGTTATAAAAAACAATACTTGACCAAAAACCGATGCTTGCGAATATTGTGCCTAAAATAGCTATCCATAAAGTATTCTCGTCTTTGAAGAAAAATAAACTCATTACGGACAGCGAACCCAGATAACAAAAAAACTGCATGAATCGCTTTTTATTTCCCGTGTAATCTGCAATACCAGATAATATTGGCGACAAAAGAGCAACAATCAAAAACGAAAATGATAGGGAATACGATAGCAATGTGGTGTTGTGGAATGATGTTCCGAGAAAATTTACCATTCCGTCATTCGAACTTGTCACAGACTCATAATAGATAGGAAAAACAGCAGTAGATATTACTAACGAATAAACTGAATTAGCCCAATCGTAAAATGCCCAAGCATTGATTAGTTTAGGACTGCCTTTTGGTAAATTTTCCATTTGTATCTTTTATTGGTTTCAAATATAGTTAAAAACATTTCACTAAAGTTTAATTTGTACTGAGCCACTAAAAAAAATGCCAAGAATTTAAAATAAAATTCTTGGCAATTAAATAATTTTCAACTTTGCAAAATCTATGCTTCCTTCAAATTCAGCTTACTGTTTTTTCGGCTAAAGCCAAAGTAAATGGAGAGTCCAATAAGCAACCAAATAGTGAAATAAATCCAGTTCCAAACGCTTAATTCCGCCATCATATACAAACAACAAATCAAACCTAGTAAAGGGATTAGCGATAAATTTTGTCTATTGGACCAAATCGTCAATCCAAATAAAACTATCAAGAAAATCCACATTGGAATTTTGTGTTTAAATAAGCTAAAACCACTTTCATATTTGTGAGAATCATCAACAGGCAAGCCTTTTATTACTTCGGCATATTTTGCATCATCTTGTTGGTATTGGTTCAAAATAAGCTCTAAATCCGGCGTTTCAGTCGTGCTGTTTTTAGCATCGACAGTCACTAAATAATCATATACTTTGGCAAAGTGATCTTTATCTAAAGAAGTAATTATATCTGCCGAACTTTTTATTTGAGTTTCATTGGTCAAAAAATCCATGGTTGCTTTTTTGTTGTAACCAAAAGAAAAAACAAGTCCAATAACAATCAAAACAGGCATAATGTATTTAGAATTTACATATGGTGTTTTAAATTTTCCGCGAGGAATATCCGTTTTATTCTGCAAAACCAAAACTCCGGCACATACCAAAACGAAGGCGAACAAAGTTCCAATACTACACAAATCCGTAACCATTGTTAAATTCAAAAACAAGGCTGGAATCGCAACCACAAAACCGGTCACCACAGTTGCATAAGAAGGTGTTTTAAATTTTGGATGCACTTTAGAAAAACGTTTTGGCAACAAACCATCTCGGCTCATACTCATCCAAATTCTTGGCTGTCCCATTTGGAAAACCAATAAAACGCTTGCCATTGCCACAACAGCACTCACGGCAATAATTCCGGACATCCATTTTAAGTGCAATTTATCAAATACAAAAGCTAAAGGATCGCCCACATTTAACTCGCTATAACTTACCATTCCGGTTAATACTAATGCAATTGCAATGTATAAAATAGTACAAATAATGATGGCCCACATCATTCCTTTTGGCAAATCACGTTGAGGATTTTTGCATTCTTCGGCTGTGGTAGAAATAGCATCAAAACCAATGTAGGCAAAGAAAACTGCTGAAACTCCTTTCAAAACGCCACCAACACCATTTGGTGCAAACGGATGCCAATTGGCAGTATCAACATAGAAAACACCAACAGCAATCACTAAAAGAACAATACATAATTTAATTACAACCATTAAATTACTGGCATTTCTGGATTCTTTCATCCCACGATATACCAAAGCCGTAATCAAAATAATAATCAACAATGCGGGTAAATCAGCAACAAAATGAAAAGAACCAATTACTGGTGATGTAGTCCAAGCCGTATAAGCCGCCTGTAAACCAGAACTCAGATTTTCGAAAGATTTTCCTCCCTGCATCAAAGCGGTGGCATCTTTAAAACCATTTGAAGCTGTTAAATAATCCATTTGAACCCATTGCGGCAAATGAATTCCACCACTTTCGAGCAAGCCCGTAAAATAGTCACTCCACGAAATGGCGACCGTTATATTACCAATGGCATACTCCATAATCAAAGCCCAACCTATTATCCAGGCGATAATTTCTCCAAAAGCAACATACGAATACGTGTATGCACTTCCGGAAACTGGAACCATAGAAGCAAATTCGGCATAAGCAAAAGCAGCAAAACTACAGGCAATCGCTGTAAATAAGAAAAGAAAAATAACTGCCGGACCTCCATCAGCACTGGCTTTACCAATGGTGCTGAAAATTCCTGCTCCCACAATTGCGGCAATACCAAAAGCGGTCAAATCACGCGCTGTCAGGTGTTTTCCTAACGCATTATGTCCATCGGTTTCATTTTTTGCCACTTGTTTTAAAATGTCCTGAACTGTCTTTTTTCTGAATAAACTTGAGAAAGCCATGTTGTAAATTTTATCGTTAAAAATAAATATATTGTAATTTTTGCAGTTTTATTTTACTTATTATGCAAATTAATTTAAAAATCCAAATATATAAAACAATTTCAATTTACAAAGTCTTGAGATACTAATTTTATTTTAAAGTTTTAAACTCTAAAAATTATATCCCAAAAAGACATTATTTCTATTTCAGGCAAGCTCTCAAAATAGTCACAGGATGCAAGGCTTTTCTATTGGTTCCGTCAAAAATTTGGTGACGACAACTGGTTCCGGCTGCAGCAATTGCTGTTTCGGAATTTGTTGCGCGAATTTTCGGAAATAAAGTATCTTCGCCCATTTGCATACTAATGTCGTAGTGTTCTTTTTCGTATCCAAATGAGCCCGCCATTCCGCAACAACCCGAATTGTATATCGTAACGACACTGTTTTTGGGCAAATTTAACATCGCAAAAGTAGCTTCAACGGAACTCAAAGATTTTTGATGACAATGTCCGTGAATTTTTATGCTTTTTTTAACAGCTGAAAATTGGTCTGAATGAATTTTTCCTGAAGTGATTTCTTTTTTGAAAAACTCTTCAATAGTAAGTGCATTTTTGGATAGTTTTTCGGCACTATCTTTGTCTTTTGCCAATCGAATGTATTCATCTCTAAAAGTCAATATTGCTGAAGGTTCGATTCCTATCAAGGGCGTATTTTCAGAAATTAAATCTTTGAAAATGGCCACGTTTTTATTGGCAATAGCCTGCGCTTCTTCCAAAAAACCTTTGGAAATATATGCTCTTCCACTTTCTTCGTGGTTGATTATTTCTACTTTATAACCTAATTCCGTCAATAATTCAAAAGCATCTATTCCGACGGAAACATCATAATAATTGGTAAATTCATCACAAAACAAATAGACTTTTCCGTTTGGAAAGGAATGCTTTTGCGCTTTTGATTGGTGGTTTTCGTACCATTTTCTAAAAGTGATTTTGGCTAAAAGCGGCACTTCTCGTTTAGTGGCTACACCCATTATATCTTTTACAAAATTCAAATTAGAAACAAAATTGGTTATAGAAGGCATCAAACTTCCTAAACTGTTCATTTTTGCATTGTTCGCAAAGATTCGGTTTCGCAGCGAATATCCATTTGACTTTTGATATTGGTACAAAAATTCTGCTTTCAACGCCGCAACATCCACATTACTGGGACATTCACTAGCGCAAGCTTTGCAACTCACACACAATTCAAAAACTTGGTAGAGTTCTTTATGATTGAATTTGTTGTCTTTTTCAGAATTTGTTAAATATTCTCGTAGCGCATTGGCTCTGGCTCGAGTCGTATCTTTTTCGTTTCGTGTGGCGCGATAACTTGGACATAAAGTTCCTCCAGCCGAAGGTAATTTTCTGCAATCACCGGAGCCATTGCATTTTTCTGCTGCCCGCAAAACGCCCATACTATCCGAAAAATCCTGAATCGTCTGAATATCCGGTTCCACTCTACCCGCTTCCACCCGAAGGTTTTCGTCCATTTTTGAAGTGTTTACTATTTTTCCAATGTTCAAAACAGCATTTGGATCGAAAGCCGATTTTATTCTTTTTAACAATTCGTAATTTTTATCGCCAATCATAAAAGGCAAAAACTCTCCACGAACGATTCCGTCGCCGTGTTCTCCGCTGAGTGAACCTCGGTATTTTTTTACCAAATGGGCTACTTCGGTGGCGATGGTTCTAAAAAGTACGACGTCCTCTTTTTTCTTTAAATTCAAGACCGGACGCAAATGCAATTCTCCAGCTCCAGCGTGAGCATAATAAATCGCTTCCTGGTTGTATTTTTTCATCATCGCTGCAAATTCGGCGATGTAATTGGGCAAATCACCCAATTCTACGGCAGTGTCTTCAATAGAATCGGCAGCTTTATTGTCGCCAACGATGCTTCCTAAAAGACCCAAACCTGCTTTACGGAGTTCGATAATTTTATCAATATCATCTCCATATAATTTTATTACCGCATAACCAAAATTATTTTTTTGTAAATCATCCACTAAAGCATTGGCTTGGTTTTCGGCATCTTCCATCGAATCTGAAGCGACTTCAAACATCATAATCGCTTTGGGATTTCCTTCTATAAAAAGTCTGTTTTTGGCCTGTTCCCGATTGTTTTTGGTACAATCCAAGATCGTGTCGTCCATCATTTCACAAGTGTACAAATGATGCTTCATCGCGATGACAACGGCTTCTAAACTTTCTTGAATAGTATGAAAATGCCCCACAACCATAATATTATTGGTTGGTGGCAAATCATCTACTTTCAAAGTGATTTCTGTGGTAAAAGCCAAAGTTCCTTCGCTTCCACATAATAATTTCCCTAGATTTATTGTTGGTTCAGTTCCGGAAAACAAATCTGATTTCAATAATAAATCAACGGCGTATCCTGTATTTCGTCTGTGAATTTCAGGTTTTGGAAATTCCTTGACAATTTCTTTTTGGTTTTCTACATTCGAAAGTTCCTCATAAATAGTCTTATAAATTTTGCTTTCGAGCGAATTACCTTTTGTTTTTTCGATAAAATCAGCTGAGGAAAGTTCGCTGAATATCGCCGAAGAACCGTCACTCAAAATAGCTTTAATTTCCACAATTTTATCACGTGTCACTCCGTATCGAATGGATGTCGTTCCCGATGAATTGTTCCCGACCATTCCTCCCATCATACAGCGATTTGAGGTGGAAGTATTGGGACCAAAAAATAATCCGTGAGGTTTTAAATAGATATTCAGCTCATCGCGAATGATTCCAGGCTGGACAGTTATTGTTTTTTTTGCCGAATCGAATGAAATAATCTTGGTAAAATGCTTCGAAACATCCACAATAATTCCTTGTCCGACGGTTTGTCCTGCCAATGAAGTTCCGGCAGTTCTTGGCGTAAGCGAAATTTTATTTTGGGTTGCAAAACGAATCAGTTTAACAATATCCTCATTGGTTTTTGGATAAGCTACGGCAAGCGGCCTAATTTTATAAGCTGAAGCGTCAGTAGAATAGATCGTTTTATGAAGGTCGTCAAAAAGAAGTTTTCCTTCTAAAGATTCGGATAATTGCTGTAATTGAGATTGGCTTGGCACTTAGTTTAGAGTATTTTGATTTTGTATACAAAAGTAAAATATAGCTTTATAATTTAATGATATTATCGTGGAAATTTTGTATTTTCCATTAATTCCATTTAATGAAATTGATTTTAAAAAACTAATTTACAAAAGTCTAACCTTTGGAATTAAAAACATTTATTTAATAATCAAAACGTTTGAAAGCTTCGATTGCTTGATATTCCGCCAAACCTAAATCATCGTATAATTTTGCAGTATTCTTGTTACGATCTTCCGCTCTTACCCAGAACTCTCTAGAGTCATTCCCTTGAAACATCACTCTGTCTTTTTGAGATTGATGGTACAAAATAGCGTGTCTTTTCAACAAAACTTCGTCTGGACTCAATGGAACTGCCATGTCAATCTCGTGAATATCCCATTCGTGCCAAGCACCTCTGTACAACCATAACCAACAATCTTTCATGTAAGGTTCCGATTTGAGTTGTTTCATCGCGGCAAATATGGCATTCAAACAAACTTCATGTGTACCATGCGGATCGGCTAAATCTCCGGCTGCAAAAACCTGATGTGGTTTTATTTTTGCAATAATATCTTTTACTATGGTTATATCTTCAGCTCCTAATGGATTTTTCTTTACTCGGCCTGTTTCATAAAAAGGAAGGTCTAAAAAGTGTGCGTTTTCATCTTTTAATCCAATATATCTTGTGGCTGCATAAGACTCGCGTCGTCTGATTAATCCCTTTAATTTTCTAACCTCTAAAGAATCAACTTCATTTTCTTTTTTATTGTTTATGAACTCGATAATTTCTTGAAAATTAATTCCAAAATCTATTTTACCTACAAAATCGTTGCATACTTCGGCAAATTTCAATGCCTCGTCGTCCGTAACAGCAATATTTCCTGAGGTTTGATAAACTACATGAACATCATGACCTTGTTTTATTAATTTTGAAAACGTTCCTCCCATGGAAATAACGTCATCATCAGGATGGGGACTAAAAAGGATAACTCTTTTCTTGGCTGGATTAGCTCTTTCTGGTCTGTGAGAATCATCTTTATTTGGTTTTCCTCCTGGCCATCCCGTAATGGTATGTTGCAACACGTTAAACATGTTGATGTTCAAATCATAAGCGGAGCCTTCTTGTGCCAAAAGATCGGACATTCCGTTATTATTGTAGTCTCTATCTGTTAATTTTAAAATCGATTGATTGTTTTTTTGGCAAAGCCAAACAATCGCTTTGTGTTTTAATTCTTTGGTCCAAACACATTCTCCAACCAACCATGGCGTATCAAATCGGGTTAATTCTGAAGCTGCCGATTGGTCTAAAACGAAAGAAACATTATCATGATTTTGTAAAAATGTAGCCGGAACTTCTGGGCTTATTTCTCCTTGAATGGTTCTCTTGATGATTGAAGCTTTATTTTGACCCCAAGCCATCAATACAATTCTTTTGGATCTGAGAATAGTAGAAACTCCCATTGTGATAGCTCTTTTTGGAACATTGTCAATACCGTTGAAATCAGAAGAGGCATCAACTCTGGTAATGTAATCTAAAGTAATAATACGGGTTCCCGAATTAATGTGGGAACCTGGTTCGTTGAATCCTACGTGACCTGTACGACCAATTCCCAACAATTGAAAATCAATTCCTCCAGCATTTTTTATTTTCATTTCATAATCAACGCAATACTGATTCAGGTTATCAATGCTTATCGTTCCTTCAGGAATATTGATGTTTCCCGGTTTGATATCGATATGATTAAAAAGATGCTGATGCATGAAATAATGATAACTTTGATTGTTTTCTTTTGTCATTGGATAATATTCATCCAAATTGAAAGTGACAACATTGTTAAAACTAAGTCCTTCCTCTTTGTGAAGTCGCACCAATTCTTCGTATACTTTTATGGGTGATGAACCTGTGGCTAACCCTAAAATACAAGGTTCATTTTTGGCTTGTTTCGATTTTATTAATTGTGCAATTTCTTGTGCAACAATTTTTGAAGCTTCTACAGAATTTTGAAAAATTATATTATGAATTTTTTCAAATCGTGTAGTTTCGTATTTACCAGGTTCTGTATAAGATAAGGATTGAATTGTGCCCATATTGTGTTCGATTAAAGATTTACGACACAAATATAAACAAGAAAAACACAAAAAAATACATATTTATGCATTATTTTAATGAAAATACATAAATAATGCAAAATAACGCAAATTAAATATTTTATAAAACTTGAACACCTGCTTTTAAATACTCCTCCAATATTGGATTATTCGGATTTAAATCGGTAATAATCGTACTAAGTTGATTGAGTTCACATACCAGATAAGGCATTTTAGTGTTTAGTTTTTC
>Ga0208392_1000440_pt1 | contig 11216 bp, 10 predicted proteins | sample LakWasMeta3_LOW4_2_FD_183855 | JGI IMG/M metagenome (GOLD analysis project Ga0208392, IMG submission 183855) | Freshwater sediment methanotrophic microbial communities from Lake Washington under simulated oxygen tension - Sediment Metagenome... | ecosystem: Environmental > Aquatic > Freshwater >... | reverse complement strand
AGTCTTTCATCGACCCTAAAGTTGGGGAATCCCTGCGAAAGATTGATAGCATTGTATTCGGCTGCCATTTTAGACATCACCGTAAATATACTCGTTCCGACGTGAGGTAGTTTGGACATAATTGGTATTTTGTGTCCTAAAAGTAGGTAAAAGGTTTTGGTTTAGAAAATGTTTTTTTGGAGGCTGATAGTGATGGGGGTTTGCGGGGCAGGTTCTTTTTGGACACTGATGATGCGGATTCGCTTTGCGAAACACGGATGAACACGGATTTTTTTGGTTTATTTTTTATTTGTGGTGATGCTTTTGGAGTCTGGGTGTCAAAAAAAAAGCACCTCCATTTGAAGTGCTTTTGTATCGGGTTTCGCCTTTGTTTTATTAATTTGAGGAATCTGAATTTCCCATATCTCTGATGCAAACATATTTGCCGTCTCGTTTTTCGAACAGGCTGAAGTAGTTTCCGCTTCTTAATTTAGTGCCAGTGGAATCGGTAAATTGGAATGCCCCAATTTCCATTACATGTTTTCCATCATTAGCCACATACACCTCTTTGGTTTCAAAGGCAATTTTATCTCCTTTTCCAAAACCAGCCAATTCTTCTTTCATAGATTGATGTATGGCCTCTTTACCCACTATTGGCAGTTTGCCGTTGAAATAACTGGTCGCATCATCTGCATAATACGTAACGGCATCAATGTTTCCCGTATTGTAAACCTCTGCAAAAGCATTTTCAATTGCCTGAATTTCAGTTTTTATTTGTTCTTTATCAATTGCAGGAGCTGCTACCGGTTCTTCTTTCTTTTGATTACAGGCTATCGATAAAGTTAACAAAACGCCCAATAATCCTCCCATTAAAACTTTGTTTTTCATATATGTATTTGGTTTAAAGTTATTTATGATGGGTGTGACCCTCTCGTTATAAAGAATAAATTTAATTAAAAATATTGAATATCTTGTTTTTTTATTGATTTTTTTGGTTTGGCGTTTTAAACCTGACAGGTTTGGAAAACGTATCAGGTTAGTAATATCTTCAGGATGCTTATGGCTGCTTCGCTGATTTTGGTTCCGGGACCAAAGACGGCAACTGCTCCGGCATCGAACAGAAACTGGTAATCCTGTGCAGGAATTACGCCACCCACAATAACCATAATATCTTCGCGACCGTATTTTTTGAGTGCTGAAATGACTTGGGGCACCAATGTTTTGTGCCCTGCCGCTAGTGAGGAAACTCCAAGAATGTGGACATCGTTTTCCACAGCTTGTTTGGCAGCTTCGGCAGGCGTTTGAAAAAGTGGTCCTATATCGACATCAAAACCCAGATCCGCATAACCAGTGGCGACTACTTTGGCTCCGCGATCATGCCCGTCCTGTCCCATTTTTGCAATCATAATTCTAGGGCGACGGCCTTCTTTTTTGGCAAATTCGTCGGCTAGTTGTTTGGCTTTCTCGAAGCTTTTGTCGTTTTTTATTTCTTTGCTGTACACGCCGCTAAAGGATTTAATTTGTGCTTTGTATCTTCCGAAAACGGTTTCCAGAGCATCGCTGATTTCGCCGAGAGTGGCTCGGTTTCGCGCTGCTTCAACAGCCAGTTCTAGCAGATTGCCTTCGCCGGTTTGGGCACAAAGGGTTAATTTTTTGAGTGAAAGTTGTACTTTTTCGGTATCCCGGGTTGCTTTAATACGTTCTAATTGTTCGAGTTGTTGTCTGCGCACCATCTGGTTATCAACATCCAGGATTTGCAAGGGGTCTTCTTTTTCCAGGCGGTATTTGTTGACCCCGACAATGATATCCTGACTACTGTCAATCCGGGCCTGTTTTCTGGCTGCGGCTTCTTCGATGCGCAGTTTCGGAACTCCGGTTTCGATGGCTTTGGTCATTCCACCGAGTTCTTCGACTTCTTCGATGAGTTTCCAAGCGTTTTGCGCAATTTTATTGGTCAGACTTTCTACATAATAACTCCCTGCCCAAGGATCGACGGTTTTGGTAATTTTGGTTTCTTCCTGTAAATAGATTTGGGTATTTCTGGCAATTCTGGCGGAGAAGTCTGTTGGCAAAGCAATCGCTTCGTCCAAGGCGTTGGTGTGTAAGGATTGAGTTCCTCCCAATGCAGCAGCCAGACCTTCGATGGTTGTTCGCGCTACGTTGTTAAAAGGATCCTGCATGGTCAGACTCCAGCCCGATGTCTGGCAATGGGTTCGTAAAGCCAAGGATTTATCGTCTTTTGGATTGAATTGTTTCACCAGTTTTGCCCAGATCATCCGTCCGGCACGAAGCTTGGCAATTTCCATAAAATGGTTCATTCCAATGGCCCAGAAAAAGGACAGGCGAGGAGCGAAGTCATCGATTTTCATTCCTGTTGCCAGTCCGGTTCGGATGTATTCCAAACCATCGGCCAAGGTGTAGGCCAACTCAATATCGGCAGTGGCTCCGGCTTCCTGCATATGATAGCCCGAAATGGAAATCGAGTTGAATTTAGGCATTTTCTTACTGGTGAATTCAAAAATGTCGGCAATGATTTTCATCGAAGGTGTTGGCGGATAGATGTAGGTATTTCGCACCATAAACTCTTTCAGAATATCATTTTGTATGGTTCCGGAAAGTTGTTCAGGTTTTACGCCCTGCTCTTCGGCAGCGACAATATAGAACGCCATAATAGGCAAAACGGCTCCATTCATCGTCATGGAAACCGACATCTCGCCCAGAGGAATCTGGTCAAACAATACTTTCATATCTTCGACAGAATCGATGGCAACCCCTGCTTTTCCGACATCGCCTACCACGCGTTCGTGGTCTGAATCGTAGCCACGATGTGTGGGCAAATCGAAGGCGATGGAAAGTCCTTTTTGTCCTGCAGCAAGGTTTCTTCGGTAAAAAGCATTACTTTCTTCGGCGGTGGAAAACCCTGCATATTGCCGAATAGTCCAAGGTCGGCGCACGTACATTGTGGTATAAGGTCCGCGTAAATTTGGCGCAAAACCGGCTCCGAAATCAAGATGTTCGAGGTTTTCGATGTCTTGTTCGGAGTAGGTTGGTTTTAGTTCAATGCCTTCGGCGGTGAGGAAAGAAGGTTCTGGGTGTTGGGTGTTGGGTTTTGAATCCTGATTTCCCAGTTTAATATGTTGGAGGTTTTTACGCATCACTTTTCAATAATTTTAAAAGTCCATTTATTATCAGAATTATTGGCATTGATACCTTCGAGAAGTCCGGCGCTTATAGTCACCCCTGAACCCACGGTGAACAGTAAAAAGGCAGCATCATTTCCGCCAGTGGCAGCCACTATGGAGGCTCCGACGATTGTCAGTCCCGTAATCAGCACCACGGTTTTGACTGTTGCCAATGTTTTGGGCTGGTATTTAATGCTTTGTATGCTATCTATTTTCACCGATTGATTGTTGATTGTAAGGGTTAGTGTATCTGAGATTTTAAGGTCTCCAATATGTTTTTTTCCGTCCAATGTTCTTATTTTGATGCGGTGGTTTTCTTCAAAAACTTTTATTTTCCCCGTCCTGATGTTGGTAATTTCAATGGTTCTGCGTTGCGAGAAAACAGCGTATGAAATTAAAAACACCAATACATATAGTATCTTTTTCATTCTGTAGGTTTTCAATTAATTTTCTTCTTTGAGTCTTTCCTGTTCTATTTTTTCAGCTAATCTTTTCTCAATTATGGGTGTAATCAGGGTTTTTCTTGGTTTTATTTTTACGAAAGGGAACAATTCCAAATCGTCCTTCATTCGGTCTTTTTTGTTGGGGTATTTGTTGGTTCCCAGCAGGATTTCTTTTCCGGCATCGAATAATTCCTGCTCCTTGTCTGCACTTTCCTGAATTTTTCTTTTGATGATTCCTTCATTGAGTTGTTTGAGGAAACCACCGTTGGCTTCGATATCCTTGAATAAAGTCAATGCCTTATCGGCAAGTTGATTTGTTAAGGTTTTTATGTAATAACTTCCGTCAGCCGGATTGTTGACTTTGTCGAAATAGCTTTCGTGTTTGAGAACGAGGAGTTGGTTTCGGGCGATTCTGTCGCCAAATTCATTGTCCTTATGGTATAAAGCATCGTAAGGCAAGTTCGCAATGGTATCGGCTCCGCCCAGAATGGCGCTCATACATTCGGTTGTGGTGCGCAACATATTGACGTTGTAATCGTATAAAGTTTTGTTGCGTTTTGTAGGCGAAACCAGTAAATGACAATCCAATTTGTGGTTGTATTCCTTAGCGATTAGGTTGAAAAGTAAGCGTAAGGCTCGTAGTTTTGCGATTTCGAAAAAGTAATTGGTTCCCACCGAAATCTCGAAAACGATGGGTTTATTTATGGTAGTTATTCTGTTAAAATATTCGTTGGCATGCGCTAGGCTGTAGGCAATTTGTTGCGCCATATTGGCACCCGCATTTTGATACAGACCTCCATCAATGCTGATGAAGGATATGTGTGCTGTTGTTTCCGAAATTAAATTTAAGGTTTCGAAATTGTTTTTCTCTTTGGTGGTAAACCAGTTTCCTTCTCTGGCCAATTGGCCAATGGGATCCAAAGTGCAGAAGAAAGTTGCCTTTTTTTCTTTGGCAACAGCGTCTATTTTTTTTACGAAATCGATTGAAATAAAAGTCAGGCTGAAATAAATCGTTACTTTTTCCAACGGAATATTTTCCAATAGTTTTGTCACATCGGTATTTTCGTTTTCAATGGTAAAACGAATGCTTTCGGCACCTCGATTGATGCTGTCGATGGCTCGAAGGTTTGACTTTTCGAGGTCGTGAACGAAGATGTTTTGGCAAATTCGGAATTTGGATGCTTTTGTATTTACGTTTGCAGTTCCCGGGAATTCGTCTTTGTGGTAAAAAGGTTTTACCTGGATGTCTTCGGGTGAATTCCAAATTAGGGTTTCGTTATAGTCGGCGCCATTGAGCTCAAACTGGATTTTTTGTTTCCATTGTTTGGAGGAAATGGGATTAAAATCATCGAATAGATTTTTCATTTATCGGTTCAGGGTTTAAGCTTCAATTTAACTTTGCAAGTTTTTTTGTTACTAAGGTCTATTTCTTAATATCTTTTTCAATGGTATCGCCTTCGAACTGGATGATATAGATGTCTTCACTATCTTTTTTCATATAGTATTTTTCCCGGGCATATTTTTCTGTCTGATCCGGATTTTTGAGCTGGCGGATGTTTTCCTTGTCTTTTCTGATTTCCTGCTTGTAGTACGCTGCGTTGTCTTCGAGTTCGTCAATTTGTTTGTCTAAAAAACGATGGTCGAAATAGGAATAGTTGTCCAGAAATATCATCCAGGTCGAAAAGAACAACAAAACCCAAACGTATTTGTTGCTTAAAAATTTGAACCAAGGTTTGTTTTTATAGGAATTTGTCATTTAATCAGTTTTTATTTTAGCAGAATTTCAAATTGAAAACCAATGCCCTAGCCCTGATGGAGCTGATATCCTTGTTGTTGTGAGATTGCCGCGCAAGCTCGCAATGACAAGATAAAGGGGACAGCAGGAAATAGCTTCAAATAATTAATGTTATAAAATTACAATAAATTTATAGAATTCTTTGATTTATTACGGCACGAACCACATCGATGGCGACGGTATTGTATTTGTCGTTTGGGATGATGATATCGGCAAAAGCTTTTGTGGACTCGATAAATTGCTGGTGCATGGGTTTTAAAGTGGTCTGGTAGCGTGTTAACACTTCCTCCATATCGCGGCCACGTTCTGCAATATCCCTTTTTAGCCGGCGAATTAATCGTTCGTCAGAATCGGCGTGAACAAATATTTTGATGTCGAATAAATCCCGAAGTTCGGGATGTGAAAGAATCAGGATTCCTTCGACTATCATTACTTTTCGCGGATGCGTTATTATGGTATCGTCGGTTCTGTTGTGGGTCGCAAAAGAATATACGGGCTGGTTGATGGTTTTTCCTTCTTTGAGTTCTTTAAGATGCGAAACTAATAAGTCGAAATCGATGGCTCTGGGGTGGTCAAAGTTGGTTTTTGAACGTTCTTCGTAACTCTGGTTTGTGGATGCTTTGTAGTAGGAATCTTGGGCAATAATTCCCACTTCGGTATGGGGTAATTCATTCATTATCTGATGGACTACGGTTGTTTTTCCGCTTCCTGTTCCTCCTGCAATTCCTATTATCAGCATAAAATTATGTTGTTGTGTTTATATTGGAACAAAAATAAGAATTTATCTTTTTAGATTTAGGATTTATTATTCATATCCTTGACTGGAGAGTGTAATAATATTAAACAAAAAAAGCCGAACATTTCTGTTCGGCTTTAAAGTCGGGGTGGCAGGATTCGAACCTGCGGCCTCCTGCTCCCAAAGCAGGCGCGATAACCGAGCTACGCTACACCCCGAAAGCGGTCGCAAATATAAAACTTTTTTTGGGTTTTACAAGCGATAATTTTAAATTGAACATTATTTTTTTTAATTGTTAAAAGTGATGGCTTTTTTATTATAAAATTTTTAATAAAAACATACATTTGTAATCACAAAAAATGTTTAAAATAATTTATTATGTCTGATACAATCGAAAAAATTAAATGTCTTATTATAGGTTCCGGTCCTGCAGGTTATACTGCAGCTATTTATGCCGCCAGAGCCAATATGAATCCTGTTTTATACCAAGGAATGCAACCTGGAGGACAACTAACAACAACTAACGAAGTGGAAAATTTTCCGGGTTATGTTGACGGTGTCAGCGGTCCGGAAATGATGATACAATTGCAAGCTCAAGCACAACGTTTTGGCGCTGACATCAGAGATGGTTGGGCAACTAAGGTCGATTTTAGCGGTGACGTACATAAAGTCTGGATTAATGACAGCATCGAATTGCATTGTGAAACTGTAATCATTTCGACTGGAGCATCAGCTAAATATTTGGGATTGCCATCGGAACAGCATTATTTAAAAATGGGTGGAGGCGTTTCAGCTTGTGCTGTCTGTGACGGGTTTTTCTACAGAAATCAAGAAGTGGTGATTGTAGGAGCGGGAGATTCTGCTTGCGAGGAAGCCCATTATTTGGCAAAAATGTGTTCGAAAGTTACGATGCTGGTGCGCAGCGAAAAATTCAGAGCCTCAAAAATTATGGAAGCTCGTGTTCGCAAAACCGAAAATATCTCTATTTTAATGAACCACGATACCGTTGAGGTTTTGGGAGATGGTCAGGTAGTTACGGGTGTGAAGGCTAAAAACAAAACAACCGGAGATATTTTTGATATTCCTGCCACTGGTTTCTTTGCTGCCATTGGTCACAAGCCCAATACAGAGATTTTCGCAGACTTCCTCACTCTTGATGAAACAGGTTATATTGTTAATATTCCTGGAACCTCAAAAACGAATGTTAATGGTGTTTTTGTAGCCGGTGATGCCGCTGACCACGTTTATCGTCAGGCTATTACTGCAGCCGGAACGGGTTGTATGGCTGCCTTGGATGCCGAAAGATATTTGGCTTCAAAAGAATGACGGAATAATTTATTGCATAAAAAAGTCCCAATTTTTTTAAGTTGGGACTTTTTGTTTGCCATTATTTTGTTGGCTTCTTGTTCAAAGTTGCATTATCCATAAATCGCTTGATTTCGACTTTTTGTTCACCATAAATTTGGATTTTTGAATTTCCGGAAGCATCAATACTCAGGTCTGTGTTCACATTGATACTACAGTTCGAATAGCCTTCGGTTATTAATTCGGCAGTTTTTATGATAAGATTGTTTGCCTTTAATTCCGCATTGTTGTCCAGACGAATGACAGCATTGGTCACGTCTCCTTCCAGATTTGCTTTTGATTTTTGGTATAAGTCACATTTTAAATCAACAGTGGCAATCAAGGCTTTCAATGTGGCACTTTTACTCACTTCGATTGTTGCCTTTTCGGATTTTAAATTGAGTTCCGTTTTTGAATTATTATCAGTCTGCAAGAAGAAATTCTTTGTATTCACATTCAAATTAAGTTGGGCATCATCGAAAGCTTTAAAAGTAATTTCGTTCAATTGAATTTCCTGAATAGCATTTACAATGGCGCTATTTTTTGAGGTCACCATTTTCAATTCATTCGTATAAGTCACTCTTACAATCAGTTTTTTGTAGTTTACTGCCTTTTTTGAAGTGTTAAGTCTTAGTGTGTTGGAACTTAAATCGATGTTGATAATGTCGTGAAGATTATCGTCGGCTTCAATTTTTAATTCGCTTTTTTCGCCTCTATCCAGATACACTTCAATATTGTCGCTTACTTCAAGTGAATCAAAATCACCAATTTCCTTTTGCTCCACGGTCACTATTTTGGAGCCTTTTATTTTTTCGTTTTTTTGTGCCAAGGCAAATGTGGAAACGAACAGAAGCAACAACAGAACAGAATAATTTTTCATTTTTGATTGAATTAAGAATACTACAAATATAAAAAAATCATCCACTTTTGATGGATGATTTTTGTGATTTTTTGGCAAAAGGAATGCTTATTCTTCGTTTATGCTTCCTCCGGAAGATTCTTCTTTTGAGATTGATTTAGGTATTTTATGATAACTTATAGAGCTTCCGCTATTGGCTTTAGCTTCCAGTTTAACTATTGGAAATACAGAAGTGCTGCTTCCGCTTGAGGTTTGCGAAATCACTTCGTTTGCCATCAGATTTTTAGCATCAATTGTGCTTCCGCTTGACGAAGAAGTTTCTAATTTCAATGCTTTTCCGCTTGCTTCAATAGTACTTCCACTTGTACTTTCCAGAGAAATGGCATCGGCTTCCACATCAATATTTATTTGACTTCCGCTACTGGATTTCACATTAATGTTTTCGGTTATTAATGCATTGGAACTTGTAATTTCAGAACCACTGCTGGCAGTCAAGCCATTGATAACAGCCATTTTTACATTCACAACAGGTGTTTCGGTTGAATTATAGTTTTTATCGGATTCAATTATCAAAATGCCATTTTCTATTTTGGTAATAATATGTTTTTGCAAATTATCATCCGCTTCGACGGTTATGGATTTAGTGTCAGATTGTTCTACATTCACTTTGATTCCCTGACTCACATCAATGCTTTTGAAATCTTCATTCACCGCTCTGGTTTCGGTTGTGATATTTCCACTTCCTTTTATTCCATTGCCAAAATGAAATGAAGGGTTGCACGAAGAAAATAATAATGCTATTAATGTGGCAACAATAAATTTAGTTATTATCGTGATGATTTTGATCATGACTAATTGGTTTTGATTATTACTCCGTCTTTATTTACTGATAATCCTTTTTTACTGCCCGTTTTATTAACTGTTACCACTTCTCCGTTTACCGTTACAGTTGTTGTAACAACGCTGTCGTTTTCTGCACTATTTTCAACATCATTGTATTCATTTTCCTCTTTTGGACAATTGAGGCATTTTACCTGATTATTTTCCACTTTATAAATATAATCGCTGGAACTGTAATGTAAATTGAAATATTCGTCGTCAGAGCGGTCATAATCCTGTAAACTAGAATCTGCTTTAAACAAGGTTTCTTTAGGCAAATATAAGGTAATTTCAATTTCCTGATTACGGAATTTTTCTTTTAAATCAGTCAATAAATAATTGTCTAATATCAATTGATTTCCAATAATCTTATAACCATATTTTATCTTCTCCGCTCTTTGTTTCGCTTCGAATAGTGTCTTTCCTTTTGCTTCTTTTTCGATTTGAATGTAAGGTAATTTCTCGTCTGTTTTTGAGATTCTAAAACTGACGTTATTAGAATAGATCACGTCATTTCCTGTAGAATCCAATGTGATTTTAAAATCATTATGCTCATTGATGCTTTTGGCAAAATAATCATTGTGCTTGAATTTGATATAAAGTGTATCCGTTGGATTCAGTTTGATGGTTTCTTTTTGAACCACTCTTCCATCAATAGCAAAGGCTGTGGCCTGTTTTATTCCGATAGTAATCGCCAATGAAATAGAAATTAACCAAATAGCCAACAAAGTATATTTTGCAATGTTTCCAATAGATTTCAAGTTGGGTGACAATAATTTGAAGCCCAATAAGGACAAGAAAAAGAACGGAATTCCAACAGCAAAAAACATCAATAATCCAAATGTCCAAACCGGGTAATCCGTAAAATTTCCAGCTTCAATAAAACCTTGCCAAGGCACGTCAATTACAGAAGAAGACCCTAAAGTGAATACACCGATAAACAATGCAGCCAATACAAACAGTCCGGTAATAATCAAAATCACGCCAAGAAATTTAGAGAAAGCTCTCAAGACGGCAATTATAAAATTCCCAAAAGAACTTCCTATTTTTTCAGCTCCGGTTTTTACACGGTTTCCCATTTCGTCATAATTGGCATTTTTGAATTTTTCGGAAACTGTTTCAAATTCTTCACGAACTTTTTTTTCGATGTTCGAAATAGTTACCGGTTCACCTGTCATTTCCAGTTTTTCGGCTGTTGTTTTTGCTTCCGGCATCACAATCCAAAGAATAATATAGGCCAAAACGCCAGTTCCCCAAGCAAAAATCATGATTAAAAGAAATATTCGCAGCCAAACTTTGTCTATTCCAAAATAATGACCTAAGCCGGCAAGAACACCACCAACCATTCCGTTTTCGGTATCACGGTACAGTTTTCGAGTTTTAGAAGAAGAAGCAAAGTTTGTTGAAGTATTTTCAGTTCCTTCTTCATCAATTCTATAATCTTCCGGCTGACCCATTACGGCAATCACTTCGTCAACATCTTTCATTGCAACAACGTGTTTGTCCGTTTTTTGTTTTTCAGTCAACAATTCCGAAACACGCATTTCAATATCTTTTATGATTTCGTCTTGCCCTGATGAATTGGAAAGAGAACGTTTTATTGCTTCAAAATAGCGTGTTAGTTTTTGGTATGCATCTTCGTCAATATGGAAGAACATTCCGCCTAGATTTATGTTTACAGTTTTGTTCATGACTATAGTTTTTGTTTGGTGATTAGATTTACTGCATCAGACAATTCAGTCCAGGTGCTATTTAATTCGTTTAAAAATGTGTGTCCAATTTCGGTCAGTCCATAATATTTTCTTGGCGGACCAGATAACGATTCTTCCCAACGGTAGTTGAGTAATCCGTCATTTTTCAATCGGGTAAGCAGCGGATAAACCGTTCCTTCCACAACTAGTAATTTTGCGTTTTTCAAAGTGTCTAATATTTCTGAAGTGTATGCTTCTTTGTCTTTTAATACTGACAAGATGCAAAACTCAAGAACACCTTTGCGCAT
>Ga0208392_1000438_pt1 | contig 11222 bp, 12 predicted proteins | sample LakWasMeta3_LOW4_2_FD_183855 | JGI IMG/M metagenome (GOLD analysis project Ga0208392, IMG submission 183855) | Freshwater sediment methanotrophic microbial communities from Lake Washington under simulated oxygen tension - Sediment Metagenome... | ecosystem: Environmental > Aquatic > Freshwater >... | reverse complement strand
TTAGTGGTAATGTTGTTAACACATGTTGATTGTTTGGTAGCATTATAATTCAAACCATGCCTTACTCACGATACCAATGACACAAATTAACGAACTCTATCCTCCGCAATCTGACAGCTTTTATGCACTTGTGGATAAACAGGTACAAACAGCATTGGCAGAAGACGTTGGCAGCGGCGACCTTACCGCACTGCTGGTGCCGGCAGCACAGATGGTAAATGCCACAATACTGGCACGTGAAAGCGCAATCATATGCGGCATAGACTGGGTCAATGCCAGCTTCCGGCGAATTGATCAACACGTGAATATAGAATGGCTGGTAAAAGAAGGCGACCGTGTGGAGGCGGATCAAACGCTATGCAGAATCCGTGGCCTGGCACGCTCACTGCTCACAGCAGAACGGTGTGCACTCAATTTTTTGCAATCGTTATCAGCAACCGCTACCGAAACGCGCAAATATGCAGATGCGATTGCCGGTAGCAGCGCACAGATTCTGGACACACGTAAAACCATTCCCGGCTTGAGGCTGGCGCAGAAATATGCAGTGACAATTGGCGGCGGTCATAACCAGCGCCTGGCGCTGTATGACGGCATATTGATCAAGGAAAACCACATCGCCGCCGCCGGCAGCATTAAAAACGTAATGACGCAGGCCTTAGCGCTGAACACCGGCAAAAGCATACAGATTGAAGTTGAAAGCCTCGATGAACTGCAGCAGGCGCTGGACGCAAACGCCACCAGCATATTGCTGGATAACTTCAGCACGGCCCTGCTGCGTGAAGCGGTGAGCATCAACAATCAATGCGGCAAGCGCGCGATTCTGGAAGCGTCCGGCGGCATTACACTGGAAAATGTACGCGAAATCGCGCTGACAGGTGTAGACCGTATTTCTATCGGATCCATCACCAAGAATATACGTGCTATTGATCTCTCCATGCGCATCAACGCATTAGCCCCCAATTAACCAAAGCATTACCAGTAAAGGCATCCCCTCCATGAGCAAAACAACAACGCCATTCAAACCCACAGGCCGCATGAATCTGGGTGATGCTCTGCGCATGCTCATTAACGATGGCATTCTGGACAAAGTAAAGGCCGAAAAACTTTACAAGGATCGCAGGCTTGATAGTTCAAATCTGCACCCATTGGTGGTCATTGCCGAACAAAAGTGGAAAAACCTCAAATCACCTGACACAGCACTGACAGTAGAATGGCTAGCATCCTGGCTTGCCAAGCATGCCGGGCTGGAGTACTACCACGTTGACCCACTTAAGCTGGATTTCGGCGCCGCCTCGCAGATTGTTTCCAAAGCCTACGCCGAACGCCTGAAAATCATGCCTATTTCGGTCAAAAATGGCGAGGCAACCATCGCGACGACAGAACCATTCAACACAGACTGGGTAGCAGATCTTGAACGCGTGCTACAGATGAAAATCAAGCTGGTAGTTGCCAACCCGCTGGAATTGAGCCGCTATCTGCCTGAAATGTATAACCTTGCCAGCTCAATGAATGCAGCCAATCTGGCAAAGGCAGGCCAGATTGTAGGCGTACAGAACCTGGAACAACTGGTAGAACTAGGCATAGATAAAAACCTGGATGCCAATGAGCAGCATATTGTGAATATTGTGGACTGGATTTTCAAATATGCATTCGAGCAACGGGCCAGTGACATACATCTGGAACCCAGACGCAACATGGGATTAATGCGTTTTAGAATCGATGGCGTGCTGCATCAGGTGTACCAGCTGCCGCCCAACATCATGAATGCCATCACCAGCCGTATCAAGCTGCTTGGCCGCATGGACATGGTAGAAAAACGCAGGCCACAAGATGGCCGTATCAAAACACTATCTTCAGATGGCGGTGAGATTGAGCTACGTCTTTCCACCATGCCTACCGCGTTTGGAGAAAAACTGGTCATGCGTATCTTTTCACCTGACATTTCCAATAAAGACCTTATCTCGCTGGGCTTCTCGCCTATGCAGGCTGAAAAATGGAATTTATGGACCAAGGCGCCTAACGGCATTATTCTAGTGACCGGCCCTACCGGTTCAGGCAAAACCACCACACTTTATTCAACCCTGCGCATGCTGGCTACACCTGAAGTCAACGTCTGCACGGTAGAAGAGCCGATTGAGATGGTGGAACCCGCATTCAACCAGATGCAAGTGCAGCAGAATATAGGCCTGGGGTTTGCTGAAGGCATACGCACACTGATGCGCCAGGACCCCGACATCATCATGGTAGGTGAAATCCGTGACATAGAAACCGCAGACATGGCTATTCAGGCTGCCCTCACCGGCCACCTGGTATTATCAACCCTGCATACCAACGACGCCCCCTCCGCCGTCACACGCCTGCTTGACCTGGGCGTGCCATCGTACCTGATACACTCAACAGTATTGGGCATCATGGCACAGCGCCTGGTGCGTACCCTTTGCCCCAGCTGCAAGGCCGCCGATGCCATAGACCAGAACACATGGAATACGCTGGTCGGCTCGTTCCGGCTGCCTAAACCCGACCATATTTACAAACCGGTAGGCTGCCTGGAATGCCGCAACACAGGATACAAAGGCCGCAGCGGCATCTATGAAATGCTGACCATTACACCGGCACTGAGAAAGCTCATCACGCCAGATACTGACTTGCTGCAACTGACCAGACTAGCATATCAGGAAGGCATGCAGCCATTGATGATCAATGGCGCTGAAAAGGTAGCTGCCGGCCTCACCACCATAGAAGAACTGCTCAAAGTTGCGCCGCCACTGGAAACCGAATAAAAGCCACTTTAATATCGTGGGTTACCAAGCCGGAACCTACTGATATTCATAGATTTTTCCAAACAGGCATTTAATGCTAAACCTTTCATTCCTGACACTTTTATCCTTGACCAATCGTGCTCAAAGCGTTATCGTGTAGGGTTACCGAATAAACTATTAAAAATCAAAAAGATTTATGGCAGAGACAACTCATCCGCATCAAATTACGGGCGCAGAAATCCTTATCCGTTGCTTGGAACAAGAAAAGGTCAAATTTGTATTTGGCTATCCAGGCGGTGCCGTTTTACATATTTATGACGCAATTTACAAACAGGGGCATTTCAAACATATCCTTGTGCGTCATGAGCAGGCTGCCGTTCACGCGGCAGATGCATTTTCGCGCGCAACCGGCGAAGTCGGTGTAGCCCTTGTTACATCAGGCCCAGGCGCCACCAACGCAATCACCGGCATTGCAACTGCTTATATGGACTCGATTCCAATGGTCGTTATCAGCGGCCAGGTGCCAGTTGCTGCCATCGGTTTAGATGCTTTCCAGGAAGTCGACATGGTGGGCGTAACTCGCCCATGTGTTAAACACAATTTCCTGGTGAAAGATGTTAAAGACATCGCATCTACCATGAAAAAAGCTTTTCACATTGCAAAAACCGGCCGTCCGGGCCCTGTAGTTGTTGATATTCCAAAAGACATTACGGCAAACCTTGCTGAGTTCGTTTATCCGAGCACGGTAGAAATGCGCTCTTACAACCCGGTAACCAAAGGTCACAGCGGCCAGATTAAAAAGGCCGTTAAACTGCTGCTGGAAGCTGAGCGCCCTATGGTTTACACCGGCGGCGGCGTGGTATTAGGTGATGCTGCTGAACACCTGGTTAAACTTGTTCAGGCTTTAGGCTTGCCAGTGACCAACACACTGATGGGCTTGGGCGGCTACCCGTCTACAGACAAACAGTTCCTGGGCATGCTCGGCATGCACGGCACCTATGAAGCGAATATGGCGATGCATGAGTGCGACGTATTGCTGGCAGTAGGCGCTCGCTTTGATGACCGCGTTATCGGAAACCCTGAGCACTTCTACAACAAAGCACGTACGATTATCCATGTAGACATTGACCCATCGTCAATCTCAAAACGTGTAAAAGTACATGTGCCCATCGTTGGCGACGTGAAGTCTGTACTGACAGAAATGAATGATCTGGTTGCGCAGGAGCGTCCGCAGCAGTCCCCTGCGCTTAAAGCGTGGTGGAAGCAGATTGACGCATGGCGTAGCAAACTCTGTTTGAATTACGTCAATAACAACGGCTTGATCAAACCGCAGTATGTGATTGAAAAATTGTGGGAAGTCACAAAAGGCGACGCCTATGTTACTTCTGACGTTGGCCAGCACCAAATGTGGGCCGCGCAATACTACAAATTCGACAAACCTCGTCGCTGGATTAACTCTGGCGGCTTGGGCACCATGGGCGTTGGCTTGCCATACGCAATGGGCTGTCAGTTTGCAGACCCGACAGCGCAGGTTGCCTGCGTTACCGGTGAAGGCAGTATTCAGATGAATATTCAGGAGCTTTCAACCTGCAAACAGTATAACCTGCCAATCAAAGTAATTCTGCTCAACAACCGTTACTTAGGTATGGTGCGTCAATGGCAGGAGTTCTTCTACGAGAACCGCTATTCAGAATCGTACATGGACAGTCTGCCGGACTTTGTAAAACTGGCTGAATCTTATGGCCACGTAGGTATGAAAATCGAGAAGCCGGAAGATGTAGAAGGTGCCTTAACTGATGCATTTGCAATGAAAGACCGCTTTGTGTTTATGAATTTCATTACCGACCAGAAAGAAAACGTATTCCCGATGATTCCAAACGGAAAAGGTCTGTCTGAAATGATTTTGGCGGAGGATTTATAATGCGCCATATTATTTCACTATTGATGGAGAACGAGGCTGGCGCGCTATCTCGCGTAGCCGGCTTATTCTCTGCACGCGGCTACAACATTGAATCACTGACTGTTGCACCGACTGAAGACGCAACGCTGTCACGCATGACAATCGTCACTTCAGGTTCAGAAGACGTCATTGAACAAATCATCAAACAGCTGAACAAGCTGGTAGATGTGGTCAAAGTGCTTGACCTGAATGATGGAAAATTCATCGAACGCGAACTGATGCTGGTTAAAGTAAAAGCTACCGGCGCCTTCCGCGAAGAAATGAAACGCATGTGCGATATTTTCCGCGGCCGTATTATCGATGTAGCCGACGGAACATTCACCATCGAACTCACAGGCTCTGGTCACAAACTGGATGCCTTTATTGAAGGGCTGGATAAAGCAGCTATTCTGGAAACCGTGCGCACCGGCGCATCTGGTATCGGACGAGGCGATAGAATTTTAAAAGTTTAGTAATTTGTGAAACGTGAAATGTGAAATGTGAAAAGTGGCTGCCTACTGTGGCTTGATACTTTTCACTTTTCACTTTTCACCTTTCACTCCCATTTAATTAAGAAACAATTTTTGGAGCAATTATGAAAGTTTATTACGACAAAGACGCAGACCTTGGCTTAATCAAAGGTAAAAAAGTAACTATCGTAGGTTACGGTTCACAAGGTCACGCACACGCAGCGAACTTAAAAGACAGCGGCGTTGATGTGACTATCGGTTTACGCAAAGGCGGCAGCTCATGGGCTAAAGCCGTTGCAGCTGGCCACAACGTTTTGGAAATCGCAGCAGCGACTAAACAAGCTGACGTTGTAATGCTGTTATTGCCTGACGAAAACATGCCGGAAATTTTCCACGCTGAAGTTGCAGCAAACCTGAAACAAGGCGCTGCTTTGGCTTTTGCCCACGGCTTCAACATTCATTACAACCAAATCACACCACGTGCTGACTTGGACGTCATCATGATCGCGCCAAAAGGCCCAGGCCACACCGTGCGTTCAGAGTACCTTAAAGGTGGCGGCGTACCTTCATTGATTGCTGTTTACCAAGACAAATCAGGTAAAGCTAAAGACATCGCTCTTTCATACGCAGCGGCTAACGGCGGCACTAAAGGCGGCGTTATCGAGACTGACTTCCGTGAAGAAACAGAAACTGACTTGTTCGGCGAACAAGCTGTTCTATGTGGCGGCGCAGTTGAACTGGTTAAAGCGGGCTTTGAAACATTGGTTGATGCTGGTTATGCGCCTGAAATGGCGTACTTCGAGTGCCTGCACGAATTGAAACTGATTGTTGATTTGATGTACGAAGGCGGCATTGCCAACATGAACTACTCAATTTCGAACAACGCTGAATACGGCGAATATGTCACTGGCCCTAAAGTGATTAACGATGAATCACGTTACGCAATGCAAGAGTGCCTGGCTAACATCCAAAACGGTGAGTACGCTAAACGCTTCATTCTGGAAGGCCGTACGAACTATCCAGAAATGACAGCACGTCGTCGTTTGAATGCAGCACATCCAATTGAACAAGTTGGCGGCCAGTTGCGCTCAATGATGCCTTGGATCGCTAAAAACAAATTAGTTGATCAATCAAAAAATTGATCAACATTTGCAATGTTCAAACTAAAAACTAATCCTGAAAACTAATCGAGTTGATACTCATTGGTGATTAGCACTTGTAGGGCAAAGCGTTAAACGTTTTGCCCTATTTCATTTCTAATCCTAACAATAAAAATCATCATGAAAAATCGCCTTAAAGTTTTAGCCCAATATGCAATCCCTAAACAGGCAATCACAGTACTTGCCGGCAAACTAGCGCATTATCAGGGCGGCAGCAAAACTACCTCCGTCATCAAATGGTTTGTAAAACGTTACAACGTGAACATGGCAGAAGCGGCTAATCCTGACATTGCTTCATATAAAACATTTAACGATTTTTTCACACGACCATTGCGCGAAGGTGCAAGGCCGCTGGCAAATGCGGACTTCATATGCCCGGTAGATGGCGCCATCAGCCAATTCGGCAATATCGTACAAGACCAGATTTTTCAGGCAAAAGGTCACCATTACTCAACGGCAGCACTGCTTGGCGGTGATAAAACTGCCGCAAAACGCTATGAAAACGGTCATTTTGCCTGCCTGTATCTAAGCCCTAAAGACTACCATCGCATTCACATGCCATGCGATGGCAGGCTTCAAAAAATGACTTACGTGCCAGGAGACCTATTTTCAGTAAACCCGGTTACGGCACAGGGCGTACCCGGATTATTTGCACGCAATGAGCGTGTGGTGTGTGAATTCTCATCAGAGCAATATGGCAGTTTTATCATGGTACTGGTTGGTGCAACTATTGTGGGCAGCATGGCAACCGTATGGCATAACGCCGAGTGCGGCATTATCAATCCGCCGCGCCGCGGTCATATTCAGGTATGGTCATATAACGACCAGAATATCACCTTGAAACAGAATGATGAAATGGGACGATTCCTGCTCGGCTCTACTGTTGTTATGCTATTCAAGAAGGGCGTGATGCAGTTCAATCCGGCATGGCAGCCGGGAAATACAATCAGGCTGGGTGAAATGATGGGGAAATCGACAAACCAACCCCCGCAAGGCAAGCTTTTCTAAAACAAGTTGCAGGAATGTACGTTTCGTACGTTCCTGCAAGAGCCGCTTATTTTTCCATCCTGTGATGGGGAGCCTTGTGGTGTAAATGTGGTGCCAGCTCATTGAGTGCGGACTCATAGACAGCACGCTTGAATTCAATCACATCTTCAAGCGGAACCCAATACTCGCTCCAGCGCCAGGCATCAAACTCCGGATGGCTAGTTGCGCGCAAAGATACATCGCAATCACGCCCCAACATACGCAGCAGGTACCATATCTGCTTCTGGCCACGGTAACTGCCGCGCCACTCACGCTTAATCCAGCTCGTTGGCACTTCATACCGCAGCCAATCTTTAGTACGCCCCAAAATTTTTACATGCTCAGGCTTTAAACCAATCTCTTCCATCAATTCACGATACATTGCCTGCTCAGGGCTCTCACCATAGTTGATGCCGCCCTGCGGAAACTGCCAGGCATGTTCACGGATGCGCTTACCCCAAAATACCTGATTGTTGGCGTTACACAAAATAATGCCAACATTCGGGCGAAACCCGTCACGATCTAACATAGCTATATACTGCCTTAATAATTTAGTGCAATTTTTTCATATTTCCAGCATTATTGAAAGCAACCATTTTCCACATGAGTGATTAATACGCCACAACATGAAGATTACCCGCTCTGAACCTATAAAAAACAACCACTTAATTGCAATATTTTTTGCCAGCATAATATTCACAGCATGTAGCACAAGCACTAAAAATTTAAGCGCTCAAGCTTATATCACCAATCAGGGTGAAAACACTGTTTCAGTCATAGACACTGCAAGCAATCAGGTGACCAATACAATCAAAGTTGGCAAGGCTCCAGTTGGCGTTGCGATTGCCGCCAAGCTGAAGCGTGCCTATATCTCAAACGTAGAAAGTCAGGAAATTTCGGTTATTAACACTCAGAGCAATCGCCTGATTGATACCATCAAAATTAAGGGATCTCCAGTAGGCATAGCCATTTCACCTGACAACAAAGTACTCTACGTTGCAGATTGGTTCGACAACAAAGTGCTAGCCATCAACACAAGCCAGACCAATGAAGCACGCGAACTCAGCGTAGGCGATGCCCCTGCCGGGCTAATTGTCAGCCCCGATAACAAGTGGCTTTATGTCGCGAATAGAGACAGTAATGATATTGCCATCATAAATACAGACACCCTGAAAATTGTAAAACGAATCACGGTAGGCAAACACCCGTTTGGCCTTGCCTTGAGCAAAAGCGGCAACTTACTTGCAAGCGTGAACGTACAGGATGATACCGTCAGCGTATACAACACAGTACACAGCCGGCAAGATACGATTAAGGTTGGTTATCATCCTTATTGTGCAGCCTTTAGCCAGGATGAAACAAAACTCTATGTAACCAACACACAGGATGACAGCGTCACAGTATTAGACCTGCATGCAAAAAAAGCCATTGCAACCATCAACATAGGCAGCACACCGGAAGGCATCAGCCTGGATCATGACAACCACCGCGCTTATGTAGCGAATTGGGGCAGCAATGATGTCAGTGTCATTGATACCAGCACCAACCGCCTGATGATGAATATTAAAACCGGCGATAAAAGCCGCGCCTTTGGTCAATTCATTTCACCACGTTAAGCGCTGGCAACGCCTTTGATAACTTTGCTCCCTACTTAGCAGAAACAAACCGTTCCAAGCTGTCAACCATGCCCTGAAAACAGCGTTATTTCACCATCAACAGTTGTAAATCGATTAGCCTGCTAAATGAAATCATGCTTGTATAAACTTAAGATTTTACAAACCGGGCTTCTCATTTATAATGCGTTGTTGTTTTGAATTAATCCTCTCATCACTGAGAAATTTGGAGAAAAATGAATGAAAAAGTTTCTAGCGTTAATCGCACTTAGCTTGAGCACAAGCCTGGTTTCTTTCACAGCAGCTGCGCACGGCCCTTCACCACTTAAAGTGGATAAATCAGTTACCATTAAAGCTGACCCTGCAAAAGTTTGGGCTTTAGTTAAAGACTTTGGCAACATGCAAAAATGGCATCCCGGCATTGCCTCTACAAAATTAGAGAAAAAAGGCGATGAAACCTTTCGTACACTGACACTTAAAAGTGGCGGCACTATCGTTGAAAAATTACGCAGCATTGATGAAGCCGACATGAAGATCAAGTATGAAATCGTTACCAGCGGCTTGCCATTGACAGATTACAACTCATTCATGGTAGTGACTAAAGGCGCTAAACCAGGTGAGACAAACGTACAATGGGTTGGTCGCTTCTACCGCCTGTACAAACTGAACCCACCAATTCCTGCAGGCCAAGATGACGAAACAGCTTTAAAAGCAATCAATGACATTTTTGATGCTGGTTTAGCTGGTCTGGAAAAAGCTGCTGAATCTGCAAAATAATCTGCAGTTAAGCACCAAACCTGAAGAAACATTTGTGACATTTTTTGGCAGTTAAAATAAAAGCATAGTCAAAAATTGTCAGCATCTAAAAAAAGCGGAGCATTTTGCTCCGCTTTTTTTTATTCCGACTCTATTCCTGCCAAACCAAATACACCTTACAAAAAAACAATCGCAGCCACCGGCATGGGCCTGAAAGTACCGCAGAACTCTGTTTTTAATACCATATTCCACAACCTGTAAATAACCGTCAGACAGCACGCGTATAACTCAGTGTTAATCAAGGCGTCATTCCAGAGAGCTGGCATAGCTATTGCATATAAAACTACAAGCATTACAAAAGAACTATAAAATTGTAGTGTATGTTGACTTAAAACTTTATATAAGGAAATTAACATGAAACAAGTACAAAAAGGTTTTACCTTGATTGAGTTGATGATTGTAGTTGCAATTATCGGTATTTTGGCTGCAATCGCGATTCCAGCATATTCAGATTATACGAAAAAATCAGCAGAACGCGCCTGTCTAGCAGAGACAAAAGCATATGCCAACATTGCTGTAGTAGCATTTGCTGACAACTCTACACCGCCAGCACCTACTTTAGGTGCTTGTTCTGCTATTACCGACCTTTCAGCTGCAGCTGCAATGGCCGCAATTACCGGCACACCAAAAAGCCCAGGTACATTGACGTCAGGTTGTACTGTGACAGGTACATGCGCTATTAATCCATAATAGCTATTCCATCTAGGTTATTTAGACGGACTTGCATGAAATAAAAAAGCCCTTTCAAGAAAGGGCTTTTTTCTAGCCTCATCAATTTCAACCAACAATCAAAGTCCATACTTAAAGGTTTTAGTTAAAATGAAACTAGCTCAAAAAGGCTTTACCTTGATTGAATTGATGATTGTGGTAGCTATCATCGGCATGTTGGCCGCAATCGCAATCCCCTCATATTCTGATTACACAAAGAACTCAGCAAACCGCGCATGCATGAATGAAACAAAAGGCTATGCAAATTCTTATATATCAGCGGTTTCCGATAACCAAGCAGCACCGCCAACTCCATCGGGAGCATGTTCGTCAGTAGAGGTAGGTACTGCAATTGTTGGTACCCCAAAACCACCAGGCACCCAAACGACAAGTTGCGATATTAATTCCGGAACCTGCGTTCTAAATCCGTAATTACAAAGTTACTAACCAACGTACTAAATTACTGACCGCCGCATACCACCAGCCAAAACCACAACATCAAACCCACGTTGCACCAATATAAAAGCAGCAGCCGAGCTACGCCTGCCGGTCTGGCAATAAAGCACATAAGTTTTCTTTGGGTCAAGCCCGGCGGCAAGCTGGCGAATCTCGCTTAGAGGCACATTAATTGCTCCTGCCAAATGATCAAAATTGTACTCAGAAGGTAAGCGCACATCCACCCAAATTGCGCCGGCGGCAACCTTTGCCTCAGCTTCAGCCCGGTTGATTCT
>Ga0208392_1000437_pt1 | contig 11244 bp, 4 predicted proteins | sample LakWasMeta3_LOW4_2_FD_183855 | JGI IMG/M metagenome (GOLD analysis project Ga0208392, IMG submission 183855) | Freshwater sediment methanotrophic microbial communities from Lake Washington under simulated oxygen tension - Sediment Metagenome... | ecosystem: Environmental > Aquatic > Freshwater >... | reverse complement strand
GGACGCTCCCGCAAGGACGGCAAACGGCAGATGAAACTGGCGATACGGTAGTAGAGATCGGCGCGAAACTCGCCGCGCTGAACCTGTGCCCAGAGGTCGCGGTTGGTGGCGCAGACAAGCCGGAATGAGGTGCGTTGCCAGGCATTGCCACCAACGCGCTTGAACGTGCGCTCCTGAATCACGCGCAATAACTGGGCTTGCAAATGCAGGGGCAGTTCGCCCACTTCGTCAAGAAACAAGGTGCCATGATCGGCTAAGGCGAACGCGCCGTCGCGGGCGGATACTGCGCCGGTGAAGGCGCCGCGCTCATGGCCGTAAAACTCGCTGCCGGACAGCTCGGGAGAGAGGGTGCTGCAATCCAGGATGAACAGATCGCCTTTGTTACTGCGGGCGTCCAGGGAATGGATCAGGTTCGCGACCAGTTCCTTGCCGGTGCCGCTTTCGCCCAGTATCAATACCGGAGCATCAGTGAAGTGGGCTACTTCAACCACTTGCCGAAGAATCGCCTTCAAGGCCTGGCTTTCTCCCACCAGGACATCCTGCACGATGGGCGAATTCAGCATCCGGTTTACGACTTCCCAGCGTTGCAGACGGGCGGCGATTTCATGAGCCGTTACTCTGCACTCCTTGCATGCCAATACGTCGGAGGCGCCTGCCTGCATCAGTTGCCAGGTGGCATCGCCAGGAAGAGCTTCGCAGCAGCAGACCAGCACCTGTGTCCGGCCATTGCGGCTGAGCTCGCGCAGTTGATCGCAAATTGCCGGCGTCACATCATTGCTGAAAATCATTCCGGGTTCGTTGGAACGGCAGGCATCAAGGCTCTGCATTTCAAAGCCTTGTTGGCCCAGAAGTTTGATGACTTCGTGAGCCACCTGCTTCTGATTACCATCAACCCAATGAAACCAAGCTTTGATCGCCATCCCAAACCTCCAATATTTTTCCAATCGAAAGATGAGCCTGAAAAAAGAGCAGGTAAGTCCCAAGTTAATGTAGCGCCATGCCTATCGACGAAGTTCCCGTTGCCGTTGGCCAATCGTTTTAGGGCGAACGTTTTCATTGACTCAGGCAGGCGGGTCTGGGTTTAAAGTCCGCCTGTTCAAGCCTACAGGAACTGATATTCTCCAGCTGTGCAAGGTTGGCGCCGGATTGATCAATCTCTGTAGACTGCTATATTGATCGGTAGCTTAAAAGAGCTGTAGCTGTCTATCGGGAATGATCAAAAGCATGTGAAAGCCGATTTATTTAGCGCTTAGTCCGTAACCCGGCCTTTTGATTTCATCCATACGCAATGAAACCGTAACGGCATGGTTACGCCTTTTGCCAATTACGGACGCCGAACAATTTTTCCTCTTCTGTTTTAGAAATAGTCTTCACAGCGGTAGGGTACGCATCGCGTACCGTTTTCCAGATCAAGTCCCAAAAAGGTACGCGATGCGTACCCTACGGTGCCACGGTGCTTAGCAGCGAAAGCGCTTCTTTAAAAACACATCAACTATCCCGCATATTTGTTAAAAATATCTTAAAATCAAATAGATACGCGTTTATACATAGATAATGCGGTTGCACAATGTGAATCAAGGGTTGCCGACTCCTGAAAGAGAATAACTTGTTGACTTATAGGTATTTCCTCATATACCCGTGCTTGGCCATTTATATTAGTGCTCAAACTCTGTGGAAATTTGTTCAACTTAACATCTTAAAAAACAGAGTGTTGGCATGACACCAAGAGAATTAACCAAGCAAGCCTTTAGACTTTATGACAATATCAGACTGCAAAGTTATAAGATTCCCAGCAATCAGATACAAACATGCGTTTAGATGTTGTGCGGTTCCGAGCCTATTCAAGATATCAGCGGCGCTTGAAACTTGAACGCGGCTTATTCTGAAGCAAAGCAACTGAATTTATAGCGCTAGGGTACGCATCGCGTACCTTTTTTGGGACATGATCTGGAAAATGGTACGCGATGCGTACCCTACGGTGCTTAAAGAATGCGGAGGAAGTCGGGCCAGAACCTTTTACGCCTTGATAAATACCTGTTTAACCACGCTGGCCCGAATATCAACAGAACCTATTTTTCCTGTTCTGAAAGCAGGTCGCAGAGAGCGGAGAAGTTTAACGGTTTGACCAGATGGTAATCAAAACCTGCCTTATGCGAACGGGTCAATTCTTCCGGCCCGCCATAGCCGCTTAACGCTATCAGCAGCATATCTCCGCCGTAGGGCAATTGCCTGATGCGCTGAGCCACCTGATAGCCGTTCTCTCCGGGCATCCCGATGTCCAGCAGCATTACATCGGGATGGAATTCCTTGATTAGCATCATCGCGTGTTCGCCGGAATCAGCCATGTTGACCTCATAGCCATTCATCTCCAGGAGCAGGGCTGTACTCTCCCTTACGTCGGAATCATCATCCACCACCAGCACCCGCGTACCTGCGTTAGGCGTTGACACCGACGCTTCGGAAGCAGCAGTATCGGCCGCTTGCGCAAGCGTCGGCAGCCGTATGCTGAAGACGGAGCCCAAGCCGGCGCCAGGGCTTGATGCCGTGATCTGTCCGCCGTGCAGTTCCACTAGCCGCTTGACTAGCGTAAGCCCGATGCCTAACCCGCCCTGAGCCCGGTCCAGAGTGCGCGCGCCTTGCTGGAATAAGTCGAAAATCGTCGGCAATAACTCCGCCGGAATGCCGGTACCGTTATCCCGCACCAGAATCTCGACTTCGGTTTCGGAGGGCCGGATATCGACCTCGATCTGACCGCCTTCCAGAGAATATTTGCTGGCATTGTCGAGCAGGTTAAGGAACACTTGCGACAGGCGCACGGAATCGCCCTCCAACAATATCGGTTGTTCAGGCAGATGAACATTGAGCTGTTGTTGTTTGGCCTGGGTAAGATCGCGCGCCATTTCTATTACCGGCTTAATCACTTCCACAAGGTCGAGCCGCTCTTTCTTCAGCGAAATTTTGCCGCGCGCGATACGAGAAACATCGAGCAGGTCATCCACCAGATGAGTGAGATGCAGCACTTGCCGCTTAATAATATCCTTGGCCCAGCTCAGCCGGGGATCTTCCAGCTTCAGCATATCCAAAATATGGGCTGCATTGCTGATGGGAGTTAAGGGGTTTCTCAGTTCGTGAGCCAACATGGCGAGAAATTCGTCCTTATGCTGGTCTGCCTCACGCAAAGCCGCTTCGGCTTGTTTACGTGCGGAAATGTCACGGCACACGGTGGCGATACCGACCGGCTCGCCGGAGCTGTCTTTGATGATGAAGGCGTTGTAGATCATCCAGATCGCGGCACCGGTCTTGATATGGCGGAACCTGATTTCCACATCAGCGTGCCCCTCGCGCACCACGCGCGGAAGAAATTCATCAAGGATGAAGCGCTGGTCTTCCGGAAAGAAAAATTCCTGGATCGGCGTCCGGATGCCCTGCTCCAGGTTGTCGAGGCCAATCAGGCCCATGCCTGTCTGGTTAATATAAAATGGAATGAAATTCATGTCGCACATGCTGATGAATTCCATGCTGTTGTCGGCCAGCGAAACGAACTTCTGCCGTTCCAACTCCATATGCTTGCGTTCGGTAATGTCGCGCAGGGCGATGACGTAGCCGGGTTGTCCATCCCAATCCAGCGGCGCGGAACGCATTTCCGCCCAAGCCAACCCATTCGGGCGGATCAGGTTAATGTCCTGATAGCTGGTCTTATCAGGATTAAGCGGAATCGCCAGCGATTGCCCGACCAACGGGTTGCGCGCCAGCAGGATTTCGGCGGCTTGGTTGGCGTAGAGCACGACTCCTTGACTATCGACAACCAGGACACCGTCAGTAATCGTGTCAAATATCAGGTCAAGCTTTGGGAGGTTGGAGGACGACATAGGTGATAAGGTTACTTAAATAATAATGGTCTGTACGCCGATTCCTTTCGCTTGGGTGGTAATAGCCGCGATGACGGAAGGCACCCGCGACAGGTCGCCGAGCAGCTTCAGTACGGGTTCCGGCATATCGCGCACCAGCATCGGCGTCGCAAATACATCTTTTTCCAGGGCTTTTTCCGGCATGCCCAATACTTCGACGACGTCAAAAACCCATTGCCCAGGCTCGTAAAGGTTAGAGAGCGCAACGGTAATCTGCTCGACCAAACGGCGGGTTTCGCTGTTCAATGATACCACGTACAGCGTTAGTACCAGTTTATGTTGACTTGCGCGCAGGTCTTGCTGAGGGCTGGCAATCTGGGCGATGTTGCGGATTTGTACGGAAGACAGCGGTTTGCTGGCCAGTTCGAACTGAATGCCTTCCTCATGAACGATTTTCAGCTGTTCCATGTATTCATTGGCAAAAGCGGTGACGATGTAAACGTTCAGCGTATTGTCGATGGCTTTCAGACGGCGCAATACTTCCACGCCATCGATGCCGGGCATGCGCAGATCGAGAAAAATCAGGTCGGGCCGCTCAGCAAGGGCCATTTCAATGCCTTGCAAACCGCTTTCAGCTTCCCGCACCAAGAAACCGTCTTCCAAAATCAGCTTGAAGGCAGCGCGTACCGCAGGGTCGTCGTCTATTACCAGAATTTTTCGTACCATATTATTATGCCTATTGTGTATCCGATTTAAATGCTAAAACAATGGAAACCTTAGCCGCAAATAGCAGCCATTTCCGACTTAATATGTCTGAGGATTGAATGCTCAAACACGGGGAAACCGTAGCCGCATGCAGCAACCGTGCCCGAATGAACTTTCCAACTGTATGGTGCCTCCGACATCCTGGACCAGGCGTCGGATGACCGACAAGCCCAAACCGGTACCTTTTCCGGGAGGCTTAGTGGTAAAAAACGGATCGAAAATCTTGCCTTGAATATCCTGTGGAATGCCAGGGCCGTTATCGGTAATATTCAATTCTAGCATTTCCTCAATGGGCCGAACCATGATTTTGATTTCTGGCTGCGCTTGCAGACTGTCGGCCAGCGCGTCGCGGGAATTAATGATCAGGTTGACCAGAATCTGTTGCAGACTGTCGGCGCTGCAGCGGATGGCAGGCAGATCCTCGGCGGCATCGACCTCAACGGCTATGCCGGTTTTGCTCAATTCGCCTTCCAGCAACAACAGGCTCTGCCTGATTAATTCGGTAATCTTGCAAGTGCCGGTTGGGGCCGACCTGGTGTGGACAAATAACAGCATGTTGCTGACGATCTTCTTGATCCGGTGAATTTGCTGTAGCGCTTGATCGAGAATTTCCTTTGATTTTTCATCTGTACTTCGATCTGCGGCGAATTCGACAAAATTCATTACGCCCATCAGCGGATTGTTGATCTCATGCGCCACGCCGCCGACCAAAGTTCCCAATGCCGAGAGCTTTTCCATTTGCAGCATGTGTTCCTGGTTTTCCTGGAGTTGCGTATAAGCCAGCCGGGTTTGTTCCAGCAGGCGGGCATTTTCCAGGGAAATCGCAACTTGGGCAGTCAATAGCTCGGTCATATCGGTTCTTTCGGCGGTAAATACACCTGGCGACAGCCGGTTTTCCAGATAGAGCAGGCCGATCAGTTCGTTTTGCTTGATCACCGGCAGACACAGCACCGAGCGCAGTTTTAGCGCCTGCACTTCCGGCGTATCCTGAAACTCGCCATCGGCCATCGCATCATGCAGTAACACTTTTTTACGCGTGCGCAGCACGTAATTGACGATGGAACGGCTGATGGCGGTGCCGCGGCTCTGGTTAAGGCTGATACGCCGGCGTTTAACGATATGCTTTTTGCCGACATGGCTTTCCGCGGCGACCAGCAGATCATCCGCATCCTTGATCAGCAGGTAGCCGTGCTGAGCTCCCGAGCTTTCCAGCACTACCGTCATGATCTTTTGCATGAGCCGATTCAAATCGACTTCCGCCGATAAGGCCAGCGCCGATTTTATCAGGTAGTTGAAATCGAGATTCGGCAATGTAGCAGATGAATCAAGGGCAATGGTTTTTTCGGCGCGAACTGCATTATCGGGAGCAGTGTAAGGGTGACGCTGCTGCAACAATGCGCTTTTGCGATCGGCACGGCAGACTCGGTACATGCGCCGCGCTTCGTTATAATAAAGTTGCGCGTCGCCAAGATTACCGGCTGCCAACACCTCGGCCAATGACTCATATAAATGGCCGGTGAGCAGGCCGTAGTTTTGAGCCTGGGCGATCGCGATCGCATCCAGATACAAGTTGCGGGCTTCGCGCATTTGGCCGCGGGCACGGGCGATCTCGGCGTGAATAAAGGCCAGATAAGGCTTCAGCAACGGTCCGAGACTGGCCCAGGTCTCCAATTCGGCCAAGCGCGGCGTAATTTCCACTTCCAGCGCCGGCCAATCGGCCCCCTCCGGCCAGCGCAAACGATTAACGATACGGAACACGTACCAGAGACGTTTCAGTACGTTATCGGTCAAGCCGTGCATATAGCGTTCCACTGCTTGCAGGGATGCTGCCGCCTCAGCGTAATCGCCCATATAATGCTGGGCGAAACCCAGCAGCGCAAAATAGCTGCCGGAAGCGGCGACATAATTTTCGGCTTCCCAGCGCGCCAGTGTTTCGGCCATATCCACCGGCTGATAATCCGGTTTCATCGGCGCCACCCAGCCGGCCAGTACGGCTTCGGCAAGGCCGACCGAGAATGACAGCTGGTTCTTGCGGGAAAAATGCAGGCATTCTTCGGCAGCTTCATCAACCTGACGCAGATCTTTGCCCTGTACCTGCAAATTCCACATCAACGGTCCGTAGGACAGGCCGGCGTTATACAAGTCGCCGCAATTTTTTCCGGACTGTATGGCTTTGTGGCAATAATCGGCAATCTCGGCCGGATGGTTGCGGGAATGCATGTTGCACCAGACAATGCCGTTCATGCCGCGGGTGGCGCCAAAGGTATTAGGGTGCTTTGCGCACAGGTCGTGGGCGAGATCCTCATACAGAAAGGCTTGTTCGAACTTGCCCTGCTCGCCGAGATTGAGGCCCATGATCGAAAACGAATAAATGACCGATTCGTCCATGCCGCCCTGCAGGCAGTGTAGCGTCGATTGCGCCGCTGACAGATACAGTTGCGGCACCAGGCCTGACATATAGAGATCGGGGATCAGTTCGCTGTAAAACGCCAGCTCGATCTTGCTTTTGCGGTCCTCGGTAAAAGGCATATACAGGATAGCCGTCCAAACATCGCCCTGTCGTTCGATCTCCGCCATTAAGGTCTGCATCCGCTCCCGGGCTATCCCGGGCTGATCGGGGATTGACTTGCCGAAATAGGCTAGGCCGCGGTTGGCGGTCTCTATCGCTTTGTTGAAATTACCGAACGAAGACAACGACGTAGTCTGTTCAGCCAGGGCTTCGGCTTTGTCCAAATTGCTGACGGCGTGTTCAACCAGATGATTCAGCAACTTTTCCGAAACTTCGTAACGGCCGCACATCAGATTGGTTTTGGCCAAGCGTTGGTATATGCGGAAAGTCAGGTCGTAAGCCTGTTCCCAGCAATTTTCCGGCAGATAATCATGGGCTTTCAGGAAAAAATCGTTGGCAGCATCGCCGGCCAACGCATCCAGTGCCTTGTTGCCGGAATGGAAGTTGATATTAACCAGCCGATACGCCAGTTCCTGGTCCATGTTTGCCGGATGGCCTAAATTGAGGTGGGCGGCAATGGTAAACAGGTTATCCAATGTTTCAAGATCGGTTCCTTCCGGTACTGCTTGCAGCAACCGGTTGCCGATGCGCCAATGGATAGCGGGCTTGATTTCGGGGTTGACCTGGCGCAGTACCGCTTCCTGAACCCGGTCGTGGACGAATTGCAGATCGGATTTGCTTTCCAGCAGCATGCCCAGATTCAATACCGGCTTCAAATCTTCAAACAGCTGTTCAATGCGAATATCCAGCACCAGTGCCACATCTTCGACACTGAAACGGTTACCCATGCAAGCGCAGTGGTCGAGGATATGCAGGGTTTTTGGCGGCAGTTTGCCCACCTTAGAGCTAAATAATTCAACCACCGAGGTCGGCATCTGCGTGTCGCGAATCCGCTTGATGTCCCAGTGCCAGTGCTGCTCAGCATCGGTATTCAGCAAGCCCTCGTTATATAGCCAGGCCAAGCTTTCGCTGACGAACAGCGGGTTGCCTTCGGTGAGGTGGGCGATAAACTCCGCCAGATTAGCCGTGGCTTCAAGTGAGGAATTGAGGATGTAGGCTACCATTTCGTGGCAGTCGGCATCGGTGAGCGCTTCCACGCGAATTTCCGCGAACGGGCTGTTGTTTTCCTGGATCTTGCGGATCAGTTTGCTGAGCGGATGGCTGCCGTCGACTTCGTTGTGCCGATAAGCGCCCATGAAAAACAGGTAAGAATGCTCCTGATGGTTGTCGAACAGGTTTTGCAGAAAATCAAAGGTTGCGCTGTCACACCACTGCAAATCGTCGATAAACAGCACCAGCGGATTCTCCTCGCTGGCCAGGCAAGTCAGAAACCGGCCGAATAAATTGTTGAAGCGGTTGCGGGCTTCCACCGGCGGCAGATGTGGCACTTCCGGCTGCCGGCCGATGATGAATTCCAGCTCCGGCAACACATCGATGATGACGCTGCCGTTGTTTTCCACGACGCCGAGTATTTTGGCGCGCCACTGCTGAACCTGGGCGTCGCTTTCGGTCAGAAAGATACGGATCAGATTGCGTAAAGCTTGAATCAGTGAGCTGTAGGGGATGTTTTTCTGGTATTGGTCGAATTTACCGGAGGTGAAGTAACCGCGGTTTTTGACCAGCGGTTTTTGCAGTTCCTGAATCAGCCGGGTTTTGCCGATGCCGGACAGGCCGGAAATAAATACCGAACGGAATTTACCGCTGGTGACTTCGCTGTATTGCTGCTGTATCAGCCGGCTTTCGGTCTGGCGGCCGACCATTTTCGAAATAAAGATGACCCGGCGGCTACGGTCGTGCCGGCCAATCGTAAATGCCGATACGGTGCCGGTAGCCTCGTATTCTTTCATGCAGCGGGTCAAGTCGGCCAGCAAACCCGAGGTGCTCTGATAACGTTTTTCCGGCTGCTTGACGGTGAGTTTGGCAACGATATCGGCCAGGGCTTGAGGAATTTGCGGATTGAGCTGATTGACTTTAAGCGCTTCCTCGGCCAGATGCGAATGAATCAGTTCCAGCGGATCGCTGGAAAAAAACGGCAACTGGCCGGTAAGCAATTCATAAAACACTATTCCCAATGAATACAAATCGGTGGACAAATCCACTCTGTAGTTGATGCGGCCCGTCTGTTCCGGCGAGGTATAGGCCAAGGTATGGCGAACAAATTCCGGGTCGTAGATAAAGTGGCTGACGTCACGGATGTCGAGCGGGGTGATGAAATCGGTCAAACGCAGGGTCAGCGTCCCCGGTTGTATCAAAATATTGTGGGGCTTGATGCCGCCGTGGGTAATGCCGGCATCGTGTACCGCTTGCAGCGTATCGGCCAAGGTGCAGGCCAGGGTAAAAAAATCGTTGAGGTCGAGTTTGTCTTGCTGTTTTGCCCAACTGCTAAGCGGCTGTCCCGCGAACCAGGGCTGAACAATAAACTGTTGGTCTCCGTAGGATTCCAGGGCGAGCGGAGTGCAAACCCGCGGATCGTGCAGCACTTTCAGGCGTTGGATTTTTTGGCGCAAATGCCGGGACTGCTCATCCAGGCTGGACAACTGCTTCAGTATTTTGATGACTAACAGATGGTCAGGGACGTGTTTGTGGTAGCCCTTGTATACCACAGCCTGCAAGCTTTCCCCCAGCTTTTCGGTAACAATATAGTTGCCCAGTTTCGGCGCGTTCTGCGGTTGATTTTCTATTGTGGTATCAATCATGTGAATATGCTTGACGGGATGTAGGGCATGATAAATTATTGCCAGACCAGAACCATCGGCTTCGCGGCGATGAGTGGATGATAATGCTGGGTTTAAACAAGCGGCCGCAAGCCTTCATAGACTTATAAATAATTGCTGTTGCGATGGATGCCGGTATTGGCTGGATTTGAGCACAGGTACACATACGCCCAGTCTCTACCCGAAGCTCGCGATGCTTTGCGAAGTAGCCATACGGCTCCCGCTGGGTTCAAGTATGTCAATAATTTCGTTGCATTTGATGACATTTGCTTCGCTCGCCAGAATATAGTCAGCCAATGCGGTAATCGCGAGCCAATTCGGCTGCTTGCTGACAAAATTAAACGCCGCCAAAAACAACTCAGTCATTTTTCTTTCCTGCAATTCCTCGCTGTCGATAAAGCACTCAAGATATTCGTTGGCAATCCCCAGATCGGATGAACCGCCGTAATATTGCAGCGCATTGATGTTTATCAGTTCCGGGTTAACCGGTTCATTGTCGCGCAGTGCGACATATCTGGCTTCGGCTATGGGGCCTGCGAGCAAATTGATGACGTCGGCCTCGAAAGCATGTTGATAAGCATGCTTCTGTGCGGTGGAAAGGTCTTTTATGGCCTCGTTAAACGATGACGGCAGGGTATGAATTAGACGGCCGCCCTCTATTTTTGCGCTATAGCGATCAGGGGCTTTGCCTAAAAAACCGGATGGTTGGGCGTCACCCTTCAACAAACCAGTAAAAATCTCGAAGAAAACCGGCGGCAGCCCTTTTTGTTGGTTGCCAAGATAAATTGCCGCTGCATGTCCTGCTTCATGGATGGCTGTTTCCCTATAAACTTCTTGATAGGTTAACCTAGTGGTATTTTTTAAGTTATTGGTACGATTCATTGAATATCTAATTAAGGTATACGGACAAAACAGCTGCTTGCATAAAGGCAAGAAGTGAAGCTTCAGAGCAGAAGTCTTATGCTGTTTTCCATGAAAAGGGATTTAACGGAGTGACGAAAATAGTCCTCAGAAGTGATAACGCATGTATTTTTAATAAAGCATGCCCGCAGGCTGAAAACGCGGACTTTCCGATGCCGCATCGAGTCATTGCGCGCTTGATTTCATACTTGGTTATTGGGTATGAAACGCAGAAAGCAGGACGGCTGGGATCGAGCAGGCAATTAGCGGTCGCAGTTTGTACTTACAGACAAAAATTGTGACTTTCCTGTAAATTTAAATTCCTGGCGCAATTGGTCACTCAATGATGGAATTAATATCCTGAGGTATCGTCATACGAGCCTTTCAGGATATGAAGTTGCCTCATGTGCTTCTTTATGGCGGATAATATGACCTGTTTTTTATTAAATTATTACAATATTATTAGTGCCTTATTGAGCAACATATTATTGAACAACATTAGAACAAA
>Ga0208392_1000436_pt1 | contig 11289 bp, 8 predicted proteins | sample LakWasMeta3_LOW4_2_FD_183855 | JGI IMG/M metagenome (GOLD analysis project Ga0208392, IMG submission 183855) | Freshwater sediment methanotrophic microbial communities from Lake Washington under simulated oxygen tension - Sediment Metagenome... | ecosystem: Environmental > Aquatic > Freshwater >... | reverse complement strand
CTGCATCCACCAGCTCGCTGCGGTCATAGTAAGGGGTAATCTGCAAGCCGTAAGGCAGCATACCCTTATCGTTGATTTCCTTCACACGCTCCTTGACGCGGCTTACCACTTCCTTCGCGTTTCCACCCCGCATCATGATGACGATCCCGCCGACAGATTCGGTATATCCGTTCTTCAGCACCGCGCCGACGCGCACCTCGTGCCCCAGCTGAACTTCCGCCACATCGCGCATGAACACAGGCACGCCGCCCTGCTCTTTCAGCACGATATTGCGAATGTCATCCAGGCCCTCAATCAGGCCAACACCGCGGATAAGGTATTGCTCGGCAAATTGCGGCAATACTCCGCCGCCGCTGTTGGCGTTGTTTTTGGCCAGCGCCATGTAAATATCCTGCAGCTTCAGGCCGTAATGGTTCATACGGTCCGGGTTAACCAGCGCCTGATACTGCTTGACATAACCACCCTGCGAGTTGATTTCGGCTACTCCTGGAATACCGCGCAGCAATGGGCGCACCACCCAGTCCTGGATTGAGCGTCTTTCCATGAGTTCAGCTTGAGATAGCTCTTTATTGCCATCACCTGGTTTATCAAGCGTGTACTGGTAGATCTCGCCAAGGCCGGTCGCCACCGGGCCCAGAATCGGCGTTACCCCTTGCGGCATGCGGTCCATAACTTCCATCAGGCGCTCCATCACCAGCTGGCGTGCAAAATACACGTCAGTGCTGTCGGTAAACACCAGGGTAATCAGGGATAAGCCATTACGGTTAAGCGAACGCATCTCGGTGAGCCCAGGCAAGCCCGTCATGGCTATTTCAAGCGGCACCGTAATAAAACGTTCAACTTCTTCAGGGGATTTACCCGTAGCCTGCGCAGCAATCTGCACCTGTACATTGGTTACATCAGGAAACGCATCTACAGAAAGCCTCTGCAGTGCAAATACACCTGCAATCATCAGCGCGACTGCTATCACCATCACTATCAGGCGCTGTTTAAGCGCGGTCCGAACTAGAGATTCAATCATGCCTTACTCCAATTCTTTGCGCTTGCGCTCATTGTTCACGTGAAATGCGCCATCAGCCACGACCATTTCACCTTCTGAGACACCATTATTGATAGTCACCATGCCATCGTATTCGGCGCCCAGCTCCACTTCTCGCAGGCGAAACTTATTCGCCGTAAGCTGCACATACACGTAGGTTGTGTCATTTTCACGCACGATACTTTGCAAAGGCACAGCCAGCTTAGGCTGCGGGCTGGATTTAATCAGCATGGAAACCAGCATATCAGGCTTGATTTCACGGTTTGCATTCTCAAGATCAGAGCGCACGGTCACTGTTCTGGTCTGCGGATTCACCACATCACCTTCATAAATTAGTTTTGCCTTGTACTGCTTGTTAGCCAGGGCCGGAATCTCGACCAGCACCTCCTCACCCACTTGAATCAAGTCTATCTGCTGCTCTGGCACTTCGGCCACTACCCATACATGCGAAAGGTCAGCAATGATGAAAAGCTCTTCAGCCGGCTGCACCACCTGGCCCAGATTAACCTTACGGCTGATGACGGTGCCATTGATGCGGGAAACCACATTACTGAACGAGCGAATCTGGCCTGTGCTTGAGAGTTTATCAATCGCAGATTCGCCCATGCCTAAAACAATCAGCTGGTCGCGCGCGGCATTCAGCTCGGCCTGTGCCGCCTGCAGTTCAGCCTCACGGCGCTGCAGTTCGGCTGAACCAATCACATCAGCCTCCTGCAATAACTTTGCCCGCTCAACAGCCTTGGTCTGCAGGCTTATCTGCTGTGCCGCCTTGATATATACAAGCTGGTTCTGGGCCAGCTCGGTGCTGTTCAATGTCGCCAGCACCTGTCCGTTCTTGACATTCTGGCCCAGCGTCGCATCAATATCCTTGATGCGACCGGTAACCGATGCGCCGATTCTTGCCATACGCTGCTCATCCACCTGGATGGTGCCGGGAATACGCATGGTGCCGCGCATTTCAATGTTGCCGGCTTTATGCAGTTTGATCTGCTGCGCTAACTGATCAGTGATTTCTACGATATTCGGGTCTACGACTTTAGCCTCTACCGGGGCTTCTTCCTTTTTGGACGAACAGGCCGCAGTGATAAAACTCAGGGCCAGCAAAAGCGGAAAAAGTTTTTTCACAGGGAAATTCAACATAGCTGTAGCAGTCATTACGATTTAACCTCCAAAAGTTCATATCCAAGCAGGCGTTCAATTTCAAGCATGGTATTGATATATTCAAATCTGGCCGCCAGATAATCTTTTCTTACGGCACGCTTGGTGCGCTGCGCATCCAGATAATCCAGAATGCCGCGTTCACCAAAGCGGTATGCGGCTTCAGCCACTTTCAGCACAGATTCTGCCTGATCCAGCAATCCGTTCTCGAACGCAGCCACCTGCTGCTGTGCAATCAGGTAACGCTGATAAGCGGCCTCGATATCGCGCTTGATGCCAAGCTCACGGTCACTCAGCATTGCCTGCACTTCTTTAACCTCGGCTGCTGCCTGCGCTATTGGCCCACGGCGCTGATCCCATACCGGAATAGGAATGGCCACACCTAAACGGAACTGGCGCAGGTCGGGGTCTTGTTCGATACCGGCTTTGACGGTAAGGCCAGGGTTTATCAATTGCTCCTGCAATTTAAGATTGGATTCCGAAGTCTTGATTGCAGCCCTGATCTGCTGCAGTTGCGGCGTATCGTTGACTCTAGACCGCAATTCTTCAATTTGCGGCAGGCTGCTGGCAAGCGGCAAGTCACCAGCCAAGGTATAGTCTTCTGGAATCACGGTACTGATGAGCCCGCGCAGATATGCCTTGCCTTCCGTCACCCTGACCCTGGCTGACTGATAATCACGTTCTGCGGCTAATGATTCGGTATCTGCTTTAATCAATTCATATTTGGGCGATTCACCTACATCCACACGCAGTTTCACGCGCTCCCTGATATCCTTAAGCAGGTTACGGTCAGCTTCGGCCAGTTTCAGCACTGCCTCGCGCTGCAGCACATCGTAAAAGGCGCTTTTTACCCTTACCCGCACATCAGTCTTGGTGACCGCAGTGCCCAATGCAGAAACCTGCACATTATTTTCAGCGACTTCACGCCTGGCACTACGCACACCGGGATAATCAAAAGGCTGTGATACAGATACACCCCAGTTGCCGCTGCTGCCCTGCCCGCCGGGCGTTCTGTAGCTTGTCGGCCCCATGCCGAACTCTAACTGTGGATTGCCATAGGCCTTGGCGGTCACTACGGAAGCTGCGGCTGATTCTTCGCGCGCCTTGTAAATATTGATTAAAGGGTTCTGTTCTGTAGCAATAGCAACAATCTGCTCCAGCGTATAGCTAGGCGAAGATTCTGCTGCGTAGCTGTTCATCAACCCCGCACATAAAAACAGAATTAGGGTCAGATGGTTTTTTTTAGAGCGCACCAATAGCTCGTCTGCACCAAAATTAGGCATAAACATTCTTCCTGAATGGTTGATTGGAACCAGATAACGTAATTATCGGGATCTAACCCGCACAAAGCCGGGCGAGCCTGCTATCAGGCATGCACCAGCTTTAAGCAGCGGGCTTGGGCTTATAAATTGCCTGAGCTTATAGTTAAGCTAGCAAAAACTAAGCCATGGAAGATTTAAGCGTTGGGAGGTCTTAAGGGAAGCAGCAATGCAGGCTCTTGATAGCCTGTGCTGTAGAAATAATAAACGGAAGCAACCTGGAACAGCTGGTGTGATAAAACCGGGACCATCGTTACAACATCGCCGACATCGCGATTGCTATCATTATCCAGCTGGACTACTGAAGATTGTGTAGCAGAACTGATATCCAAATCATCTACATTCTGTGCGATTGCAGACGCAAACACTGCTATTAATCCGAAGACCAATAGCAGTTTTTTTAGAATATCCAGCATCTGTACAGTATGTATGTTGATTAAATTCAATTTAGATAAAAAGTTCACGATAGAACAACATCTGGCGCCCAAAAATGGGCACAAGCTTTTCTTGACGCGGATTATAACAACATTTTGCTGATGACATGCATGAATACATGGCACAACAGCAATATTGAATATGTCAAATCAATTTACCATCCACATCAATAATGCTAACATCATTTTAATTTTTACATATTCAAATCAATCACATAACTCAGGATTTAACATGCTGCTCAAATTGGCTTTTTACACAACGATATTATTGATTGCAATACTTGGGTATCGCAGCTATTCGGCGGCATCAGGCAGCCTGAAAATTGGCGACAGCGCACCTGATTTTGAACTCTACGATGCTAAAGCACAGCTACATAAACTATCCGACTATAAAGGCCAGTATTTAGTTCTTTATTTTTACCCCAAGGATGACACCCCGGGCTGCACAAAAGAAGCCTGCCATTTCAGGGATGACATGTCACAGCTTGAGGCATTAGGCGCAAAAGTTGTCGGCATCAGTATCGACACCAAAGATTCACACGAAAAATTCGCAGAAAAATACAAACTGCCCTTTACATTACTGTCAGATACTGACGGCAAAGTAGCTGCCAGCTACCATGCGCTGACTGACCTACTGGTGACAAAGGTAGCCAAACGCTACACATTCTTGATAGACCCCGATAGCAAGATCAAAATGGTGTATACAAATGTTGATGTATCCAGCCATTCACAGCAAATTATCGATGACCTGAAACGTATTCAGATCAGATAACAAAAACAAACCCAGCACATGCCTTTTTACCTAGACCACGCTGCGGTAATCATTGCGCTATGGATTAGTTTATCTATTGGAATACTCTCAGCTTATTACCTTGCAGTTAAATTAAAACAAAATAGAGAACTCTTTAAACTGGCTCTGAAAAGCTCGGGGGATGGTATTTGGGACTGGGATATTTCAGCGAATACGGTACATTTATTGAGCCAGCAAAAAGACATTTTTGGTTTTGGCGAGGGCAGCATCAAGGTCAAAATGAGTGACTGGAAACGCCACATTCATCCGGATGATATAAGTAACGTAGAGCTTTCAATTAAACAGTACCTGGACGGCAACACAGAGAAGTTCATTCATGAACACAGGCTCATTTTCAAAGACAAAAACGTTAAATGGGTACTTTCGCGCGGAATGGTTGCCAGGCAAGATAGACACGGAAAACCGCTGCGCATAGTCGGCACCTATACAGACATCACAGAACGTAAAGCGCTGGAAAACAGACTAGAAAATCTAGCCTATTTTGACTCACTGACAAGCCTGCCCAACCGCACACTTTTCAACGACAGGCTCAAGCTGGCATTAGCCTATGCAAAACGTGAAAAGAAAAAACTTGCCGTCATGTTTATTGATCTGGACATGTTTAAACAGATCAACGACCTGCACGGCCACAAGATAGGTGACAAGGTGCTCAAAAAAACAGCTCAGCGCCTGACTGCATGTGTCCGCGAGTCAGACACTGTTGGCAGAGTTGGTGGCGATGAATTTATTGTACTGTTACCGATGATTGACAATGAACTGGATGCATTGGTTGTAGCCAGTAAAATTGTAGATTCCTTAGCACGACCTATAGAAATCATAAGAGCTGGCGAATCATCTCCATCCGTAAAGGCAATCCCTGAATATTTGCAAGTTTCGGCAAGCATTGGCATTTCAATTTACCCAAAAGATGGTGAAGATGAAAAACTGCTGATCATCAATGCTGACCTGGCGATGTATCAGGCAAAAAGAAACGGCAAGAACCAGGCCCGATTCTTTGATGCGCAAACTCCTGCAGAAACCGGACAGCCACTTGTTAAACCATGCCCAACAGTAATGGGCTGATAACGTTCAGCACATCACACAGCTACTGCTATTCTTTATTTTTAGCAGCGAACGGATGCACAGAGTCTTTATACACCTTGAGCAAATCAGCAGCCTTAGGCTCTCGGTTAACCGCATTCTTGATAGCCTGCTTAGTCGCCCGATAATTCCAATCCTGGATACGCTCATCGATGTCAGCCCGGTGATTAATAAATACGCCGACGCAGATAAACACATCATCAGCCTCTTCTAACGGAATAGTACCGTCAGCCACTGAATCCATCACTGCCATTGCCACACCACGCTGTGCGGGGCCAAACATCTGCATGGATTGTTTGCCATTTTTCATAGTGACTTTATTAAACATCACTGTATTCGGCTTAACCATCTGGTTAGGGGCAACGATGGCCAGCAGGCCGTTAACACCTTGTTTCTGGTCTGTAAGGGTACGGCAGAAAGCATCCTCGGCAGCGCTTCCCCTAGGCCCCATGATTAAATCAATATGCGCCACATTCAACAAATCCAAACCATGCCCATCCGGACGGTTCTCGATGACTAATGCCTCACCTACCAAAACACGATCTATTACAGCCATTTTTATTCTCCTAAAGAATGCACATTCAAGCGCTTGAAACTCATTAACAGCGCTTATAACAATCTGACACCTGATTCGATTTTACGTTTAAAAATCTTTGCGCGTAATCGCATCATGCCACAGGAGAAATGCTTTATCAGTACGTACGCACACTTAAGCAGCTTTAGGCATACAGTAAAAGCACTATAAAACAATATAACCCGGCAAAATACAGTCCATAAAAAAAGCCAGCTTAAAAGCCGGCTTTTTGATTACTGCATCAATTACTCTTTTGAAGCGCGTTTACGCTCATGCTCAAGCAAGTAACGCTTACGGATACGGATGTTTTTAGGTGTAATTTCGACCAGTTCATCATCATCAATAAACTCAACTGCTGATTCAAGTGACAATGCAACAGGCGGAATCAAACGCACGGCTTCATCGGTACCGGATGCACGCACGTTAGTGAGCTGCTTACCTTTGATTGGGTTAACGATCAAATCGTTATCACGGCTGTGAATACCGATGACCATACCTTCGTACAGCATATCGCCAGGCACTGAGAACATACGGCCGCGATCCTGCAGTTTCCACAATGCGTAAGCAACAGCTTCGCCTTGCTCAGCTGAAATCAGCACGCCGTTACGACGGCCAGGCATATCGGCTTTAACCGCTGCGTATTCATCAAAAATATGCGCCATCAGGCCAGTACCGCGCGTCAGGGTCAAGAATTCACCCTGGAAACCAATCAAACCACGTGCAGGAATTCTATACTCTAGACGTGTACGACCATTGCCGTCTGATTCCATATTCTGCATTTCACCACGGCGGCGGCCCAGTTCTTCCATCACCGCACCCTGGTTGTCATCTTCAACGTCCACAGTCAGGATTTCATAAGGCTCGCATTTTTCACCGTTAATTTCACGGTAAACAACACGTGGCTTACCCACTGCCATTTCAAAACCTTCACGGCGCATGTTTTCAAGCAGAATGGTCAAGTGCAATTCACCACGGCCTGAAACACGGAACACGTCAGCATCTTGTGTATCTTCAACACGCAAGGCAACGTTCACCAGCAATTCTTTAGTCAAGCGGTCACGAATCTGGCGGCTGGTAACGAACTTGCCTTCTTTACCGGCTAATGGTGAAGTATTCACCATAAAGTCCATGGTCAATGTCGGCTCATCCACGCCCAGGTGTTTCAAACCAACCGGGTTATCACGGTCACAGATAGTGAAACCAATACCAATATCATCAAGACCGGAAATAATCACGATGTCGCCAGCTTCTGCTTCTTCTACCGGCACACGCTCCAGGCCTTTAAAACCAAGTACCTGGTTAATACGGCCCTGTGCGATTTGCTTGTCTTCATTCATCACCACTACTACCTGGCCAGGCTTAATTCTGCCGTTAGTAACACGGCCAATGCCTAAACGGCCTGTATATGTAGAGTAATCCAGCGCTGAAATCTGCATTTGCAATGGGGCATCGCTAGAACCTTGTGGCGGCTCTACATGCTTCAAAATCGTTTCAAACAGTGGACGCATATTGTCGCTTTCCACTTTCATGTCTAGCGTTGCAAAGCCATTCAGGGCTGATGCATATACTACCGGAAAATCCAATTGCTCATCTGTTGCACCCAGATTGGCAAACAGGTCAAACGTATGGTTGATTACCCAGTCAGGACGTGCACCCGGACGGTCAACCTTGTTGATTACCACGATTGGCTTCAAACCTAACGCCAGTGCCTTTTTAGTCACAAAGCGTGTTTGCGGCATCGGGCCTTCAACAGCATCCACCAGCAATACCACACCATCCACCATACCCAGCACGCGCTCTACCTCGCCGCCAAAGTCGGCGTGGCCCGGGGTATCCACGATATTGATGTGCGTACCTTCGTAGTTAAGGGCTGTGTTCTTGGCAAGAATCGTAATGCCACGTTCTTTTTCAATATCGCCAGAATCCATCACGCGTTCGGTGACTTGCTGGTGAGATGAGAAAGTACCTGCCTGCTGCAGTAGTTTGTCCACCATGGTTGTTTTACCATGGTCAACGTGGGCGATAATTGCGATGTTTCTTAAATTGCGTGACATGTATTGCTACCGGTTCATTGGAAAGGCGGCGATTTTAACACATTACATAGTAAAAATTTACTTATATGCAATAAACCTTTGACAATATGAAATTTATGCCTATAATGCGCACAACTTAGAACTTTATTCATTTAAAAGTTTTAGATTCATCGCCCTGACCCTCGGCCGCTCGTGAAATTTTGAAGCGACTATCTTTAGATTTAATTTTAAATCTATCTTTACTGGTTAGCGGCTATGCCCGTGCGCTGGTAAATAAAGCATCTCAATATAATTTTTTGAATTCTGCTTTTTGCGTTATGTTTTTTTGCATGACTGGAAACATAGATGTATTTGCTCGCGCCCTTTTTTGTTATTTTTGAAAGGGACTACTTTGTCTTTTGAATCATTAAATTTACACCCTACTATCCTCCGCGCTATTGAAGAGGCTGGCTACACAACACCTACACCTATCCAGGCTCAAGCCATTCCAGAAGTAATCGCAGGCCGCGACCTGATGGCTTCAGCCCAAACCGGTACCGGTAAAACTGCAGCATTCACATTGCCTGCACTTAACTTATTAGCTACACCACACGAATCTAAAAGCCGCGGTCCACGCATCTTGGTATTGGTACCAACACGTGAACTTGCAGCCCAGGTAAACGAATCTGCACGTAAATACGGCAAATACATCCGCGCACGTACTGTAAGTATCGTGGGTGGCATGCCTTACCCGCTGCAAAACAAACTGCTGTCACAGCCTTTGGATATTCTGGTGGCAACACCAGGCCGTTTTATTGACCACCTTGACCGCGGTCGTATTGATGTATCACGCCTGCAAATGCTGATCCTGGATGAAGCTGACCGCATGCTGGACATGGGCTTTATGCCTGATGTTGAGCGTATCTGTGAAGCATTGCCGGCAGAACGTCAAACATTGCTGTTCTCAGCTACGCTTGATGGCAACATTGGCCGTATCGCTCGTGACATCCTTAAAAACCCGAAAACAATCGAAATTGCACAGCAAAAAGAAAAACATGCCAACATCGAGCAACGTTTGCACTTTGTTGATGACATGACACACAAAAACAAACTGCTTGAGCATTTGCTGATTGCACCGGAAGTTAACCAAACCATCATCTTCACTTCAACAAAACGTCATGCTGACGTATTGGCTGAAGACCTGTACGCAGCTGGCCATAAAACAGCAGCGCTGCATGGCGATATGACACAAGGTGCGCGTAACCGCACATTGACAAAACTGCGTCATGGCGATGTAAAAGTATTGGTTGCAACTGACGTTGCTGCACGCGGTATTGACGTTGCAGGCATCTCACACGTGATCAACTACGACTTGCCTAAATTTGCAGAAGACTACGTTCACCGTATCGGCCGTACTGGCCGTGCTGGCGCGACAGGTATTGCGATTTCATTCGCATCAAATATGGATCGCCATATTCTGCGTAAAATCGAGCAGTTTACTGGCCAGCGTATGGAGCCGGCAGTGATTGAAGGCTTTGAGCCAAAACGTGCTATCAAAATGGACGCTCCTGGCGGCCGTGGTGATCGTCGTGATGGTCATAAACCAGGTGGTCGCGGTGGTTTTAAACCACGTGATGACCGCGGTGGCTATAAAGGCCGTGATGACCGCAGTGGTGCTAGTCGTGATAGTGCTAGCCGCGACAGCGCTCCACGTGGCGAAAACCGTTTTGAAAACCGCGGCAACCGTGATTCAGCACCGCGTGAAGCTAACGGTAATTCAGCCGGTTACGCACCAAAACCAGAGTTTAACCGTTCAGAAAGACCAGCTGGCGACCGTCCACGCAGTTTTGGCGACCGTAGCTCTTCGGGTGACCGCAGTTCTTCAGGCGACCGTAGCCGTGGCGCAAATGCAGGTGCACCTAACCGTAGCTTTGGCGACAGCGTAGCGTTTGGCAAAAAGCCATACTCACGCGACAGCCAACCGCGTGACGGCCAGCGCAGCGAAGGCCGCGCAGACCGTGGTGCAGCTCCAGCCCGCCGTGACAACAACCGCAACGAAGGCAGAAGCAACGCCTCACGCGGCTTTGCCGGCGCTAATGCTGGCAGCGGCGCACCACGTCGTCCACGTAGTTTTGCTTAAGAACTTTTAACCGCAGATAAACGCCGATGCACGCCGATTTTTTAGAAACAAACATATCATCTGTTTTTATCGGCGTTTATCTGCGTGCATCGGCGGTTAAATTGTTTTGTAGTGATCAATCAATCTCAAAGTATCCAAATCAATGACAGAAACAGTAAATTTTGACAATCTAGGTTTAGCGCCAGAGCTATTAAAAGCACTTGCCGAGTCTGGCTATACCACGCCAACCCCGATCCAGTCACAGGGCATTCCTGTCGCATTAGCTGGCGGCGATTTGATGGCGGGCGCGCAGACAGGCACCGGTAAAACTGCGGCGTTTGCACTGCCGATGCTGCAGAAGTTACTGCCATTGGCAAACAGCAGCACCTCCCCTGCCAAGCACCCGGTAAGGGCGTTGATTCTGACGCCTACCCGTGAACTTGCAATACAGGTAGAAGAAAGCGTTAAAGCCTATGCCAAACATACACAGCTGCGCTCTCTGGTTGTATATGGCGGTGTAGATATCAAGACGCAGACACCTCACCTTAAAACCGGGGTGGAAGTACTGGTGGCAACACCTGGCCGTTTGTTGGATCATATTGAACAAAAAACATTACAGCTCAATCAGGTACAGATGTTAGTGCTTGATGAAGCAGATAGAATGCTGGACATGGGCTTTATGCCTGATTTGCGCCGTATTTTGGCTTTATTGCCGAAACAGCGCCAGAACCTGATGTTCTCAG
>Ga0208392_1000433_pt1 | contig 11345 bp, 9 predicted proteins | sample LakWasMeta3_LOW4_2_FD_183855 | JGI IMG/M metagenome (GOLD analysis project Ga0208392, IMG submission 183855) | Freshwater sediment methanotrophic microbial communities from Lake Washington under simulated oxygen tension - Sediment Metagenome... | ecosystem: Environmental > Aquatic > Freshwater >... | reverse complement strand
TGCCGTCGGCCAGTTGCAGTGCCTCAACGATGCGGTTCTGCAAGTCGGCGAAATAGTCTTTTACGGCGTCGAAGTCCATGGTTTTCACTTTCTGATGATGTTGCCGGTTGTGAGGTGCTGGATGGTTGAAGGCCGGCGGCGCGCGCCAATTCGGCCGGGAATCACCATGGCGCGGTTGCTGAACAGCATGCGGCATTCCTGGGCGGTCTTGGCGGGTTTGCCTCCACTAAGGTTGGCACTGGTCGAAACCAGGGCCATGCCTGCCAATCTGCATAGGCGGGCCGCACCGGCATGTGCGGTCACACGTACGGCAACTGTATCGTGGCTGCCACGCAGAAAGGCCGGACAATCGTGAGCGGCCAGTGCAAGCCAGGTGTGCGGGCCAGGCCAAGCCGCATGCATCCGACGCTGCAGTGAGGGGGGCAGTCTGGCGAGAAACGGCCTTAGCTGGCGTGGGTGCGCCGCGATCAGAATCAGCCCCTTGGCCGCGCTGCGCTGCTTCAGCGCAAGGACGCGCCTGACTGCCCGCGGATTGCGCGGATCGCAGCCGAGTCCGTAGCAGGATTCGGTCGGATAGGCGATGACGCCGCCGCGCTTCAGGTGCTGACGAATGCGCCGGGCGTCCATGGGCGCTGGCGTCAGCCTTTGATGGCGCGCCAACCGATGTCGCGGCGCATCTGGCTGCCGTCGAAATGAATGCCATCGGCAATTTGATAAGCCCGGTTGCGCGCCTGCTTGACCGTGTCGCCAAGCGCTGTCACACATAGCACGCGTCCACCGCTGGTCACGGGAAGACCATCCTTCATCGTGGAACCGGCGTGGAATACATGGGCATCCTGCAAATCCTTGGGCAATCCGCTGATGATATCGCCCTTCCGAGGCTCATCGGGATAACCGGCGGAAGCCATGACGACGCCCAGTGCAGTGCGCCGATCCCATTCGGCTTCCACCTGATCCAGCGTGCCGTTGACGGCGTGCTCGACCAGCGATACCAGATCGGACTTCAGGCGCAGCATGATGGGCTGGGTTTCCGGGTCACCCATGCGGCAGTTGAATTCCAGCGTTTTCGGGTTGCCGTTCTTGTCGATCATCAGTCCGGCATAAAGAAAACCAGTATAGCGGATGCCGTCCCTGGCCATGCCCTGAATGGTGGGGCGGATGATTTGGCGTATCGCCTTGGCGTGAATCTCCGGCGTGACGACCGGTGCGGGAGAGTAGGCGCCCATGCCGCCGGTGTTCGGCCCCTGGTCGCCGTCCAGCAGGCGTTTGTGATCCTGGCTGGTGGCCAGAGGCAGAATATGTTCGCCATCGCACATGACGATAAAGCTCGCTTCCTCGCCTTGCAGAAACTCCTCGATCACCACGCGCGCGCCGGCCGCGCCCAGCTTGTTGTCGGCCAGCATCATGTCAATGGCATCATGCGCCTCGACTTCGTCCATCGCGACCACCACGCCCTTGCCTGCGGCAAGGCCGTCGGCCTTGATGACGATGGGCGCGCCCTGCTGTCTGACGTATTCATGCGCGGCGGCGGCATCGAAAAAGGTAGCGTAGGCGGCGGTCGGGATACCGTGGCGCAGCATGAAGGCCTTGGCGAAATCCTTGGAGGATTCCAGCTGCGCAGCTGCCTTGGTCGGCCCGAAAATCTTCAGGCCTGCCGTTATGAAGGCGTTGACCACGCCCTGCGACAAAGGGGCTTCCGGCCCTACGACGGTGAGGGCGATATGCTCGTCCTGCGCGAACCTCACCAGCTCCGGTATGCCAGTGATCGCTACATTCACCATGTCCGGATTGAGTGCCGTGCCGGCATTGCCGGGCGCGACATAGACGCGGGTTGTCCTGGGGCTTTGCGCGAGTTTCCATGCCAGCGCGTGTTCGCGTCCGCCGCCGCCGATAACCAGAATTTTCATTTGTTAACCTCTAATTAACTGCCAGGTCTCCAAGGGCGCCAGGATTTTTCTCTGCGGCCTTGGCGGTTCAAATCAATGCCGGAAGTGGCGCACGCCGGTCAGCACCATGGCCAGACCGTGTTCGTCCGCCGCCGCGATCACTTCCTCGTCGCGCATGCTGCCGCCGGGCTGTATGACACAGGCGGCGCCGGCTTCGGCCAGCACGTCCACGCCGTCACGGAACGGGAAGAAGGCGTCTGATGCTACTACGGAGCCTGCGAGCGACAACCCGGCGTTGCCTGCCTTGATCGCGGCGATGCGGGTGCTGTCCACGCGGCTCATCTGGCCGGCGCCGACACCCAGCGTCATGCCGTTGCCGCAGAAAACAATCGCGTTGGATTTGACGTACTTAGCCACGCGCCAGGCAAACAGCAAGTCCTGCATTTGCTGCGACGAGGGCTGCTTCTGGGTGACGATTTTTAGGTCGGGGAGGGAGATTTCGTGATTGTCCGCGGTTTGAATCAGCAGCCCGGAGCCGACGCGCTTGCTGTCGTGCGAATTGCGGCCTTTTTCCCACGCGCTGTTGCCGCCTTGTGGCAGCGCGATTTTCAGGACACGCACATTGGCTTTCGCCTTGAAAATCGCCAGCGCGTCATCGGTGAAATCCGGCGCGATCAGCACTTCCACGAATTGCTTGGAAACCGCTTCCGCCGCCGCGCCATCCACGGTCTGGTTAAACGCGATGATGCCGCCGAAAGCCGAGGTTGGGTCGGTCTGGAAGGCTTTGGTGTAAGCTTCCAGCGCGGCTGCACCCAGCGCCACGCCGCAAGGGTTGGCATGCTTGACGATGACGCAAGCGCTGCTGTCGAAGCTCTTGACGCACTCCCATGCCGCATCGGCATCGGCGATGTTGTTGTAGGACAGTTCCTTGCCTTGCAACTGTTGTGCTGTCACCAGCGAGCCGGGCGCGGGGTGCAGGTCGCGGTAGAACGCAGCCTGCTGGTGAGGATTTTCGCCGTAGCGCAAGTCCTGCACCTTGACGAAACGGCCGTTGGTCTGACCGGGAAAGGGGTTGCGCGAACCATCTGCATTGAATGACGAAAGATAATCGCTGATCGCCGCATCGTAATTACTGATGCGGTTGAACGCCGCAACCGACAGGGCAAAGCGGGTTGCCTGACCGACGGCGCCGCCCGAGCTTTTCATTTCGGCAAGCACGCCGTCATATTGTGCGGCATCGGTCAGAACTGCCACATCTTTCCAGTTCTTGGCGGCGGAGCGCACCATTGCCGGACCGCCAATGTCGATGTTTTCTATCGCTTCTTCCAGCGTGCAGCCTGGCTTGGCTACCGTCGCCTCAAAGGGGTATAAGTTGACAACCACCATGTCGATGTTAGGGATGGCGGCCTGCTGCATCGCGGCCACATGCTCCGGCAGGTCGCGCCGGCCCAGGATGCCGCCGTGTACCTTGGGATGCAGCGTCTTGACGCGGCCGTCCAGCATTTCCGGGAAGCCGGTGTAATCGCTGACTTCGACGACTGGGATGCCGTGGTCGCGGAACTGCTTGGCGGTGCCACCGGTGGAAAGAATTTCGACATCGAACTGGCGCAGGGTCTGGGCGAATTCAAGGATGCCGGCTTTGTCGGAAACGCTGATCAGCGCTCGTTTGATGGTAGTCATGGTGGGTCTGTTGAATGTAAGTGAGAAGGGCTACTGGATGTTGTGTTGCTTGAGTTTCTTGCGCAGGGTGTTGCGATTCAAACCGAGGATTTCCGCGGTTTTGCTCTGGTTGCCATTGGCGTGGTTCAGCACATATTCCAGCATGGGTTTTTCCACGCAGGCCAGCATCATGTCGTACACCGCATGGGGCGGTTGGTCTTCCAGGTCTTTGAAGTAGGCTTCCAGCGCGCCGCGCACGCAGGCTGAAATATCGTGGTCACCCTTCATGCCGCCAGCGCCTCCGGTTCGTCATATTGCAGATGTTGGCCATGCTGTTGCAGGTGGCCGAAGAAATCATTGACCGCGTTAAGTTGTTCTTGCGTTGTCTGCAACTGGTTCATGGCATGGCGGAAATGTGCGGAGCCGACCAGTCCCTTGGTGTACCAGGAGATATGTTTGCGCGCCACGCGCATCCCGGTGAGTGCGCCATAAAAGCCGTACAGGTCGTCGAGGTGGTCGAGCAGCACGCTGTGAATTTCCGTCACTTGCGGCGGCGGCAAATGACTGCCTGTCTTAAGGTAATGCGCGATTTCGCGGAAAATCCACGGGCGCCCCTGCGCCGCACGGCCGATCATGATGCCGTCTGCGCCAGTCTTGTCCAGCACGTACCTGGCTTTTTCCGGAGTGGTGATGTCGCCGTTGGCGATGATCGGGATGCGGATCGACTGCTTCACTTCGGCGATCAAATCGTATTGGGCATCGCCGCTGTAACCCTGGCAGCGCGTGCGGCCGTGGATGGCCAGCGCCTGGATGCCGGATTGCTCGGCGATGCGTGCCACCACCGGCACGTTGAGGTGGTCGCGATCCCAGCCCAGGCGGGTTTTCAGTGTCACCGGCACTTCCGGCACGGCCTTGACCACGGCTTCCAGGATGCGCCCCACCAGCGACTCGTCGCGCAGCAGCGCGGAGCCCGCCATGACGTTGCAAATCTTCTTGGCCGGGCAGCCCATGTTGATGTCGATGATTTGCGCGCCGTTGTCCACGTTGTAGCGCGCAGCTTCAGCCAGCATTTTGGGGTCGGCACCGGCAATCTGCACTGACTTAGGTTCCACTTCGCCCTCGTGGTTGGCGCGGCGGCGGGTTTTTTCGCTGCCGTAAAGCAGGGAGTTGGAAGTCACCATCTCGCTCACCGCCATGCCCGCGCCCAGCCGCTTGCACAACTGGCGGAAAGGGCGATCCGTCACGCCGGCCATGGGGGCGACGATGAGGTTGTTTCTCAACTTGTAGGGGCCGATTTGCAAGGCGTTTTTCTTGTGTTTGGCGAACGGGAAAGCTGCTCATTTTATATGCAAACTATCAGCAGGAAAAGGCAATATTGCCGGTTGTTTTGTTTGATTTGGCAAATGCGGTTGCAGAGCAGAATTGGGTTTTTGCACCAAATTGGGGTACATTACAGCTTTGGTTTAACTTGTTGAATGCATCGAAATGAAACTGAATCCCACGGTTGATAAAGTCACGGAGCGCATCCGTGAACGGAGTGCGGAAACCCGCCAAAGTTATTTGCAACGGCTCGATGCCATGGCGCAGCGTCCGCGCGGTGTTGACCGCATGGGCTGCGCCAACGTCGCGCATTCCTTCGCGGCCATGCCCGATGACGATAAATTCAGGGTAGTTACCGAGCGCGCCCCGAATGTCGGCATCATCACCGCCTACAACGACATGCTGTCAGCGCACGCCCCTTACCAGCATTTCCCCGACATCATCAAGGCCGAGGCGCACAAGCATGGCGCTACCGTGCAGGTGGCCGGCGGCGTGCCGGCAATGTGCGACGGCATCACCCAGGGCATGGCCGGCATGGAACTCTCCCTGTTCAGCCGCGACGTGATCGCCATGTCCACGGCCGTTGGCTTGAGCCATGACGTGTTCGACGCCGCCCTGATGCTGGGAGTGTGCGACAAGATCGTGCCGGGACTGCTGATCGGCGCTTTGCATTTCGGCCACCTGCCCACCGTGTTCGTACCGGCCGGGCCGATGACCACCGGCCTGTCCAACAGTGAAAAATCACACATGCGTGTGCTGGCAGCGGAAGGCAAGGTCGGCCGCAAGGAACTGCTGGAAACCGAATCCAAGGCCTACCACGGCCAAGGCACCTGCACCTTCTACGGCACCGCCAACAGCAACCAGATGCTGCTGGAAGCCATGGGCCTGCATGTGCCGGGCGCCGCGTTCATCACCCCCGGCACCGGGCTGCGCGAGGAGTTGACGCGCGAGGCGCTGCGCACCGTGCTGGGCATCGTCAACGGCAAGACCTTCACGCCTATCGGGCGGGTGGTGGACGAGCGCTGCATCGTCAATGCCATGGTGGCGCTGATGGCCACCGGCGGCTCCACCAACCACCTGATCCACTGGGTCGCCGTGGCACGTGCGGCTGGCATCACCATAGATTGGAATGATTTCTGTACGCTGTCGGACGTGGTACCGCTGGTGGCGCGGGTTTACCCGAACGGCGAAGCCGACGTCAACGCTTTCCAGGACGCCGGCGGTCCCGGCTATGTGATCCGGGAACTGCTGGACGCCGGCCTGATGCACGAGGACGTGTTGACTGTGCGCCCACAGGGCATTCGCGAGCAAACCGGCATCCCGAGTCTGGAAAACGGCACACTGCACTGGGAAGCGGCGGGCGCATCTAAAGACGATTCCGTGCTGCGTCCGGCCTCCGCACCGTTCGGCCCCAATGGCGGCATCAAGGTGCTGCGCGGCAATATCGGACGCAGTGTTATCAAGGTTTCCGCAGTGCCGGAGGAATGCCACATCATCGAGGCGCCGGCACGGGTATTCGATTCTCAGGAAGAGTTGCAGAAAGCCTTCGCAGCCGGCGAACTCGACCGCGACGTGGTCTGCGTGGTGCGCTGGCAGGGTCCGCACGCCAATGGCATGCCGGAACTGCACAAGCTGACACCGCCGCTGAAGGCGTTGCAGAATAGGGGCTTTGAAGTGGCTCTGGTGACCGATGGTCGCATGAGCGGTGCTTCCGGCAAAGTGCCGGCGGCCATTCATGTGTCACCGGAGGCTGCCATGGGGGGGGCACTGGCCAAGGTGCGCGACGGCGACGTCATCCGCCTCAACGCCTGTTCCGGCGAGCTCAATGTCCTGATCAGCGATGAGGACTGGGCCGCCCGGCAGCCCGAAAAAATGCCGCACAGCGCGCGCGAAGCCCACTCCATGGGCATGGGCCGCGAACTGTTCGGTGGCATGAGGCACAATGTAACCGCAGCTGAAGAAGGAGCTTGTACGTGGCTTTAACCGACAAACTGACCTCGTTGCAGGTCATGCTGGACATGCCGGTGATCCCGGTGATCGTACTCAACGACGTGGCGCACGCCGTGCCCATGGCCAAGGCGCTGGTAGCCGGCGGCATCCGCATGCTGGAAATCACCCTGCGCACCTCGGTCGCGCTAGAGTGCATGCGCGCCATCGCCGACCAAGTGCCGGAAGCCGTGGTCGGCGCCGGCACCATCCGCAGTGCCGCTGATGCTAAGGCCGCCCTGGCCGCTGGTGCACGCTTCGGTGTCAGCCCCGGCTATACCAGCACCGTGGGCAAGACCTGCCAGGACATCGGCTTGCCCTTGCTGCCCGGCATTGCTACCGGCAGCGAAATCATGACGGCGCAGGAAGACGGCTACACCGAACTCAAGTTCTTCCCCGCCATGCAGGCCGGCGGCCCGAACCTACTCAAGGCGTGGGCCGGCCCCTTCACCGATATCAAGTTCTGCCCCACCGGCGGCGTCTCCCCGGAAAACGCTCCGCAACTGCTGGCATTGCCCAACGTGGTGGTGGTCGGCGGCTCCTGGCTCACCCCTGCGGACGTGATGGCGCGAGGCGACTGGGCGCAGATCACGGCGCTGGCGAAAGAAGCCGCGGCACTCAAGCGCTAACCTACCGTAGGGCGTAAACCCTATGGTTATTGCGCCCTACGCGAGCTCCGAGTGTAAAGAAATGGCCAATCCATCAGTTCATTGAGCCCGCGTAAAAAACCAGGCAACCGGTTGCTTTCAAACATTGACTGTGCGTTTTTGGTCTATTTCAAGCTATTCCCGTTCAGCATCACCTAACCAAGAAAACCCATGGCAATCAAAGCAACCGTCTTCAAAGCTAGTCTGCAAATCGCGGACATGGAGCGGCACTACTACCAGGATCACGCGCTGACGCTGGCGCGGCATCCGTCGGAAACCGACGAGCGCATGATGGTGCGCTTGCTGGTGTTTGCCTTGCACGCCCATGAGTATCTGGAGTTCGGTCAGGGCATGACGGACGATGACGAGGCGGACTTGTGGCAGAAGGATTTGACCGGGGCGATCGAGTTATGGATAGACGTCGGCATTCCCGATGAAAAGCTGATCCGCAAAGCCTGTGGCCGTGCTGATCAAGTCGTGGTCTATTGCTATGGCGGGCGCGTCGCCGAGATGTGGTTTAGCCAGAACAGTTCACAGTTCGCGCGGCTGAAGAACCTCACCATCATCAACCTGCAGGTGGAAAGCACTCAGGCACTGGCAAAACTGGCACAGCGCACCATGGATTTGCAATGCACCATTCAGGATGGGCAGGTGTGGCTGAGCGATGGCGATGCCAGTGTGCTGGTGGAACGGATGGCTTTGAAAACGGCAGCTCTGTAGAAGCGGATAACGCTGCGCTTATCCACCCTGCAGCTTAGTGCGCGCTTTCCCAGTTCGGCCCTGCACCGGTTTCCACTTCCAGCGGCACGTCCAGTTTGGCCACCCCGCCCATCAGGCGCGGCAGTTCATCCCTGATTAAATCCAACTCGGCTTCGGGCACTTCCAGCACCAGTTCGTCGTGCACCTGCATCACCATGCGCGTACCTAGCTTTTGCTCCGTGAGCCAACCATCGACCGCGATCATGGCGAGCTTGATGAGGTCGGCGGCGGTGCCTTGCATGGGGGCGTTGATGGCGGCGCGTTCGGCGCCTTGCCTGCGCATGCCGTTGGGGCTGTTGATTTCTGGCACCCACAAGCGACGTCCAAACAGAGTTTCCACGTAACCCTGCATGTGTGCGGCTTCACGTGTGCGCTGCATATAGTTAGCCACGCCTGGATAGCGGGCAAAATAGCGGTCGATGTAGCTTTGCGCCGCGCCGCGCTCCACACCGAGCTGCGACGCCAGCCCGAAGGCGGACATGCCGTAGATCAGGCCGAAGTTGATGACCTTGGCGTAGCGGCGCTGCTCGCTGCTGACTTCCTCGCGCGTGCAGCCGAAGATTTCTGAGGCAGTGGCGCGGTGGATGTCCTCGCCGGCGGCGAAGGCGTTGAGCAGGCCGTCGTCGTGCGACAAATGCGCCATGATGCGCAGCTCGATCTGCGAATAGTCGGCGGAAACGATGACGCAGCCGGGCGGCGCGATGAAGGCTTCGCGGATGCGGCGGCCTTCGGCGGTGCGCACTGGGATATTCTGCAGATTCGGGTCGGAGCTTGCCAGCCGCCCGGTCACTGCCACAGCCTGGCTGTAGTTGGTGTGCACGCGGCCGGTAGCGCCGTCCACCATGCGCGGCAGCTTGTCGGTGTAGGTGGATTTGAGTTTGGCCAGCCCGCGGTAATCCAGCAAGACTTTCGGCAGCGGATGGTCCAGTGCCAGTTCCTGCAGCACGTCCTCGTCGGTGGAAGGCGCGCCGGAAGGCGTTTTTTTCAGCGGCTTGATGCCCAGTTTGCCGAACAGGATTTCCTGCAACTGCTTGGGCGAACCGAGGTTGAACGGTTGCCCGGCCAGTGCATGCGCCTGCTGTTCCAGTAAAAGCAGTTTCTGGCCCAGTTCGTGGCTTTGCCCATGTAACATCCTGGCGTCGATTAGCACACCGGTACGTTCAATCTTGAACAGGATGTCCAGCACCGGCATTTCCAGGTCGCGGTAGACGTGCGCCAGCTTGTCGTTGCGCTCGATCTGCGGGTACAGCGTCTGGTGTAACTGCAGCGTAATGTCGGCGTCCTCGGCAGCGTATTCGGCAGCCTGCTCGACCGCCACCTGATTGAAACCGACCTGCTTGGCGCCCTTGCCTGCGACTTCCTCGAAGGTAATCGTCTTGACCCCTAGGTGGCGCATGGCGAGGTCGTCCATGTTGTGCTGGCGGTGGCTTTCCAGCACGTAGGATTGCAGCAGGGTGTCGTGGGCGATGCCGTTGAGTTCAATGCCGTGGTTGGCCAGTATGTGCTTGTCGTACTTGAGGTTCTGGCCGACCTTGCGGACGGCGGGATTTTCCAAAAGAGGTTTGACCCGCGCCAGGGTGGCGGCGAAATCCAGTTGTACCGGCGCATCGACGTAATCGTGCGCCAGCGGTAGGTAGGCGGCATGGCCGGCTTCCACCGCGAACGACATGCCGACCAGCTTGGCCTGCATGGGGTCGAGGCTGGTGGTTTCGGTGTCGAAGCAGACCAACGGCGCAGCGGCAATTTTATCCAGCCAGGCTTGCAGCCGCATTTCGTTCAGGATGGTTTCGTAGTGGCGCGTGGTGACGGCGCTGCCCAGTTCCAGCCCCATCTGCGGCGCTGCTGATAAAGGGCGGCTGGCGCCGGGCGCGGCAGGGGTGAAGCTGTTGGCGTTCAGCTCTTTCAACCAGCTCTTGAATTCGAAGTGTTCGAACAGTTCGGCCAGCCTGGCGTTGTCGTGCACCTCGTGGGTCAGCGCATGCAAGTCGACCGGCAGGGCCACATCGCAGCGGATGGTAATCAGCTCGCGCCCGGTGGGCAGCCACGGCAGGGCGCGTCGCAGGTTCTCGCCCACTACGCCGCTGATTTCATCGGCATGAGCGACCAGGTTGTCCAGTGTGCCATACTGGGCAAGCCATTTTACCGCAGTCTTGGGGCCGCATTTCTCCACGCCCGGCACGTTGTCCACCGCATCGCCGACCAAGGTGAGGTAGTCCACGATGCGCGCCGGAGGCAGGCCGAACTTTGCCTCCACGCCACGCTCGTCCAGCACTTCGTTGGACATGGTGTTGACCAAGGTGACGTGCGGATTCACCAGCTGCGCGATGTCCTTGTCGCCGGTGGAAATCACCGTGCGCATGCCTTCACGCTCCGCCTGTTTTGCCAGTGCGCCGATGACATCGTCGGCTTCCACGCCATCCACCATCAGCAGCGGCCAGCCCATGGCCTTGATCGCCTCGTGCAGCGGGGCGATCTGCCTTGCCAAATCCTCCGGCATCGGCGGGCGATGCGCCTTGTATTCCGGGTAGATGTCGTCGCGGAATGTTTTCCCCTTGGCATCGAACACGCAGGCGCTATAATCAGCCGGGTAGTCCTTGTGCAGGCGGCGCAGCATGTTGAGCACGCCGTAGATCGCTCCAGTCGGCTCGTTGTGGCGGTTGCGCAAGTCGGGCAGGGCGTGGAAGGCGCGGTAGAGGTAGGAAGAACCGTCCACCAACAACAATGTTTTCATGAATCTGGAGTTCCGGAAATGTCAGTCGCAGATAAGCTTCCCAAGGTTACGGATGCCGAACTGCTCGTCCGCGAGCACTCGGCACGCGAATCCTGGCGTGTGTTCGAGATTATGGCAGAATTCGTCGAAGCCACGGAAAGGTTGAAGGAAATCAGCCCGGCGGTGTCGATCTTCGGCAGTGCACGCACACTGCCGGACCATCCCTACTACCAATTGACGGAGGAAATCGCACGCCAGCTTTCCGATGCGGGTTTCAGCGTGATATCCGGTGGCGGCCCCGGCATCATGGAGGCCGCCAACAAGGGCGCCTACTTTGGCAAATCGCCCAGCATCGGTCTCAATATCCAGTTGCCGCAC
>Ga0208392_1000432_pt1 | contig 11357 bp, 1 predicted proteins | sample LakWasMeta3_LOW4_2_FD_183855 | JGI IMG/M metagenome (GOLD analysis project Ga0208392, IMG submission 183855) | Freshwater sediment methanotrophic microbial communities from Lake Washington under simulated oxygen tension - Sediment Metagenome... | ecosystem: Environmental > Aquatic > Freshwater >... | reverse complement strand
TTTAAGTGCATTTTTTGCACCGGTACCGCGCCGATATGCCAGGTTGTAATCAAGAATCGCCTGCCCCAAATACCAGCTTTGGTTAAGCCCAAGCTCCCATCCCGCAGTGCGGCGGCGCTGGTTTTGTAATTCGGTATCTTCTATGTAGTTTTTTGACTGGCGCAAAAAGCCCCGCAGGGAAAGGCTGGTTTTATTAATGCTATCGCGATAAATCAGGCGGCTTAGTTTTACTTCAGAGTTTTGCGAAGTACCGCGGTAGACATAAGACACAAACGGCCCTGCCACAGTCTGGTAGTATTCATTACCAGACAGAGTGCTACTCAGCAGCCAGTAATCCCAAGGGGTAGAGTAATGCAGGGCATAGCCTTCCGTCCCTTCTTTACCTCGCTCACCACCGCCCAGATCATGGTTATAACTCACATAGAGCAAATCGTTGAGTGAGAATAAATTATCACCAGAAAGTGTTGTGCTACCCTGGTATTTGCCTGTGGCTTTAGACCCGCTGTCATCCACCCCTATTGAGATGCGTATGGGAAAAGTCTGCTTATAGCGGATGACAATGTCACTTAAACCTGGCTGACCAGAACTTGACTTAATGAAACCTGGCTTACTGACAGCTGTTAATTTTGAATCTGGCGTAGATTTTGCCTCAGTATCAACGATTGCAGGCTCAATTTGAAAGTCTGCATCCACGCTTGGTACGCGTTTAAAGTTTTCAAGCGCCTGCTCTATATCCCGCAGATTCAGAATATCGCCCCGGTTCACAGGAAACGCATTCCACATACTGGTGAATCTGGTGGAATCAGGCGCAAAACGAATTGCATTGACACGCCCTGGAATGATGGTGAGTTGCAGTACGCCTGTTTTTAAATCCTGAGGTGCTACCAGCACGCGAGTAGTAACGTAACCTTTAGCGATAATTGCGTTTTGCACACGCACCATAATTGCATTAATGCCTACAGCACCTAGACAGCGACCTAAAATCGGCTTGCCTTCGTGTATGTTTTGAATAACGCTGTCTAAGGCAAATTGAAACTTACCAGCAGAATCACCTGTCATTTCAATTTTAGAAATAACAAAGCACGGCGCTTCATTCTCGGGAATTACATCTGAAACGACAGGTATATTGGTTTTTAATTGTTCTTCAGCATTACGCGCATCAGGTTTTATTTCCTGCTGCTGACGCAGTAACCGCTGCCGTTCCTGCTGATGCATTTGTTCTTGCGTATCAGCACCAACAGGGTCAAATGGAGCCGCCTCCGCCTTTGAGCCCAATAAGAATGCAAAGTAGATTAACGCACTCCAAAATAAAAACCCACCTATTATCTTTAACATTATTGTTATTTTCACCGGAAGGCCGACCCATTAAAATGGGAAACTTTACCGTTAAAAGATAATAAAAACATCACCAATATTGGTGATGTTAAGTAAAATTTTTACATATAAAAAACGGGCGAAAGCTATTAGCGCATTAAAACTGCGCTTGATTTCTGAGGATATTTACAAAACAGGGGTGAATATTAATTTTAATCAAGTCAAAGCAAACGCTACATTTACGTAAGGAAAAATTGTGGCTTGGTCGCTGACAGTCCCTGACTGCTAACTGGCTTAGATAAAAAAACAGATATATCGCTATTCCACTAAATAATCCGTCATTCTGACCTGCTCCTCGTGTACCAGCTCTTGGCATCACCGCAGAATATATGTGCTGAAGCTCATTACTCATGCGCGATTGGCGAGAATCTAGTCAAGGTGGCAGTTAAGAATGGTTGTTTATTGAGACAAGGCTCGTATTCACGTGGCCTGGATTCCAGCCTCTGCCGGAATGACGAATAAGCGAAATTGCTACATCATCGGCTTATTTAATAGAGTAGCTATATATGACTAATCAAAGAAATTTAAACCATAACTCTGAGAATTCTTTGTGTGGATTTAATATTGGGAATTTTTGGTGCCCGGGGCCGGAATCGAACCGGCACGCCCTTGAGAGGCGAGAGATTTTAAGTCTCTTGTGTCTACCAATTTCACCACCCGGGCGGATGGAAGGTGTACATCAAATTGCGGTGCGTATTCTAACACTTACTGCAATTTTTTCATCATCATTTCATATAATTTTTATATTTTTTTTCACATCTGCAGAAAAAAACCCTTTACAGAGGCTGCCTGCGGGCAATATCCAGCAAAAATCATAATGGCTAATCTTGATAAGAAAAAAGCATACCTTGGGTATGCTTTTCAAAGAGGTGCGCTTTTAAATAAGCGTACAAGTATTATGATTCAATCACTTGGCCGTTAATTCCTTCACGATTTTCCAGTTATCATCTATGCGCTCAAACTGTAGCTCTTTTTCTGTTTTTGCGCTGTAGGTAACAACAGGCACGCGTTGCATATTACAAACCTCACAGCTTGAATTGCCGACTTTCTTGACTTTAAAGCTTGTTAATGTGTAATCCTGCTTGAATTTAGCATTTGCCTTGTTGCCTTCACAGCTTACTGTTAAATCCTCTAACTTAAGTGTGATCTTGCTATTTGTACTCAGGCTTTGCCTGCGTTGCTTTGTCCATTCAGTTTTATCTGCCGGCGGCTCAGGCACGAACTTATCGGCGTAGAGTTTTAAGTGATTGTCTGCATCTTTTTTACGCCAGGTATCAGCCCAATCATTCACGCGATACGTCACATCCGGCACGCTGCAGACTGTTGTTGCCGGCACAGCCTTAACTTCTGGTTTGGCAATCATTGGCTTAGCCAAGTTTGCATATGTATTGCCGAGCGGTTTGGCATCGGCCACCAATGCGGCTTTATCTACCTGGATTTGCTCTGGCGCCATGGCCTGACACACATTTTCGTTATCCATGTATGTCTCACGCGCATATTCTGGTAAGTTACCACGAGCTGTACCGATTTTTTTCAGCAATTCGCCCTGCCCCGCATAGGTTCTGGCATAAGCAAGCTGTAAATCATATTCAGCATTTGCCAGTGCTCTTTTGGCTTGAAAATATTCGTTTTCGGTATCCAGCAAGTCGAGCAATGTGCGCTGGCCAATATCAAATTGCTTGCGGTAAGCTTCACGCGCATTTTCAATTGAATTGGTGTGCCTTTCACGATAGGTGCGCTGCTCTTTTAGCTGGTTGATATCGTTATAGGCAATTGAAACAAGCTGCCGTGTATCAACACATGCTTTATCTCGCATGTCACGTGCACCGTTAAGTTTTTCAGCTGTCTGTTTAATCAAATTACTATCTGAAAAACCATTAAACAGATTGAAATTCATGGTGAGTTCTAATACATCAGCAGCACTGGTGCTATTGCGGCCATCTGAACTTGTGCCGAGGTTTTTGCGCGCTTGCAGATCCAGACGTGGGTAGTAGCGCCCCTCGTTGGTCTTGATCTCATTTTGCTTTGCCTGAATATCTTCAATGGTAGAAAGCAGGTCAGGGTTTTGCTGGTAGGCTACTTTAAGCGCTTCAATTGCAGTGGGCTCTACCCCTGCATTAAAAAATGTCGGTGCCTCAAGAGTGGATGGCGGCAATTCACCATAGATACGCTGCATACGTGCTGTTACATCATGCAGGTTAGTCATCTCTGTGAGCAGGTTTGCCTCAGCCAATGCCAAACGACCACTTGCCTGCTCCAGATCAACTTTTCGTGCAACGCCTGCCGTTACACGCTCTTGAATACGATCAAACAATTGTTTATGAACTACATAATTATCTTTGGCAAACTGGCTTAACTGGCGATAACGCAATGAATCGATATAAGCACGAATAAATTCAAGCGTAGTGTTCTGCATTGCGCTTTGCAATTCATAATAACGTACACGGCTGGCGTGGCCCAGGCGCTTAACATCGTTACTGGTAGCAAAACCGTCAAAAATCATCTGGCGCAACACCAGCTCATTATTCATGCTTGGCACGCCGGTATTGCCGGTCTGCTTTACTTTTTCTTCCTGGTTTCTGTATGTGGACACGATGCCTGCATTTGGCATAAAGTTTCCGCGAGCCACATCCTGCTCGTAACCGGCTTCTAAAAACTTGTGATAGCGCGCTTGCACTTCAGGATTGGACATAATGGTTTTCTCAACCATATCCTTCAAGCTGACCAGCGGCTCGGCTCCGTAGCTAAGGGTGCTGAATGCAATACCCAGGCTTACAAAGAGCAAATGCATACTTAATTTATATTTAATTTTATTATTCAATGCTTTACTTTCCAGAAACTTGGCAACCTACAAAAAACCAACCGCTTGATTTATTTAATATTTGAATCAAACTATTTTCATGCTTAATCTGCCGTAGATTTCTTTTAATGTGCAAACAGACATTTTTGAACCGTGACGATAATCTCATCAAATGCAAAATGCAAAATACATGCCTAATACCAGCAGCAACCACTTAGCCACTTTAAGTAGTGTAAAAAATATCATTTAAAGCAAATATTATCTTTCAAACCTTGTGACCATAAGCTTATTATGGTTTTAAAATTGACACAATGGAATTGATGTAAGTTTAACTTTATCAATTGGTTATATGTGAATATTAAGTTTACTATTTATGTTAATTTACAATAATTTACATAAATACCAATTAAATAGACAATACTGGATACAAAAGTGGGAAATGACGCAGAATAAATCGTACTGTCGTTTTAATGTCAACTATTCGACACTAACGCGGTAAAAATACCAGAATCAATCTTAAGGGTTTTAAAAACAGAGTGACTGACAAGCTCCACCATACAAAGAAAACATACACTTCAAGCAGCAAGTGTGCTGCCTGAAGTGTATTGACAAACCACACGATTAATCAGTGATTAGCTTACCTTTATTCAGCATATCCTGAATAATTTGCTGGTCGGTACTGAATCCGGTAGTCAAATTGACACCTTGCAGGACAATCGTCTGGTCTTCCTGGTTTGGTACATACCCGGCAGAGAAGCCTCCGTTAGAACTGATGTGAACTTTGGTATCAGCACCTGACTGCTCAAAGTGCAAGTAGTTCGCCAGATTGCCAGTGCCAACATTGTGACTTTCACTGCTTAACAAATCACGCAGATCAAGCACATCACCGCCAGAAGCCTTAGCCAGCGTGCTGAAATCAGTCACGGTATCTACAGTAGGCGAGCCTTTAATACCAGTATCAGCCAATGTCCATTTGAATACATCAGATCCTGAGCCGCCCGTCAGGAAGTCAGCTCCGGCACCACCAATAATAGTGTCGTCTCCAATGCCGCCATTCAAGGTATCAACACCAGCACCGCCATCCAGCAGATCATTACCATCGCCGCCAGACAAGTTATCATTACCTTCATTGCCGCGCAACGTGTCATTACCGGTACCACCGATAATCGTATCATTACCTAAACCGCCGCTCAGAATGTCATTATCTGCGCCACCATCAATCGTGTCATCACCGTCACCGCCCTGAATAATGTCATTGCCGGCCATGCCATTCAGAGTGTCATTACCACCCAGGCCGTTAATATCATCATTCGCCGCCGTGCCTGTAATGGTATTGCCGGCCGCATCTCCAGAAAAGGAGTTGGTAGTGATATTCAATGTGAGCGAAGCACTGGATGCGTCACCGTCAGTGTCAGTCAGTGTGTACTGAATAACCTCTGGCGCCACAGCAGATGCAGCAGGTGTATTGATAACATCCTTATACTCGATAGCCGAGATATTGATGGATGTACCTGTATCTGCCAGCGCAGTCACCTTGGCAACGCCGCTGAACTCGGCAGGCATAGTAATCCAGCCGGTTCCAGCAGTAGTGTATTGGCCGATCTCATGACCATCAATACCGTAGAAGGTATAAGTTACCGCCTCGGCAGCACCGCCATTAGTAACATTGAAACGAAGTTTCTGCACACCTTGCGGATGGCTGGCTGCATTAAAGTTGATGACTAAAGTTTCCAGGTTAGAGATACCGCCGGCTGCAGCAGCACCTACCGACACGCCATCCGTCGCACTATAGCCAACAGTAGGCTGTGCAGCATCCGCATAAGTAACATTTGTCACCCTGATTTGGGCTGTGGTTGCCTGAATCTGAATAGACCCCACATTAGAATAACCGTTTAAATTCAATGTGGTGGCAGCAGCCTGAGTCACTTGACCTAATAGAGTACCACTGGTATCAAACACTTTGTAGGTCAGATTCCCGGCTGCATCTACTCTGATAGTAAAGGATGGATTATTAACACCATCCGGGAATTTTACAGAATCAAAATTAACCACCAATGTTTCATTTGCATCAAAGCGGCTGGTGTTATCAGTCCCTGTGCTTGTTGAGTTCAATCCAACGCCACGAGTACTGTTATATACAAGTTGAGCTTGCGTATAGGTAAGAACGCCATTGGCATCAATACCGCTCAAAGTCACACCTGTTGCTACTGCCGGAGCTGATGTAAATGCCGTTGTTGTAGTCACAGTCGCCGCTGGCGTGTTGAGCGATGTCAAGCCTTGCAACGTTAGACCTCCAGCACTTACGTTAGCTGCGCTGGTGAGGCTGATAGTAGAAACAGCAGCAGGATTCTCAGTAGGAACGTCAGCTGTTGGTGGTGTGTATTTATAGTAACCATTCTCGCCAAAGACCAGCTTGCTGCCATTGCTTGCATGCGTCCAGGTCAATACACCGCCATTAACAACATAAGTGCCGCCAGAGTTGCTGCCGCTGCTGTTCACAGTCAGGTTGTATGTCACCCCTTTAAACACAATTGATGACACCTGAGCATTGTCCTGCGGGTTATCCACACCTGAAGCCTGAGGAGTGAACGAGGTAAGCTGGGTACCCACGCCTACGCCGCCATCAGTACCAACACCGGTGATTACATTACCTTCAAGGAATTTGGCTAAGGCTGAAAGTGTATCAGTGTCATCATTAGCTACCGGTTTACCATCAACGATAGAGATGGTTTGTATGGCAGAAGCTACGTCGCCATCACCATCTACTGCCGTGTAATTAAGGGTAAAGCCATCGCCCTGATGCGCGGTGCCAGCTGTGAAATAGGTATAGTCGCCGGTCTTGAAGTCAAACACCAAGGTACCATGCGTAAAGCCTTTGCTCGCATCCAGTGACAGCAAGTTACCTGCAAGCGGTGATCCGGTTGGAGAGCCACCGGTCCAGCTAATCTGATTAGTTGCTTTGTTGTAACTGAAAGCCACCGCAACATCCGCTGTAGCTGGATTGGCATCTGTATCCAGCATGACGGATAACTGGCTGATGTAACCGCCATCGGCACCGAAAGTAACACCTGATGCTCCGATATTGCTGGCAGAAATCACATTGCCGCCATAAGCCGCCGGAACAGTGGATATCAGCGTTTCTTCAAGCTTATTGACATCCGCTACCACAATGGCTGGATCACGTACGCCATCACCCAGCGCATCAACATTATTGATCTGATTCAAGTGGCTGACATTCGCAATACCTGAGCCAACAGCCACGCCATAGGAGTTAATCTCCGGATGCAATGTCAGGTAATCAGCATAGCCGGAGCTGGTAACCGGAGCTGTGGTATTACCGGTTGTAGGATCCCCGTCAGACAAGAAATAGACATTGTTTGACCTGGTCGGGTCTAACGTAGCGCCCAATGCAGTCTGCGTTTTAATCAGCGCATCTTCGTAATTGGTATTACCCGAAGCCGTGAGCGCATTAACCGCTGCAATCGCAGCATCTTTACTGGTATAAGCGACATTGCCATTCAGTATGGTAGCCGAGGTTGAGAAAGTGACAATCTTCACGGAAACATCACTGGCCTGGCTGTAGTATTCGTTAATCAAGGCCGCCACCGCGCTCTTCGCCACAGCCAGCCGCGTTGTAAGCGTGACTGTGCCATCTGCAGCTATAGACTGCACCTGATCACCCATACTGCCGGAAAGATCCAGCACCACTACCAGATTGAATTTTGGCAGCACCTGTTCTGGAATTTCAACAGTAATGTTAGTCGCGGCCGGCAAGTCATCCTGCACAGTAACACGCAATGCTGCAGAGGAAGAATTACCAACGTAACTGAATACTTCTTCCACACTTGCATTGCTTGCCGAGTTATTGGCAGCATTATTCAGTGTGTAGATGTAATCACCCGTAGTTTTATCCACCTCTAATGTGCCAATTGCACTGACAACGGTAATGATATTACCCACCGTCGTATTGCTAATCGTATTGCCCGTTCCGCTGGCGGTATTTGAACTGCTTAAAGTAATGCTTGTGACACTGGTATTACCACTGTCATTGGTGAATAAATTGCCGGTAACCACACTGGTACCCGCACCACCGATAACTGCCGATTCCTGCACGGTTGCAAGATCATCACTGGAACCAAATACACCGACACTGACCGTAGCGGTGCTTGTCTGCCCGTCATCATCGGTAACGGTGTAGGTAAAGGTGCGGGTACCTGCAGTTGCCGGCGGAGTGTAGGTATAGTAAGTGCCGTTATCAACCAATGTGCCGCCAGTTGGTGCCGTAAAACCTGTTATCGCTGCATGGTCAGGCAAACTATCATTCGCCAATAACGATGCTTTACTGATAATAACAGGTGTACCTAAAGTGGTGCTGAAGCTGTCAGCAACTGCTGCAGGCGCACCATCGTTAACTGCTGCCACGGTTACGGTGGCAGTCGCGGCAGATGAAACACCGCCGACATTGTCTGACGCAGTATAGTTAAAGTTAACGCTGCCATTCCAGTTCAGCAGTGGTTTAAAGTAAAGCGTGAGTGAGCCACTTGTAGCAGACAGCAGCATGCCGGTAGGCGCCAATTGCGTCATGGCAGCATCCAGATATAGCTGACCGTTAGCCGGCAACGTGCTCAGTGAGAAGCCGCTCACGGTGCCATCGCTGTCAGTACCGTGCAAGATCACTGGAATCAGCGTATCTTCATTGCCGCTGGTAACAATGGTGTCAGCTACCGGTGGATTATTGGCGGCAACAATGGCTACCGTAGTATGTGCTGTATTACTGCTGCTGATGCCATCTGTCACTGTGACGCTGATGTCGCGCGCGGTCAGGTCTGAAGATGTACTATTAAAGCTGATTGCACGGATTGCCGCCTGGTAATCAGTAATAAAGGCCGCGCCTGAAAGCGTTACCACATTACCAACCACACTGGCTGTGATACCGAAAGGCATGGTGCCGGCAACCAGAACATCACCGGCTTTCGCATTTGTCAGCGTAATAGTCGCACCTGTGATGTTGGTGCTATCCAAATCGGTCACACTCACATCAGTGTCGCCAATCGGTACATTAGGCCGCGTTACGATACTGTAGAAAGTTGAGTAACCCGTTCCCGCAGAACTTGCGTCCAGATCAAGTACCGGTGCACTGTTAACGTCAACTACATTGATGGTTGCAGTAGCAGTATTAGACGTGACAGCACCATCGTTCACCGTCACTGTGATGGTACGTGCGGTCGTGTCTGGTGTACCTGTGCTGTTGCTGAATGAAACAGCACGTATCGCAGTCTGGTAATCAGCCGGCGTTGCCGAACCTGATAGCAGCACGGTATTGCCTGAAACCGTGGCGGTAATGCCTGCAGGCAGTGTACCGACTGTTAACAGATCGCCAGCTTTAGGATTGGTAAGGGTAATCGATGCGCTCATCAGCGTACCATCAAGATCCGTCACGCTGATATCAGTATCAGCCAAAGCAACTGCACCGGCACCATCGGTATAAGTAGCGACGTAGTTAGCGCCTGTCGCAGTACTGTTATTAGCATCCAGATCAAGCGTTGGCGCACGGTTCATAATGATTGTGCTGGTAGCGGTATTACTGTTGGTTGTACCGTCATTCACTGTCACACTGATTGTACGTGCTGTCATATCAGTGCCTACAGTATCGTTGAAGGTAATCGCACGAATAGCAGCCTGGTAACTCGCCAATGACGCACTGCCGGACAAGGTAATAACCCCCGTTGTTGCATTATAGGCACTGGCAGTAATGCCTGCAGGCAAGGTACCGGCCGCCAGCACATCACCAGCCTTATGATTGGTCAAGGTGATGGTCGCACTAGACATATTGGTGCTGTTAGAGTCAGTAATCAGTGCGTCTGTATCTGCAACGGCAACTGCTCCGGCACCCACAGTAAACTTGCCTTGATAAGCCGTGCCTGTTGCACCGCTGCTATCGTTGGCATCAAGATCAAGTACAGGAACACCTGCAGTAGCACCTAAAATGCTGACTGTAGTAGTGGCCGTATTGCTGCTCAAGCTGCCGTCAGTCACTACAACCGTAATCGAACGATCCAATGTACTGGTAGACGTAGTATCAAAATAAATCGCACGTATCGCAGCCTCATAGCTAGCTGCACTGGCAGAGCCAGTCAAGGTAATCACACCCGTTGTGGCGTTGTAAGCACTGGCAGTAATACCTACCGGCAAACTGCCTGCAACAAGCAAGTCAGTACCTTGCCTGTTAGTGCCTATCGTAATTGTTGCACTTGTAATGTTGCTGTCAGGGTCAATCACACTGTTATCAATATCAGTGATAGAAACAGGACTGCCCGTTGACGCATTAAACACTGTGGCAAAACCTGTACCAGCAGCGCTGGCGTCAAGATCAATCACCGGCGCATCATTAACAGCCGTTACGTTGATAGTGGCTACAGCTGTATTGCTGCTGCTTGAGCTGCCATCACTCACCACAACATTAATAACACGCGGTGTCGTATCAGGGTTTTCTGAAGTATTGGCAAAAGTAATCGCACGAATGGCTGTTTGATAATTTGCCAGTGTTGATGAACCGCTTAATGTAATTACACCTGTTGCAGGGTTATACGCACTGGCAGTAATGCCACTTGGCAAGACCCCGGCAGCCAATACATCACTCGCTTTAAAGTTAGTGAGCGTAATGGTCGCACTGACAATATTGCTGGATTCAACATCGGTAATACTGATATCCGTATCAGCAATCGCCACTGCAGCACCGTTCTCGGTAAAACTACCAGTGTAGTTAGCGCCTGTAGCGCCTGTTGAATTGTTCGCATCAAGGTCGATTACTGGAGGCGTATCGTTATCAACAATGCTGGTTGTAACGCTTCCTGCTACTCCACTAACAGTCAAGTTCTCAAAATTGCCGCCTGTAACTGAGGATATAGTCACAGTAAAGTTTTCTGCTGCCTCGGTTAATACATCATTAATTGTGGCGATATTAAAGCTGGCACTACTTGCGCCGCTAGGGATTGTCACAGTTGCAACACCTGTGAAGTCAGTGCCATCAGCAGCGGTGCCACTGTATGAAATATTCACGGTTACATTAGATTGAGCAGCGCTGGTTAAAGAAACTGTGTAACTGGCAGTGCCACCTTCAGTCACTGAAGCAGTTCCTGCAATTGATACGGTGGTCGGATCTGCATCTTCGGTCACGGTGGTG
>Ga0208392_1000428_pt1 | contig 11368 bp, 10 predicted proteins | sample LakWasMeta3_LOW4_2_FD_183855 | JGI IMG/M metagenome (GOLD analysis project Ga0208392, IMG submission 183855) | Freshwater sediment methanotrophic microbial communities from Lake Washington under simulated oxygen tension - Sediment Metagenome... | ecosystem: Environmental > Aquatic > Freshwater >... | reverse complement strand
CAATCTCTTTCAGCTGGCCTGCTGTATCAATCGCCATCTGCCTTGATTCAATCACGCATGGGCCGGCGATTAAAAACAGGGGATGCTCAAGACCTACATCAAAGTTACATAGTTTCATTTAGTTAACCTTAAATTCTTTTTTTAAACCGCCGATAAACGCAGATGCACGCCGATAAAAACGGATAAAACCTTAATAATTATGTTATTGAATAAATGCTAATTTAGCTTTCAACTCTATATTCCATGCAATTGAATAATCGGCGTTAATCTGCGTTTATCGGCGGTTAATTTATTTTTTGTTTTTCAAAGCCGCTTTCACATAAGCCGTAAATAACGGATGACCGCTTCTTGGATTTGAAGTGAATTCCGGGTGGAACTGGCAAGCTACAAACCATGGATGCACATTCTGCGGCAGTTCAACCATCTCACACAGGTCCTCAGTAGGTGTTCTGGCAGAAACCACCAAGCCAGCCGCTTTCAACTGTTCAACATAGTGATTATTCACCTCATAACGATGGCGATGGCGCTCATTCACCTGTGTGCCGTAAATACTTGCCGCCAGCGTGCCTGGCACAATCGGGCAGCTCTGTGCACCCAGGCGCATAGTGCCGCCCAAGTCTGAGTTCTCATCACGTTTTTCAATATTACCGGAGGCATCCTGCCACTCATCAATCAGGCCTATGAGTTTATGCGTTGCATTTGGGTTAAATTCAGTGCTGTTGGCATCTTTCAGGCCGGCTACGTGGCGGGCAAACTCGATAACAGCCAATTGCATGCCTAGGCAAATGCCCAGGTAAGGCACTTTGTTCTCACGTGCATATTGAATGGCCGCAATCTTGCCTTCTGTTCCGCGCACACCGAAGCCACCAGGCACCAGAATCGCATCCATACCGGCTAATGCACCGGTACCGTTTTGCTCAATATCTTCAGAATCCATGTAATGGATTTTGACTTTGGATTCAGTGTGAATGCCTGCGTGAATCAAAGCTTCAGTCAATGATTTGTATGATTCAGTCAAATCAACATACTTGCCGACAAAAGCTACATTCACCAAATGTTTAGGGTTGGCAAGCGCTGTAGCAATCTTTTCCCACTCTGAAAGGTCAGCCGGTTTAGCATCAATGGCCAGCTTGGTACAGACAATATCATCCAGATTCTGGTCGTGCAGCAATCCCGGAATCTTGTAAATTGAATCTGCATCAATCGCACTGATGACAGCCTCTGATGCAACATTGGTAAACAAGGCGATTTTTCTGCGCTCATCTTCAGGGATGTTACGATCAGCACGGCACAGTAGGATATCAGGCTGAATACCGATCTCACGCAGCTCTTTAACTGAGTGCTGGGTAGGTTTGGTCTTTAATTCACCCGCAGTCGGAATCCACGGCAGCAGTGTTAAGTGGATATAGCAGGTGTTGTTGCGGCCTTCTTCAAAACCCATCTGGCGAATCGCCTCAAGGAACGGCAGCGATTCAATATCACCTACGGTACCGCCGACTTCTACGATAGCGACATCGGCACCTTCAGCGCCACGCTTGACGTGTGTTTTGATTTCATCGGTAATGTGCGGGATAACCTGTACGGTTTTACCCAAGTACTCACCGCGACGCTCTTTTTTAATCACCGTCTCGTAAATCTGGCCGGTAGTAAAGTTATTACGCTTACCCATGCGCTGGCTGATAAAGCGCTCATAGTGGCCAAGGTCAAGGTCGGTTTCAGCACCGTCATCGGTCACAAAAACCTCGCCGTGCTGGAATGGGCTCATCGTCCCGGGGTCAACGTTGATATAAGGATCCAGTTTCAGCATGGTCACTTTAATACCACGTGATTCAAGAATTGCGCCTAGGCTGGCGGCGGCGATACCCTTACCAAGAGAGGAAACAACACCGCCGGTTACGAATACATATTTGGTCATGGAAAAGGCACTTAAGTTATTTGTTGCAGACGGGAGTCTATTTTACTTTAAAGCCCCCATGCCTACAAACAAAAACTCTCAATTCCAGTTTTTATTTAAAGCCCGCTTGACATCGCTTGATGGTACTGGCTAGCGAGATGCCGGCAATTAAGCTGTGGTTGATGTAAATCAAATAAGCAAATTGCCATGCTTATAAAATTAACCATAATTTAATTACGGTATTTATTTTTTCAACTTGCGGAGGCTACATCATGTATAAAGAATTATTCAGCTCATTTACCGGCATATTAAGCTTAGGCGTCATTGTATTCGTGCTTGTGATGGCTACATTCTTCATTCGCCTGTTTTTAACGGCAAAACCTCAGGACGATAACAAGAAATAATAAAAGGTATTAAAAGCGCTACGGCCAACCAATAAAAACCAAGCGGCCAGCATCAGGTCTTGTCAGCTCAGGTTTTCAAGCTAAGTTTCCGACCAAGCACCGTAGCCTTTAAACTTATCCTGCACTTCCTGCATTTCCTGCGCTGTCAGGAGATGCGGCTCACCTATTTGCAAAGCCCGCAGATATTGCTCGCATAAGGTTTCAACCTCTACTGCAATACTGAGCGCTTTTTCCAGAATTTCACCAGTCGCAATCATGCCATGGTTGGCAAGCAGGCAAGCCTTGCGCCCTTGCAGTGCCTGCAAGGCATAATCCGACAGCCGCTGACTGCCGAAAAGTGCATAAGGCGCACAGCGAATGCTGTCGCCCCCAGCCAGCGCAATCATGTAATGAAATGGCGGAATATCGCGCCGCAGCGTGCTTAATGTGGCAGCAAAAATACTGTGGGTATGAACTACAGCATTCACCTCCGGCTTCTGCTTAAGAATATCCAGATGAAAACGCCATTCGCTTGAAGGTGGATTTTCACCTGTGGCATTGCCTTCAAAATCCATCCATACCATATCGGTGGGCAGCATTTTATCGGTAACCATCCCCGATGGCGTAATCAGGAACCCGGCCTCACCATCATGGTTTGCCCGCACACTTACATTGCCGGATGTCCCGCGATTCAAACCTAGGCTGCATAGCTGCTGGCTGGCCATTAATAACTGTTCCCGCAATAATTGCTCATGTTGCTGCATAGTTAATTTTCCAGTGCTTACAAATATTATTCCAGCATCAGCCCCAGCTGGTCTGGCGCAAACACCCCTTGCTCGGTAATAATGCCGGTCACCAGTCTGGCCGGGGTCACGTCAAATGCAGGATTAGCCACCCGCGTTCCCTGCGGCAGGATATTCACAGCTGCAATATCACCGTTTGCCAGCCTGCCGCTCATCCATGCCACTTCATCGGCGTGCCGTTCTTCAATCTCTATCTGCCGGACGCCATCATTAATACCCCAATCTATGGTTGGCGATGGCACCGCCGCATAAAACGGCACTGAATGGCCGAATGCAATGCTGTCAAAAGCCGCCAGAGCCTTTAAGTAAGTACCAATCTTGTTACACACATCGCCTGTAGCAGTCACGCGGTCAGCGCCCACTATCACCATATCCACCAGCCCCTGCTGCATGAGATGCCCACCGGCATTATCACTGATTACAGTATGCGGCACGCCATGCTGCCCCAGCTCCCATGCGGTAAGGCTTGCACCCTGGTTACGCGGACGGGTTTCATCCACCCACACATGCACATCGATACCTGCATTGTGCGCAGCATAAATCGGCGCTAGCGCTGTACCAAAATCCACCGTTGCCAGCCAGCCGGCATTGCAATGCGTAAGAATATTGATAATACGTTTTTTTTGTTGCGCAAGCGGCCGGATTAGTCCCAGGCCATGCTCGCCTATCGCCTGATTAAGCAACACATCTTCATCACAGATGGCGGCGGCCTCACCCCATGCCGCATCCAATCTATCTTGCGGCGCTAACGGCAGCAGCAGTTTAAGCATGCGCTGTACTGCCCATTGCAGATTCACCGCAGTTGGACGGCTGCTGATTAACTGCCGGGCAGCATCGTGCAGAAAATCATCATCGCTGCGCTCCAGCATGGCGAGCGCAATGCCATAGGCTGCTGATGCACCTATCAATGGCGCGCCGCGAACCTGCATGGTTTTAATCGCAGCTATCATCTGCTGCAGGCTACCTAGCCTCACTACATCAAAGATATGCGGCAGCTTAGTCTGGTCTATGATGCGGACAGATAGTTTCCCGGCTTCAAAAGCAGGCCAGATCGTGCGATATTGCTGTTGATTAATTAACATAAAAACCTAAACTTTTTATACTCTTTTTAATGAAAAATTAATAATTAAAAAGTTGACTTTCAAAAAGTTCCCCAATATTAAAAATACTCTCCACAATATCTGTGGATAACTTTGTGAACAACTGTGACTTGAAAATGTAACATGGCAATCTATAAGGGTTTTTTCAAATCGCCTATTTTTTAATCTATAATTTAACCCTTATAAATCAATAGGTTAAAAAAACATCATTGATTACTAAGGATTTTTAGGCATAGTTAAAGCAGCACTTTAACTGGTGTGTATAAGTGAGCCATTTTTGGCAAAACTTTTAATGCATTGCTACCAGTAATATCAACCACTTGCGCCACATTCACCTGCCTTAAATCTGCTAAAACCTGTGCGATTTCAGGTAACTCTTCCGGACTATTCCTGCCTGCTTTTCCCACCCATTCCGGCGGAATATCCGGGGCATCGGTCTCCAGCACAATCGCCTCCAGCGGCAGCTGTTTAGCCAGTTCACGAATCCTTAAAGCACGGCTATAAGTCATGGCACCGCCAAACCCCAGCTTGAATCCTAAATCAATAAACTGCTGCGCCTGCTGAAAACTGCCATTAAACGCATGTGCAATGCCGCCCGCAAGCCTGTATTTGCGCAATTGCTTCAATATGTCATCTATCGCGTTACGCACATGCAGGATAACCGGCAACCCGAATTCTTGGGCAATCTTTAGCTGCTCGACAAAAAAAACGGTCTGGCGCGCTATGTTTTCTGGGTTATCCCTGGGATTCGTCAAGTAGTAGTCCAGCCCGATTTCACCTATGGCGACCGGCTGGTTAAGCTGCACATACTGCCTGAGCACTTCAATATCATCCAGGGCTGAATTATCGACGTACATCGGGTGAATACCAAGCGCGTAAACGCAACGGCTGTGCTGCCGGCAAAGGGCAATGACATGATCAAAGTGATTGCGGGCCACCGCCGGCACAACGATGCCTGACACCCCCAGCGCGGCTGAGTGCCTGGCAACATCATCCCTGTCCGCATCAAACTCGGCCGCATCCAGATGACAGTGGGTATCAATCAGCATATGGCACCATAGGTGAGAAAAATTAAATAGCAGGTTTTACAGGCTTGGCCCGCAAACGAATATCCGGCCCGACCTGGCGCAGGTCCAGAATCTGCAAATCCGTCACTTGCTGCATCTCTGTCAGCTCGGGCATCGCCAGCATGCCTATAGCATCAGACCCCATTAATTTAGGCGCGTAGTAAAGAATCAGTTCATCAATCAGGCCAGCGTGCAGCAGCGCACCATTCAAGCCCTGCCCGGCTTCTACCAGCACCTCATTCACACCGCGCTGCGCCAGCGCCAGCAGCAGCGCCTTTAAATCAACCCTGCCAGCTTCGTCTGGCAAGTGAACCAACTCAGCACCAGCATTGCTTAGCATATGGGCCTGCTGCTCTGTACCTTGTGCATAGGCGATTAATACAGGGCTTTGCAAAAGCATGTCAGAATCCAGCATTTTGCAGCCTGTCGGGGTCTGTAGCTTGCTATCGACAATCACGCGCAAAGGCTGGCGTGTTGTTCCCGGCAGACGCACTGTCATACTTGGGTTATCTGCCAGCACCGTGCCTATGCCTGTGACAATAGCGCACGACTGCGCGCGCCAGTGCTGCACATCCAGGCGCGCAGACTCTGCAGTAATCCACTGACTCTTGCCATTACGGAGCGCAGTGCGGCCATCCAGGCTTGCTGCAATCTTGCTGCGCACATATGGCAAGCCTCGCGTCATGCGCGAGTTAAACCCCATATTCTGCGCCAGTGCTTCATTTTCCATCACACCGACAACAACCTCTATACCCTGGGCTTGCAAAGCGGCTACACCACGCCCGGCAACCAGCGGGTTGGCATCCTGAGCCGCAATAATCACCCGCCTGGGCTTTGCCGCAATCACGGCGTTGACACAAGGAGGCGTTTTGCCAAAATGGCTGCAAGGCTCCAGGGTTACATAAACATCCGCGCCCTCAGCCTTTGCTCCGGCTTGCCGCAGTGCGTAAACCTCGGCATGCGGCTCACCTGCTTTAAGATGCGCGCCCTCACCTACTATCTGATTGTTTTTGATGATAACGCAGCCTACGCGCGGATTAGGGGTAGTGGTAAACAGACCCCGCTCTGCGAGGCGCAGGGCATGTGCCATCCATTGGTAGTCTTGATTGGCAGGCACGGCCATAGTAGAGATTAGTGTGACGAGATACGGCTGTTAATCAGGCGGTTGTTTTGATCAAAATAAATAAGCAGGCCGTGATATACATGCATGCATTTACCCAGATCATATTCAATGGCATTTTCTTCTTCAAATGCTGGACGCCCAAGCAAGGCAGTTACCGCCTCACGTTGCACGCCTCTGGTCAGGATATTCTGCTGCAAGTCATAAGCCATATCACCACGTTTGCATTCGTTTTTGGTATTGACTGCGAGCTGTATCCATTTCACCTGGTCAAATTTTTCACCATTAAAAACGAATTTATCCTTGAACATCCACCAGGTAAAGAAAACAAGCGTAAGAACCAGTGTGAATACAGTAAAGGCGATTGTTGATATCTTGATAAATTTCATGCAGCTTCCTCAAACTCACAGTAGTTAATCAGGCAATTCAGTCCAAATCACGGATCACATCATTAAAGTCATCTACATCAGAAAAGCTGCGGTAAACAGATGCAAAACGAATATAAGCCACTTTATCCATCATCTTAAGCTCATGCATCACCATTTCGCCCAAGTCACGCGCCGGCACTTCGCGCTCAGCGCGTGCCAGGATTTTCTGGGTAATATGGTCAAGTGCCTTATCTACATACTCGGTAGGCACCGGGCGCTTATGCAGCGCGCGTGTGAATGACAGACGCAACTTGTCACGCTTGAATTCCTCGCGCGTGCCATTCTGCTTTACAACCTGCGGCAAGTGCAGGTCAGCGGTTTCATAAGTGGTGAAGCGCTTATCGCATGCCACACACTTACGCCTGCGGCGTATAGAATCACCCTCGTCATTAACCCGCGAGTCTATGACCTGGGTGTCATCTGTACCGCAGAAAGGGCATTTCATATTTCTGTGAAACGTGACATAAACACTGTGAAATGTGAAACATGAAATGTGAAACGTGGCGCACCACCAACCGCTTCATTCAATAAGTAACGTCTCGCGCTCAAACACTTTTCACTTTTCACATTTCACCTTTCACAAGCTCTTACAATTCACCAGCGCTTATCTTTCACTGCTTTTAAGCGTAAACCGGGAATCTTGCAGTCAATGCATGCACCTTGGCTTTAGTTGCAGCCAGCACTGCTTCATCAGCCGGATTATCCAGCACATCAGCAATCAGGTTAGCCACTTGTTTCGCTTCTTCTTCTTTAAAGCCGCGTGTAGTGATTGCCGGCGCGCCGATACGGATACCAGATGTTACAAACGGGCTTTCCGGGTCATTAGGGATGGCATTCTTGTTTACGGTGATATGCGCCAAGCCCAATGCAGCATCGGCAGCTTTACCTGTTAAACCTTTAGGACGCAGGTCTACAAGGAACATATGTGATTCAGTACGGCCCGAGATGATGCGCAAACCGCGGCTAGCGAGTGTTTCAGCCATTACCTGTGCATTTTTAATAACTTGTGCCTGGTAAGTTTTGAAGTCAGGCTGGGCAGCTTCAAGGAATGCAGTTGCTTTTGCAGCAATCACGTGCATCAATGGGCCGCCCTGCAGGCTTGGGAACACGTTTGAATTCAATGATTTTTCAAACTCGGCTTTGGCGAGAATAATACCGCCGCGTGGGCCACGCAAAGTTTTATGTGTAGTAGATGTTACAAAGTCAGCGTGTGGCACCGGGTTTGGATAAACACCCGCAGCAATCAAGCCGGAATAGTGCGCCATGTCTACCATGAAGTAAGCACCGACTTTTTTAGCAATCTCGGCCATGCGCGCCCAGTCAAAACGCAATGCGTAAGCGGATGCACCGCCAATCAGAAGCTTGGGTTTGCATTCAACGGCAATGCGCTCCATCTCGTCGTAGTCAATCTCTTCTTTATCGTTCAGGCCATAAGGCACGATATTGAACAACTTACCGGAAAGGTTCGCTGGTGAACCATGCGTCAAATGGCCGCCATGCCCCAGGTTCATACCCATCACGGTATCACCTGGCTTAAGGATAGAAAAATAAACCGCCTGGTTAGCCTGTGAACCGGAATGCGGCTGCACGTTGGCATACTCTGCACCAAATAAAGCTTTCAAACGGTCGATTGCCAATTGCTCGACCTGGTCTACATACTCACAGCCGCCATAAAAACGTTTGCCAGGATAACCTTCAGCATATTTGTTAGTGAGCTGTGAGCCTTGTGCCTGCATGACTGCCGGGCTGGTGTAGTTTTCAGAAGCAATCAACTCGATATGCTCATGCTGACGCACAACCTCTTGCTCAATCATGCCCCATAAGGCCGGATCAGCTTTGTTTAAGGTATTTGCGTAGTTAAATGGTGCTTGCGACATGGTAATTAGTTTTCCAGATATTTGAATAAAAAGAAGCTGTTGGCATTTTACCACGCCAAGCAAGCAACATTAAAGCCTATGTTTTGTTATAAAACTATGTACTTAAACAAGCTGTTCTGGCTGAAATGCGCAAACTTAGTTCCATTTTCGTGCATAAAGTTTATGCCACAAAAATTCAAGCCATTGAATTATATAGACAATATATTTGGCACTTATCTTGCTTAAATAAAAACAAGCATATATCTCCAAAAATTGCTCCCTCCACCCGCACCGCTCTCCCGAGCAGTGCGGGCTTTTTTTAGCCTGTATTTATGCGCCATTCTTTTGTTTCAGCCTGACTACAGGGCTATAATCGTGCATCATTAAACAGGAGTCACGACTATGAAATGGACAGACAGCCAGGTAATTGCTGAAGCGCTTTATGACAAACACCCTGAGACAGATCCAAAAACCATCCGTTTTACTGACCTGATGGAATGGGTTCTGGCGCTGGAAGGTTTTAGCGACAGCCCTGAAAAATGCGGCGAGCGTATTCTGGAGGCGATTCAACTTGCATGGATAGACGAAGCTGAATAGGGGAACATTACCCTGAAACAATATCAAAGCGCATTGATGTCTAGAAGCACGCTGATCTCAATCCTAATCTGGACTGCGCTGGCAGGGCTAATCTACTATCTTGCCGACAGCATTCAAAACCCTAACAAACTTTACCGGCTAGGCAATGCAAGCTCAGTGGTTTTAAAACGCGGCCTGGATGGCCACTACCGGACGGAAGCCCTCATTAACGGGCAAAAAGTGAATGTGCTGATTGATACCGGCGCAACCGGCGTGGCTATATCACAAGCAGTTGCCGATAAACTCAACCTGAAAAGCATCAACGCCATACGCACCAATACCGCCAATGGCGACAGCATAGGCTACATGGTGCGCCTGGAATCAGTAAAAGTAGGCGGCGTAACTGCCAATAACGTTTCCGCCATGATTGCCCCGGGGCTAGATGGCGATGTATTGCTAGGCATGTCGTTTCTGGGCCGAATGGATGTGCGCTTATTCAAAGGCGAAATGACCATCAGCCAGGTGTACGAATAAACACCATACCTAATCAATCCATATCCAATAAAAAAGTGGGCTGATGCCCACTTTTTTTTACGCGCCCAGCATTGCACCCAAAACTTTAAGTAATCACAGTTGGCGCAAGGCGGCCGGTTCTTTCAACCAGTTGCGATATCTGCAGCGCAATCTGTATCATTTCAGCCAGTGCCACCTGTGCATCGAGATGATGCTGTGAAACGTCCGGCTCAAAAGCCTCCAGATAGATACGCAATGTCGCGCCTTCGGTACCGGTACCGGAAAGCCTGAACACAATACGCGAACCATCGGTAAACAGAACGCGAATACCCTGATTGCTGCTCACAGAGCCATCTATCGGATCAAGATAGCTGAAGTCATCACAGGTGCTGACTGTATAGCGGCCAAAGCTCTGGCCTGGCAAACTGCTAAACTGGGCTTTGATATGTGCAATCACGCCATTGGCGGCATCACTAGGAATCGACTCGTAATCATGGCGTGAATACACATTGCGGCCGAACTCCTGCCAATGCGCCTTCAGAATCGCCTCAACACCCTGTTTTTTAGTCGCAATAATATTCAGCCAGAACAAAACCGCCCATAAACCATCTTTTTCACGCACATGGCTTGAACTGGTACCAAAACTCTCCTCGCCGCATAAGGTCACCTTGCCAGCATCCATCAGGTTGCCAAAGAATTTCCAACCGGTAGGGGTTTCAAAACATGGGATATTGAGCTTGGCAGCTACCCTGTCAACCGCGCCGCTGGTGGGCATGGAGCGCGCAACACCGGCAATGCCTTTTGCATAGGCCGGCACCAGCGTCGCATTTGCTGCCAGCACGGCAAGGCTATCTGAAGGGGTCACAAAGAAATTCTGCCCGAGTATCATGTTGCGGTCGCCATCACCATCAGACGCCGCGCCGAAATCAAGCGCATTTTCACCGGCAAACATGATTTTCACCAGCTCTTCGGCATAGGTCAGGTTCGGATCAGGATGCCCGCCGCCAAAGTCCTCAGACGGCTCACAGTTCATTAGGGATTCAACAGGTGCGCCAAGCCTGTGCACCAGAATCTCTTTGGCATAAGGCCCTGTTACCGCATGCATGGCATCAAATTTCATTTCAAAGCCGCTGGCAAGCAATTGCTTGATTGCAGGAAAATCAAACAGGCTCTGCATCAGGTCTGCGTAATCCTGTACTGCATCTATCACCTGTACAGTAAATGCCTCACCAGCAACCCCTGCAAATCGGGTTTCACCTATCGTGTCGATATCAACTGTCGCCAAGTCAGCAATTTTGTATTGGCTGATGGTTTTGCTTCTTGCAAATACTTCATCGGTGATCTTTTCTGGTGCGGGGCCGCCGTTGCCGATATTGTATTTAATGCCGAAGTCACCGTTCACCCCACCCTGATTATGGCTTGCCGACAATACCATGCCACCGAACGACTTATATTTACGAATCACATGGGAAGCCGCAGGGGTAGACAGTATGCCACCCTGCCCTACGAGAACACGTGCAAAACCGTTTGCCGCCGCCATGTTGATTATAGTCTGGATAGCTTGCCGGTTATGGTAGCGCCCATCACCGCCAACGACCAATGTCGCATTTGCAGGCACGGTTAACGTA
>Ga0208392_1000427_pt1 | contig 11377 bp, 8 predicted proteins | sample LakWasMeta3_LOW4_2_FD_183855 | JGI IMG/M metagenome (GOLD analysis project Ga0208392, IMG submission 183855) | Freshwater sediment methanotrophic microbial communities from Lake Washington under simulated oxygen tension - Sediment Metagenome... | ecosystem: Environmental > Aquatic > Freshwater >... | reverse complement strand
GAAAGAAAAGATGAGTTCAGAGAAAGAAGCCAAATTAAAAGCACTACAACTTACACTTGACAAACTGGATAAAACCTACGGAAAAGGTACCGTGATGAAAATGGGTGACAAAGCCGTCGAAGAAGTGGAAACTATTTCGTCTGGATCTTTAGGAATCGATTTAGCCTTGGGCGTTGGCGGTTATCCAAGAGGAAGAGTGATTGAAATATACGGTCCGGAATCTTCTGGAAAAACAACCTTGACTTTGCACGCTATTGCCGAAGCCCAAAAAGCCGGAGGAATCGCCGCTTTCATAGATGCAGAACACGCTTTCGATAGAAATTATGCCGAAAAATTGGGCGTTGATATCGAAAACTTAATCATTTCGCAACCCGACAACGGGGAACAAGCTTTGGAAATTGCCGAGAACTTGATTCGTTCTGGAGCGATTGACATTGTCGTGATTGACTCTGTTGCGGCTTTGACTCCAAAAAGTGAAATCGAAGGCGAAATGGGAGATTCTAAAATGGGATTACACGCTCGTTTGATGTCTCAAGCCTTGAGAAAACTAACCGGAACTATCAGCAAAACACATTGTACGGTTTTCTTCATCAACCAGTTGAGAGAGAAAATTGGTGTAATGTTCGGAAATCCAGAAACTACAACGGGTGGAAATGCCTTGAAGTTTTATGCTTCGGTACGTTTGGATATTCGTCGTTCTACGCAAATAAAAGACGGAGAAAATGTAATTGGAAACAGAACAAAAGTTAAAGTGGTGAAAAACAAAGTCGCTCCGCCATTTAAAGTCGCCGAATTTGATATTATGTATGGCGAAGGCATTTCGAAAACAGGTGAAATCTTGGATTTAGCCGTTGAATTCGAAATCATTAAAAAAGCGGGTTCTTGGTTCAGCTATGGCGACACCAAATTAGGGCAAGGTCGTGATGCGGTAAAAGCTTTAATAAAAGACAATCCGGAATTAGCCGATGAATTAGAAGAAAAAATCAAGGCTTTAATAAAAGAAAATAACGCTTAAAATTAGAAAAGAGTCTCCAGTGTGAGGCTCTTTTTTTTGGTTTAAAGTCATTGCGAGGAACGAAGCAATCGCATTTGTTGCTCTTGTTGAGAGATTGCTTCGTTCCTCGCAATGACAGTTTAAACTATTTTTTACTACTGAAACTCCACTAATTCCTCGTGAATTAAATTCCAAGAACGGTCACGAATTTCATCTATGTTTGATTTTGTTTTATTCGTGGTTTCAATAAAAGGTAAAATTTTCACTCGCAAAATTCCTGGTTTCCCACTAAAAACAGTATAGGAATATCGTTTTTTATTGTCTAAAAACGCTATTGGAACAATCGATAATTGATGATCTATCGCTAATCGAAAAGCACCGTTTTTAAATTCATCCAAAACTATTGACTCATCATCCGGAACTTTTCCTTCGGGGAAAATGCAAATGCTTAAACCCTGATCGATTCTTTTTTGGGCTCTTTCAAAAACTTTTCCTCTGCTTCGAGAGCAATCTCTATCGACCAAAATGCAGGTCCGTTTATAGAAAAATCCAAACAAGGGAATTTTTACCAATTCTTTTTTTCCCACAAAAACAAAAGGTTTTCGCGTTGTGACAAGCATCAGCATAATATCAACCATCGAAGTGTGATTAGCAACAATCATATAGCTTTTGTCGGCTTCAAGTTCTTGAACTTTATCAATTTTGTAATAAAATCCCATTCCGAAAAGAATGAACTTTGCCCAAATTCTCGCCATTTTAAAAAAGTAAGGATAGCCGCTTTCGGTCAAAATGGAAAGTATTAAAAATGGCAACATTATAAGAATAGGAATCGCCATTAAAATGTAAAACCAAACGCGCCAAACCGTCCAAAAAATAATTTTTAATCCTCTCATAGCGTCAAAAGTAAGGAAAAGTGTGTAACTTTTAGTAAAAGAATTAACTTTGTCAAAAATAGCAATCTTTTACAATGGCAAAAATACTCACTGGCGTTCAAAGTACAGGAACACCACATTTAGGAAACTTACTTGGCGCAATCATTCCCGCAATCGAATTATCAAATAATCCCGAAAACGAATCTTTTCTTTTCATTGCCGATTTGCATTCGATAACCCAAATAAAAGACGGCAAAACTTTAAGAGAAAATACATACAGCACAGCATCGGCTTGGCTTGCTTGTGGTTTGAATGTGGAAAAAGTGGTTTTTTACCGTCAGTCCGATGTGCCGCAAACAGCGGAATTGTCTTGGTATTTGAGTTGTTTTTTTCCTTTCCAAAGGTTGACATTGGCCCATTCTTTCAAAGACAAAGCCGATAGATTAGACGATGTTAATGCCGGATTGTTTTCCTATCCAATGTTGATGGCTGCCGATATTTTATTGTATGACGCCCAGTTTGTTCCAGTAGGAAAAGACCAGTTGCAGCATCTTGAAATTACTCGCGATGTGGCTTCCCGTTTCAATCACCAAATGGGAGAAACTTTTGTAATTCCTGAAGCCATAATCCAAAGAGACAGTATGTTGATTCCCGGTACCAATGGTGGAAAAATGAGTAAATCAGCCAATAATATTATCAATATTTTCTTGGATGACAAAACCTTGCGCAAGCAAATTATGAGCATCGAAACCGATAGTACGCCGCTTGAAGCTCCAAAAAATCCGGATACTTGCAATGCTTTTGCCATCTATTCCTTATTGGCAACCCAAGAACAAATTACCGAAATGAGAGCCAATTATCTGGGTGGAAATTACGGTTACGGTCACGCCAAGCAAGCTTTGTTTGAACTGATTGTCGAAAGATTCAAAACCGAAAGAGAGAAATATAATTACTACATCAACCATCTCGATGAAGTGGATATTTTATTGAAAACTGGTGCTAAAAAAGCTACGGTTGTTGCTAATGGAGTTTTAGGGAGAGTGAGAGAAAAATTGGGGTTTGAGTAAATTAAGGTTTTAATTTTAGTCACTTGTCAAGAGGAAAAATAGCTATAAAAATAAAACACAAACTCACAGATTAAAAAATTATTCGCATTCTGAATTTATCTTTTTATTGGTTGGCAAAAGAAACATTAAATTGCTTCATTTCAAACTACAGTTCCTATTTATATTTCTAATTAAGTAACCTTAATCGTTCTAAAATTCAACTTATGACAACTATTTTCAAAAAAAAGTTCATTCTTCCGGCCATAGCTTCGGCATTTTTATTTGTTGGTGTTAGTTTCAAAGACGATTTTTTTGAAATTGCCAAACAAGTAGAAATATTCACGACACTTTTTAAAGAGTTGAACAAAAACTATGTTGACGAAACAAATCCGGGCGATTTAATGGACAAAGCCATCAAGGGAATGTTGGCCAGCCTTGATCCTTACACCGTATATTTCAATGAGCAGGACGTTGTGAAATTTAAAATAAACAACACTGGTGAATATACTGGAATTGGCGCATCTGTAACTCGAAAAGAGGACAAATTAATCATTCGTGAACCGTATAAAAACTTCCCTGCTGACAAAGCTGGGCTTAAAGCCGGGGACGAAATAATTCAAATAGGCGATATTCTTTTATCCGATTTCAAGGATGATGCTTCACAGCTTTTTAGAGGAGCCAAAAACACTAAAGTTGATGTCAAATACATCCGCCAAGGCAAAACAAATTCGGCTCAAATTATTCTTGACGAAGTTGCCATAAAATCGGTGCCGTTTTTTGGAAAAATTGATGATAAAACCGGTTATATTGTTTTGTCCCATTTTAACCAAAAAGCTTCTTTGGAAACCAAGGAAGCATTGGAACAATTAAAAAGAGAGGGTGCCGATAGAATTATTCTGGACTTAAGAGGAAATCCCGGCGGGCTTTTGAACGAAGCCGTGAGTATTTGTAATTTATTTGTTCCAAAAAATGAAACAATCGTAACCACCAAATCAAAAATCGAAAAACATAACAATACGTATAAAACTTCGAGAGAGCCTGTAGATACTGAAATTCCACTGGTTATTCTTGTTAACGGAAAAAGTGCTTCAGCTTCAGAAATTGTTTCGGGAGCTTTGCAGGATTTGGATCGTGCCGTGGTAATTGGCAGCCGAAGTTTTGGAAAAGGATTGGTACAAAGACCGGTGGATTTGACTTATGGAACGCAATTAAAAGTCACTATTTCCCGTTATTACACGCCTTCGGGAAGATGCATTCAGGCTTTGGATTATGCCCATAAAGATAAAAACGGAATTGCCACAAAAACCGAAGCCAAGAATTATAACGCCTTCAAAACCAGAAAAGGAAGAACGGTTTATGATGGAGGAGGAATCCAACCTGACATCGAACTCGAAGAAACGAAAACAAGTCCAATCACGGAAGCCTTGCTGAAAAACGACGGAATTTTTAATTATGCAACTGCCTATTATTACAAAAATCCGAATTTAGGAAATCAAATTCCAACGTTTTCAGATGCTGATTTTCAAGATTTCAAACAGTTTTTAAAAGCACAGAAATTCTCTTTCGACACTGAAACGGAACTCGCTTTGAAAAACACTTTGGCTATAGCCAAAAAAGAAAAAGTTGACGAAAGCATTAACTCGGAATACCAGCAATTGCTCGTCTCTCTTCAAAAAAGTGAAGAAAATTTATTGGATAAAAACAAAGCAGAAATCAAGAATTTAATCCTTGACGAAATCATTAAACGCTATCAATATCAGGAAGGTTTGTATCAATATTATCTACAAAACAACTCCGAAATCAAAAAAGCAACTAGCATTCTGGGCAATAGCTCCGAGTATAAAAGCATCTTGAAAATGTGATGAATAAAGGATTTCAAATACTGCTTCTTTTGTTTTTTGGCTATCTCTCGGCTCAGGAAAATTCCGTACAATCAGTATATTTTGAATTTGATAAATTTTCTTTGAATAAAACCCAAACAAATTCAATTATTGGTCTTATCAACTCTCCAGATTTTTCGCAATTTGAATCCATTCAGCTTTATGGTTATTGCGACGACAGAGGAAGCGAGGAATATAACGACAAATTGTCTAATAAAAGAGTGGCAACTGTCCAGAAAATATTGATTACTAACGGAGTTCTGCAAAATAAAATTTTCATTTGTGAAGGCAGAGGACGCGTAATTTTGGTTAAAGATTCCGTAAAAAATTTGCAAAAAACACGTGATAGAAACAGGCGTGTCGATTTGGTTTTTATTAAAAAAACAGTGTATACTTCATTTCCCGAAAGTCCAAAAGTGGGAGATCTTATTATCTTAGACCGAGTTTCGTTTGAAATGGGTTCGAATGTCCTTTCTTCAAAAGCAAAAAAAGAATTGGATAGAATTGTTATTTTACTGGAAAAACACAAGTCGCTGCGTTTCGAAATTAAAGGCCACGTATGTTGCACTTCCAGCAAATATTTCGATGCCATTGACAAGGAAACCCAAGACAGAAATCTTTCCATAAACAGAGCTAAAAATGTGTTTGTGTATCTTCATTCGAGAGGAATAAGTCCTTACAGAATGTCGTATAAAGGATATGGAAACCGTTTTCCGCTTGGCAAAGAAGATGCTCAAGACCGACGAGTGGAACTTTTTATAACTAAATTATAATTACTCCTTTTTCATCTCAATATGCGGAATATCGTCCTCCAGATACATTTCGCTGGTTTGTACAAATCCATGACTTTCATAGAATTTTTGTAGATATAATTGCGCTCCAATGGTGATTTTGCTTTCGCCAAAATGAGTCATAATTCCGGCAATAGCTTCACGCATTAAGTCGTGACCAAATTTTTTGTCGCGATAATTGGCATCGACAACAACTCGACCAATCGATGCATTATCAAAAGAAATTCCAGGTTTGAAAAGTCGTGAATAAGCAACAATCTTGCCTTCGAATTCGCCAAAAAGATGCAATGCCACTTTGTCTTTTCCGTCAAGATCGAGATAAACGCAGTTTTGTTCGACCACAAAAATCGCGCTTCTTAATCTCATAATCTCATAAAGTTCGTTCGGAGAAAGATTCTCGAAAGGCTTTATTTTCCATTGTATTTCCATCTGCGTAATTTTATTTTAAAATACTGATTGATTTTATAATTGACTCTAATTCGTGCATTAAATCTCGTTCTTCTTTCGACGGCGAATAGCAGAATCCTTCTAAAACCAAGATTCTATCGTGTTGCTTATCAACAATTGCATAATTGATGAAAGGTCCGGACATAAATTCGTTTTTCAGCTCCCAAGTCCCCTTAGTTTCATAGGTTTCTTTGCCGTTTAATTTAATTTTGAAAAGATAAGGCGCGTAGCCTTCTTCGGTAATCATTTTGGTGTCTGGTTCTGTTCCGCGAATATATAAATCTCCAATGGAATCGCGCATTTTAATGATATTGGCAATATTATTTGAGTCTTTTTTAATGGAACTTAGTGGAACCTGATAAATCAAAATACTGGTATTACCACTTACAATTTCTTTTTTGAGCCAAATAAATTTATTTTTTTGAAGCACATACAAATAACCGGAAGGAACCTTCAGAGAAATATGAAATTCATTGGTAATTCTTTGAGTGTTAAGTAGCGATTGACTACTGATTCTTTGGCTTTCGGCGATTTCAGTATCCTTGATTATTTGGATTATTTTTGGTGCATTTTTTTCAATGATTTCCAAAATATAGGCATTTGTTTTCCCAGAAATATGAAATACGTTTTGGGGTGATGCGTATTGGTTTTTCTTAATTTCGAATTTGTTTTTTTCGGCCTTTTTCACAACAATAATCGTTCGGCTGTCAGTCATAAATCCTTCCATAAGTTTAGCAGGATATTGATTTATGGTAAAAAGAGGTTCTTCTTGTGGCAATCCAATCACGGGTGAAGCAAACTTATTTCGAATGCTGTCGCCAATCTCTCCGTTCCATAATTGGTCGTCAATAATTACCGAAATGGTATTGATTTTTCCCGTTGCTTTTCGGGGCAAATTATCGTTTTTCTTATTACAAGAAAAAAACAGGAAGGCAAATAGTAGAAATAAAAAATGGATTTTATTCATTATAATTCAATTATGAAATAAAACCCAAATTTATAGAAGATTATTGTATTATCCGTTTATTTTTAGCTTCATTCCCGGTTTCAGGTCTTCAGCACGGATATCGTTCCATTTTTTAATATCAGAAATGGAAACGCCAGGATATTTTTTTGCAATACTATATAAGGAATCGCCTTTTTTAACATAATAATTGATGGTGTTGTTTTTTGAAACTGAAGCCAAATTATCTTTTTTCCTGAAGGTTTCTGCAACGGCTTTGCTTTCAATTGCCACTTCACTTTTCGCAACAATTAAACTACTTCCCAAAGCAATATTATTGTCTTGAAGATTATTCCATTGTTTCAAATCATCTAAAGTGCTTCCGAATTTTTTGGCAATATTTCCAAGATTGTCTCCTTTTTTAACTACATATTCCACATTTTCAGTTTTGGTAGTTGAAGCAATTTCTTCTTTGATTTCAGGATCATTTTTGGCAACTTGCAATGATGTTCCTAATTGGATTGAAGCGTTCGAAAGATGATTCCGTTCCTTGATTTCTTCAACGGTAACGTTATGTTTTTTGGCAATATTCCCAAGATTATCTCCTTTTTGAACTATATAATAAGCAGCAACATTAGAAGATAATGTATCGGTTCTTATGGATTTTTTCGTTTTATCTTCCTTGTTAATTTTGGTATCTGAAGCCGCTATTTGTTGGTTATCAACTTTGATTTCCGAAGGAATTCTATCCGTTTTTGGTTCTTTTCTAACGGTTTTAACAACGCTTTCTTTGGTAATAATTTTCAGGCTTTTGCCCCGAGCAACCGTATTGCCTTTTAATCTGTTCCACTTTTTTAAATCTGCAATGCTAACATTATATTTATCGGCAATTTCGCCAAGATTATCTCCACGTCTAACGGTGTAATATTTTGTTTTTGGAAGTGTAATTCGTTGAATCGAGTAATTCATTGTATCGTTCAGCACGATTGCTTTTGTAACCTGAAATGGTCTTTCACGAAGGTCTAATTCACGTTGTACATAAGCATAAATTTTGTCTTCGTTTGATGCAAAAACGGAAATTTTTTCCTTTGGCAATCTTAAAAAATGGGCTTGATCTCCATAAAACGGAATCACATTCAGTTTATAGGACGGGTTCAAAAGTTGCAATTGCGCCACGGGAACATCGAGCAAATCTGAAATTTGTTTGAACGACATCTGCTTTTTAATCATTATGGTATCAGTAGCAAATTGCTTTACCAATGCTCTGTCCGGCTTGATTCCGTGCTCGTTATGGTATTCGTAAATGTACATCGTAGCCAGAAAAGCCGGAACGTATCCTTGAGTTTCTTTTGGTAAATTTTTCCTGATGTTCCAATAATTTTGCTGTCCGCCAGAACGACGAATTGCTTTAGTAACATTTCCAGGACCAGAATTATAGGATGCCAAAACCAAATCCCAATCGCCAAAAATCGCATACATATTAGTCATATATTGCGCAGCGGCTTCACTTGATTTTAGCGGATCGCTTCGTTCGTCAACATAGGAATCAATCTTTAGATCGTACAATTTACCCGTTTGATACATAAATTGCCAAAGCCCGGTTGCGCCCATTCTCGAAACTGCTTTTGGATTCAAAGCCGATTCTACAACTGCCAAGTATTTTATCTCCAATGGCACGTTTTGTTTGGCTAAAGCCTCTTCAAACATTGGAAAATAATATTCTGAAATAGCCATCAATCGTCCAAAGGATTTCTTTCTGTTTTTAAGAAATGACTTGATGATGTTTTCCAGACCTTGATTGTATTCAATGTTGAATGGCGATTTCGCGTCCATTGCAGCCAGTCTTTCCTTCAACAATTCTGTCGGCAATTCAAAATCAACTTTTTCGTCAATATTGATATTTTTTATATCATCAGAAATATCATTATATATATCCAGATTTGTCAATTCCTTTAGCCACAAACTGTCTACGCAAGAAGCCAAATCGTCTTTTACGAAAGTTTTTTTGATGGAATCTAAATAGGAGTTTTTTATTTCAGTTTTTGCAAACCCTCTGTTTTCAACACTTTTCTGCGAAAACATAGAAATTGACAATAATAGAAAAAACGATAGGGCGGTGTTTTTTATATTCATAATTTTTTAATCAACATACTATATTTCAAACGATTAAAAAAAATCGTCTTTTGCAAACATAATACGTTAGAACTAAAAATTTCAGTAAATATTGTTAAAAATGCATTTTTTAATCCAAAATAGCTGCAATTCCGGGTAAAATCCTACCCTCAAGCATTTCTAGCATTGCGCCTCCACCGGTTGAAACATAACTCACTTTGTCTTCAAAACCGAATTGTTTTACGGCTGCTACAGAATCTCCTCCACCAACTAGTGAAAAGGCTCCTTTTGCAGTTGCTTCTGCAATAAAATTACCTAATTCTATGGTTCCGTTTGCAAATTTTTCTATTTCGAAAACACCTAAAGGGCCGTTCCAAAGTATGGTTTTTGATGCCAAAATTACTTTTTTGAAGTTCTCCAAAGATTTTGGTCCAGCATCAAGTCCTTCCCATCCATCAGGAATTTCTCTTACATCAACAATTTGGGTATTGGCTGTATTCGAAAAATCATCAGCGGCAACAACATCAACAGGAATATGGATTTGAACACCTTTTTCTCTGGCCAATCTCAAGATTTCCAAGGCTAACTCTTGTTTGTCATCTTCACAAATTGAATTTCCAACTTTTCCGCCCAAGGCTTTCACGAAAGTAAAAGTCATTCCGCCACCAATAATCATATGGTCAACTTTGTCCAGAATATTTTCGATAACCGTAATTTTAGAAGATACTTTCGAACCTCCAAGAACTGCCGTTACTGGTTTTTGGGAATCTTTCAAAACCTTGTTCAAGCTTTCGATTTCTTTTGCCAATAATAATCCAAAACATTTTTCATTTGGAAAAAACTGTGCAATTATGGTTGTTGAAGCGTGTGCTCTGTGTGCAGTTCCAAAAGCGTCGTTCACATAAATGTCTCCAAGAGAAGCCAATTGTTTTGCAAAATCAACATCTCCAGCTTCTTCTTCAGCATAAAAACGTAGATTTTCCAACAATAAAATTTGTCCTGGTTGTAAATTATTTACCGCTTTAGTAGCTTCAGTTCCGATACAATCCGGCGAAAAATAAACGGTTTGTCCAAGAATTTCCGAAGTCTTTTTTACAATATGACCTAATGAATATTTCCTTTCAATCCCTTTTGGTCTTCCAAGATGCGACATCAAAATCACGCTTCCGCCATCGGCTAGAATTTTGTCAATTGTTGGTTTTGCCGCTTCGATTCGGGTGGCATCGGTAACATTAAAATTTTCGTCTAAAGGCACGTTAAAATCAACTCGGATTATGGCTTTTTTGTTTTTGAAATCGAAATCGTTTATGGTTTTCATTGGATGTGTTTTTTAGTTTTTTTGAAAGAAAAACAAATATAGAACTTTTCAATAACTTAAAAATAAGAATAGTTCTAAAATTATGGTAATAAACCAACGAAAACGTTATAAATTTAAAAAAATATTGAATTTTTAAATTTAAATTTAAAAATTGTACCTTTATTTTTCTCTATTTTTGGAATAAAAAAATTTAAGAAATTTAAAAAAACAAACTAATGATACATTCTTTTTTAAATGATTTAGACGCATTATATATTGTAATAATTTTGTTTTTTTCGATGCTTGCAGCTGTTTGGGTAGGCTATAAAATAGCTCATAAAAAACCGGAAGTCGACTCAATTGGCACAGAACTTTTATCGCCTTTGTTGGGATTATTGGCTTTGTTAATGGCTTTTACTTTTGGAATGTCAAATTCTCGTTACGATGACAGAAAAAATAATTTAATTGACGAGGCCAACTGCATTGGAACCGCCATTTTACGTGCCGATATTTATCCTGACAGCGTAAAAATGGAGTTTAAAAAAGATTTTAAATCGTATCTGGATTCGCGAAGAGACTTTTATACTTTGGGCAATGACGAACCTAAAATAAATGCTTCTTTAAAACAATCCGCTGAAGCAAGCAACAAGTTGTGGAATCGAGCCAGTTTTTATGCAAAAAACAAAGATTATTTCATTCAATCGAATATGATGTTGCCCGCCTTAAACGATATGTTTGATAGCGCGTCAAAATCAAATATTATTTTTAATTCCAAAGTTCCAGAAACTATAGTCTATTTATTGTTGATTTTTTCGGTCGTGATTTCATTATATATTGGTTACAAATCAGGATTGGAGAAAAAAATAGAAAAAACCTTTATTTTGGGTTTTTGTCTTCTTATCTGTGTCGTGATTTTTATAACTTTAGATTTAGACCGTTCCAGACGTGGTTTAATTAAAATTGACACTGAAATTGCCATAATGCAAAAATTAAAT